>Ga0210394_10001257_pt1 | contig 42012 bp, 30 predicted proteins | sample IncBWC12MmetaG_FD_160121 | JGI IMG/M metagenome (GOLD analysis project Ga0210394, IMG submission 160121) | Forest soil microbial communities from Barre Woods Harvard Forest LTER site, Petersham, Massachusetts, United States - Inc-BW-C-12-M | ecosystem: Environmental > Terrestrial > Soil >...
GATGCTTTCAATTGCTTCCGAGATGCTTTCAATTGCTTCCGGGATGCTTTCAATTGCCTCCGGGAGGCTTTCAATTGCCTCCGGGATGCTTTCAATTGCATCCGGAATGCTTTCAATTGCATCCGGGATGCTTTCAATTGCTTCCGAGATGCTTTCAATTGCTTCCGGGATGCTTTCAATTGCTTCCGAGATGCTTTCAATTGCTTCCGGGATGCTTTCAATTGCCTCCGGGAGGCTTTCAATTGCCTCCGGGATGCTTTCAATTGCATCCGGAATGCTTTCAATTGCATCCGGGGGACCGCCGCAGATGGCGCGGATACCGGAGGGTCACTCCCGGCGGATCATCACGTCGCCCATCACGAGCAGATCCATCTTCGTGCGCAGGAAGCAGTCGAGGGCCTGGGCCGGGGTGTTGACGACGAGCTCGTTTTCGTTGAACGAGGTGTTGAGCACGAGCGGGATGCCGGTGGCGTCGCGGAGAGCGCTCGACGATTTCGGCCCCTTCGCGCTCGGTTGAACACGGCTGCCGGCGCGGACAGCCCGCGGACCAACGCCCGTGCCCCCCCACTGCGGATCTCTCCGCGACCCCATCCGGGGTCGGTTTTGGGGATGGAACGGATACCGGTGGTCGCTCGCTATCGCTCTCACCACCGGCTACCGTACGAGCCGCCTCCGGCGGCTTTTTTTGCCGCGTTGGCGACAACAAGACGGTAGCCAGGGGTGCGAGCGTTTTTTGCGAGCACCCCAGGTAGACAGATGTCGTGGTTGGTGCCGCGTCAGCGGCACTGGAGCAATCGGAACTCCATCCAGTGCCGCTGACGCGGCACGACTCAATCGACATCCGAACCAGGGGTGCTCGCAAAAAGCGCTCGCACCCCTGGCTACCTTCTTGAGCCGCTATCGCGGCGTCGTAACTTCTAATCTCCAGAAAGCCGCCGGAGGCGGCTCGTTCGTGGGTCGGAACTCTCCAGTCCGACCAGAGCTTGCGCTGCCTGTGGTTCCAGGCGGAGTCCCTCACGGCCAGTGGAATGGCTCATCCGCGCGAAGCGTCAGACTCATGAACGAACGATCGCGCAAGCTCCGGTCGGACTGAGAGTCCGACCTACGTCGAGCCGCCTCTGGTGGCTTACTTCCAGATCCCGCCGATCGGACGGACACCTTTCTCGTCGAAGGGCGGGGGCACGACGCCTAGCAGCGCGCAGACGGTGGCCAGAAGATCCTCGTGGTCATAGACATCCGCGCTTTTACCGGTCTTGACGTGGTCGCCCCAGAGCACCGTGTAGACCCGATTGCCCCTTGACGGGCTCGGTGTGTCGTCCTCGTCGAAGGTGAGAATGAAGACGAGGCCGTCCGTGAATCGCCGATCCTGCAGCAGCGGCTTCAGATTGGCCATCAACCACGCGTTCGCCCTGGTGAGGTCTGACGGCTCATGACCGTCGTGCTCGAGGTTCGGAATGATCATCGAGAACAACGGCAGCCGTTGGTTCTCGATGTCGGCCCTCAGCGACCCAACGCCGTCCTTCCCAACATCGAGCCGCACGATTTCCGCGCACTTGCCGTCCTGCACATCCGCGAAACTCAGGAATGGCACGTGCCGGCGCACGTACAACCGGTCTTCTCCGTCGCCTTGCCTGATGAGGTTGCACCGGCTGGGCAGCGGCGGGTAGTTCTCGGCGTAGACGCGCCAGGCGCCGCTGGGGAGAATGTTCCCCAGATGCTTTCGCGGCGCGGGCAGCCGGATGTTGCCGTCCGTCATGGCCCCGGCCGTGCTGCCCGAGATCATGGCCACATAGTTCGGCTGGCTCGGATGGGCGACGGCGTAGTAGGAGCTGAGCACCATGCCCGTCTCGGCAAGGTATTTCATGAATGGCTGACGCGAGGCGGTTTCCGGATTGCCGTTTTCCAGCACTACGACGACGACCCTGCTCACGCCGGCTCCGGCAAACGGCACGACGGCGTTTCTCGACACGGGAAGCGGCGTTCGCTCCGCGCTTTGCGCAACCAGGGCCACGAGCGCCGATGCCGCGACGGCGCCCAGCCGTTTGATGGCGCGGCATCGCATATTCACTTCGGATAGACGCCGAGAATGACGATCTCATAAGGCAACGGCTGTGCGCGCGTCGCCGTGCCGGGCTGCAGACTCTTCACTCTCCGGGCGATCTCAGCGAAATCCAGCCTCGGTATCCCGTAGACGTGCAGTTGGTCTCCACTCCCGAGGAGTCGCACGGCCTGTTCCGGCTGCGTTCCCTCGGCAAACACCATGCGCAACCGTTCCACGAGCAGCTTGCCGTGAGCGTCCATCGCCGAGGCCATCACGAACCGTCCGTCGCGGACGACGAGTTGGGGATCGGACGCAATCTTCATCACGAATTCGACGTCGTTGTAAAGGCCGTTATCGGCGACGATGGTCACCGTTTTCGGCGTGACCGCGAGCGTGCACGAGGCCTTCTGAAAGATCCCGAATGTCCTCTCGGCATCCCCCGGCGTGAAGCCCTTGATCGGCTTGAAGGAGTCGAGCAACGGAAGGCCGTTCATCCTCATGACCGGATGGATCTCGAACACATGGCCGGGAAGGTCCGTATCGAACGCGGGAAGGGGCTTGCCCTGCTCCTCCGTCTGGTGTCCGGCGTGCTCGGGCCATATCCTCCAGACGCCGGACACCCGCAGACGTCCGTGAGACGCCGCGGCGCGGTTGGCGAGATCGACGCCGGCCTTCTCTTCCGCGGCATCTGCGATCTCGGCGACGACCGGCAGAGCTACCTGTGGGGCGCGTCCCGCGAAGTGCAGGTCGCCATCGAACGGGGTCGGCAGCGGAGCGGACATGGCCTTGGCCACCGTGAACAGCGTATGGATGGTGACCCGGTTCTGGTACTCCTCGATGAAGGACCGGCCGATCTCGATGGAGATGTGCCTGGGCGTCACCTTGGTATCGACCGCGAGGTAGGCGATGATGGCCTGCCGCCCCATCCATCCGCAGCCTGTGAAGGTGAGGACGAGCAGCGCAGAGGCCAGGAGCAGTCGCTTCATCAATGGTCGTTTCCGATATCGTGATCTGAGACGGAGCACTGCCCGTCCGTGCAGGTAACAAACGCGTCCGCCTTCAGTTTCGGCGCCAACTCCGCGATCCTGCGCCGCATCTCGTCGCGGCGTTGGGACAGCGCGAGGATGTACCTTGTATCCGGCCCGGACCACGCGCCGCCGTAGCGCGAGAGGTCGCGGATGGCGCTCTCGGCGCTGACGCCTTCGATCACCACCCGGTGGGCGGCCACCATCAGATCGGCGCGCTTCATTCCACAGCGGCAGTGTACGAAGACCGGAGCCGGCGCTTCGCTGATGATCGCCAGCACCCTTGCCACGCGGTCATCTTCGAGCGACGGGGCGATCATCGGCAGCGGCTCCCAATCGCGCACGTGATAGTAGCGAAGCTGGTGCGTCCGGGAGTCGGACACGGTGGCCTGGGCAAGTGCGGACCTGTCGTCATGAAAGATCTCCAGGTCGACGATCGTCCGAATACCCTGCTGCATGAGCCATGTGACGTCGTTTCTGTCGGGCCGCCCGCCGGCCCAGAGAACGTTCGGAGTGGCGATGCAGAACTTGGGAATCAGAGGTCCGGGACTGTCGGCGCACGAGACGGCGATGCGTTCCCTCGATACCCCGGAACAGCAGCCGCACAGCGATAGCGCAACCAGAAGCACGGCGGCGAGAGCACAGGTACGCGTGACGCTGAGAAGTGCCATCGTTGCGCGCAGAGCGGATGCAGGTCGGATGCCGAGTCACCGTCTTCCCGAGGCTAAACCCACTTACCACGGAGGCACAGAGAACACGGAGAGCTCTCCGTGCGCTCTGTGCCTCTGTGGTAGGTGGAACTTCTCGGCAGTCGGCGCGGAAAGCCCGCGGATCGAAGGCTTGCCCGGGAGCGGCCCTCTCGATAGCATTCGCGATCGCGCCGCGTCCGACTTGTCCGGTCAGGCAGGAGCGTCCGCAACAATCGTCGCAAGCCGTGACGATGTCATTTCCACAGAAGGTATTTCCTCGGGCCGAGGAAGGAGTGCGAACGATGAAGAGGAAGCTCGCCGTTGCAGTCATCGCCGTCGCCGCAGTCGTCGTCATCGTCTGCGCACCATATGCGCAAGCACAGGACCGGGAGACCAACACCACGATTCCAGCCTCGGGCAGCGGAGAGCGCCGCGACATCGCCGGAAACGGGAAACGGCCGATTCCCCTTCTGGGAGCCAGCGCCGATCTGGCCATCACCAAGACTGACGGCGTGACCAACGCCACGCCGGGCGGCTCGGTGACCTACACCATCACCGCCAGCAACGCCGGCCCCAGCAACGCCACCGGCGCCACCGTGGCCGATACCTTCCCCGCGTCGCTCAGCTGCACCTGGATCTGCGTCGGTGCTGGGGGCGGAACCTGTACACCCTCCGGCTCGATCAATATCAACGACACGGTGAACCTGCCGGCCGGCGGCCCAATCTGCACCAGAAGCGCGATGCGCATACTCCTGTGGCGGCCGCCTCTGCGGCCGCACTTCCACGACCACCGATACCCCGCGCTCGCGCTGCGCCGAGCGCGGGGCTGAATTGTGTAGCGCGCCTCCGCGCGCAACGGTCCTCACATGGGTTGCCTACGGACGGCTTCTCGGAGGCGGGGAGAAATCTTCGATCAACGGTCCGTCCCTCGTCTCGCGCTGACGATCGGGTTGAACCCGACGCAGTTGATGCGTTATTCGATGACGCGGACCTGATGACGCTTCCTGGGGTAGATGAATTAGGCACCCCACTCTTTCCGGCCTCTAGCCTACCTCTAGCCTGCATTTCTCACGACCTGATTGAGCCTCCCTGCCTGCCGCCGCAAGCCAGGACCGATGTGGCACAGACACTCTTGGCTGATGTGGCACAGACACTCTTGTCTGTGCTCCGGCCGAAGCCGCGTGCCGTGAGTGCTTGCAGTCTCTCGAGTCGGGCGAGACCCAGCACAGACAAGAGTGTCTGTGCCCGTCTGTGCCACATCGGTCCTGCTTATCGGCACCACTCCGCACGATCGGCAGACAGGCTGCGGGCAATTCCACTCGTCGTGTGAGAAATTCGGACTAGTTGGGGGATCCTTCGGCGTCCTCCGCCGCGACGCTCGATTTGCGCAAACATTCAACATTGAGGGCGCGGCTGCGGCAGCCTCAGGATGACAGGATTTTGGATTACGGGTTCTTCGAATCCACTGAGTTCGCGAGAAAAACCAGACAGAATCAATACTCCACGAACGCCTCATCCGGATAGCAATACAGCCAGCGCTCGCCGGGTTCCGCTGAGGCGATTACGGGGTGGGAGGTCGCGTGGGCGTGCTTGGTGGCGTGCCGGTTGGGGGAGTCGTCGCAGCAACGAGTGCCGCCGCACTCCTGGCAGGTGCGCAGGTGGACCCAGCGGGATCCGATCTTCACGCAATCCTCGCACTCGTGGCGCTTCGGGTGTTTCACGGTGGTAATGGCGCTGATGTGGGTACAGGTCTGGTCCGGCATTCAGAACGTCCTTTCACTGGTGAAGCACTTGATGAACGAAGGCGATGGCAATCGAGCCTTCCCCGACTGCGGAGGCGACGCGCTTGATGTTGCCGCCTCGTACGTCGCCGACCGCGAACACGCCGGGAAGACTCGTTTCCAGGAGAAACGGCGGCCGGGTAAGCGGCCATCCCGCGGCCGCCAGCTCGTCCGGCGAGAGGTCCGGTCCGGTCTTGATGAACCCTTTCTCATCGAGCACGACGCATCGATCGAGCCAGCGCGTGTTGGGGGCGGCTCCGGTCATCATGAACACGTGACGGATGTCATGACTCTCGGCAGCACCGCCCCCTTTTTCGAGCCAGCGGACCCGTTCGAGATGACGGTCTCCCTCAAGGGCAACCAGCTCGGTATGCGGATGAAAGGAGATGCCGGGATTCTCTTCGATGCGGAGGATGAGGTAACGCGACATGCTCTCCGCCAGACCGTCCGCGCGGACGAGCAGGTGAACGTGCTTCACGCTCTGCGCCAGAAACACCGCGGCCTGGCCGGCCGAATTGCCGCCGCCGACGACGATGACCTCCTCGTCGGCGCAGAGTTGCGCCTCCATCTGCGTGGCGGCGTAGTACAGCCCTGCCCCTTCGAACTGCGTGGCGTTCTCGAAGAGAGGCCTGCGATACTCGGCGCCCGAAGCGATGATCAGCGTCCGCGTGAGAACGCGCTGCCCGTCGTCGATCTGGACGGCGTAAGGCTGGCGGGCGCAGGTCAGCTTGACGGCCCCTTTGGCGATCATGATCTCGGCGCCGAACTTCTGCGCCTGCGTGTACGCACGCCCCGTGAGATCGAGTCCGGAAATGCCGGTCGGGAACCCGAGATAGTTCTCGATCCGCGAGCTCGATCCGGCCTGGCCGCCGGGCATATTCGATTCGAAGACGAGGACGTCGAGACCTTCCGAGGCACCGTACACGGCCGCCGAAAGACCGGCCGGGCCCGCGCCGACGATCACCACATCGCGCATCTGCGCCGGATCGATGGCCTGGTTCAAACCCAGGCACTCGGCGATCCGCTGATTGGTCGGGTTGCGCAACACCGCGTCGCCGCGGCAGATCAACACCGGCACATCGGCCGCGCTCACATGAAACCGGTCGAGCAGCTCCTGTGCCTCGGCGTCGCGATCGAGGTCGACGTAGGCGTACGGATGGCCGTTGCGGGTCAGGAACTCCTTCACCCGCAGCGTGCCGGCACAATGCGCCGAGCCGATCACGACCACATCGCCGAGGCCGCGCTCGATCAGCGCCAGGCGGCGGAGGATGAATGCCCGCATGAGGATCTCACTGAGCTCCGCGTCGGTCCGTATGAGGACCAGCAGTTGCTCGCGATCGACCTCGATCACCTCACCCGGCTCGCCGGCGCGGATGCGCGCCAGCGACCGGCGGCCGGTGATCAGGTTGCTTTCGCCCGAGAACTGCCCGCGCCTGTGCGTCACGATCAGCGTCTCGCTGCCCCCGGATGGCCGCAGCGCATCAATCTCGCCGCTGGCTACGACAAAGAACGGAACGACCTTGTCTCCCACCTCAACGAGCACATCGCCACGCGCGATAGGGCGGCGGCGTCCATGCGCCGCGATCCGCTCGATCTGCGCGTCGGTCAGCGTAGGAAACCGGTGTTCTTCAAGCGATGCAGTTACGGGCTCCAGCGGTATAAGCGAATCGGATGCAGTCAAGGGGTAGCCTCCAGCATTTCGTCGAACATCTTCCGGGATCTACTTCGACACGGAATCGAATACCACCTCCGCGCTCCCCTCCTGGAGCCGTTGCGTCGCCACCGGAGCGAAGGGGCGGATCATCAATGTTTCCATGAACTGCGGCGGCGACAGTTGTTGCGGCCGCTGTCGCGGTTGCACCTGCGGTTGAAAACCGGATGGTCCGCGCAGGATGTCGATGGGGCCGCTCTCGGCAAGGGCGGGGATGAGCAACGGGCCCCCTCCCATGACCAGCGGAGCGACCCCTCGGAGGGCAAGGTGCTGCGCCAGCACGGGCTGCGGAACGCGCAGTCCGCCGATGGCTACGCCGACCGGCGTCACCATGCGCGCGGGTATGTTGTTGATCACGACCTCGGCATCACGCTGCGGCGCGGCATCGGGAAACCGGACCTGCAGCGGCGTGGCGCGCTCGACCGGCGGTGCGCCAAGAATCCACAACGGATGCGAGAGCGAGACGATGGTCATGGTCTCATCGCGATAATGCGTTTGCTCGAAATGGAACGTTCCGTCAGGAGCAAGGTCGGCGCGCTCCGTCTCCACGCCCGCCGATGTGTACCAGAAGATCGCTCCGTTTGCGAAGGGACGGGCGGAGAGGACCTTCGCCTCCGACCCGCCGAGCGGAACGAGATCGACGTCGATGACTTTCTTCTCGCTCCCCGTCATCGAGAAAGGATCGATCTCCTTTTTCTTGTAGCCGGGACAGCTCACGGTGAGGTGCAGTTCCCGTCCCGGCGGCACTTCCCTGATCACAAACTGTCCGGCGACGCGGTTGCCGGGCTCATCGCCCTCGCCGCTCTGGCTGACGTCGTGGGTGAGCACTGGATGCCGCGGCATCCTCTTCGATATAACCACGTACTTGAGCGTCGCGGCGGGTAAGGGCATTGTTGTGAACGTGTCGGCGACGGTAACCGTCAGCGTGTTGTCGGGGATGTCGATGTCGAACCGCGTCCGCTTCCAGACCTCCATTGGCTGCTCCGCGAGCACAAAGGACCGTCTGCCGCTGCAGGTCACGATGTCGATCCTCGCATCCTCATTGAACCCTTCCCTCACCACGCCGCGATAGTCTCCCTGGCGCGGTGCGAATCCGACGCCAGCAGACGGAAAGGTAATCTGTGCCTCTTCGCCGAGCGGCGCACCGCCGCGGGTGAGACTGCCGTAGGCCTCGAAGTACATGGCCTGTAACTGCGGCATGGGCACTTGCTGCAGCGGCGCAACGTCCGCCGTCACCTCGACCGGAGGCAGTCTGCCGAAGCGCAGCTCCGCGCGGTACATCCCGGGCGGAACCTCCTCGACCCTGACCGAGCCGAACTTCAATTCGCTGCGGAGCGTTTCTTTGTGTATGGCGGTACACGATTCCGGGCCGGGCGTCTTGCCGGGCGTCGGCTTCGGACACGCGGAGATGGTGAGCTCAAATCGTGGAGGTTCCTTCGGCGGATCGCACGATCCGAGCGAGCGATCGAGCGCGGGGAGATCGCTGGACGTGCTCCAGTTGACCATCACCGTGGCCGAGGCAGCGGCCACGATCGGTTCGCGCAGCAGCGTCACCGGTTTCGCAGCGACGCGAAACGAGTGCCGAAACGGAAGCCAGCCGCGCCCATCGAGCCGAAGATCCGCGTCGCCCGCGGATAGGCCGCGAAACAGAACGAATGCGCCGCTCAAGGCGTCCTGACCGGGCAATGAGGCGGCCACCGTTTCCTTGGCGGCAGCGGTGATCCCGATACGCGGCAACTGGACGCCGCGCGCCGTCTTCACCGCCGCACGATCGACCTCGGAGACGTAGATCCAACCGAGAACCGCGGGCGCATCGTTGATGGAACGCGCATCGACGACGCGCTCGATTCCCGCCACCAGCGCCGCGATGGGGATGATGGCGACAGGCACTGCCTTCGAGGTGACGATGAGCCAGAGCTCTTCTCCCGCCGGGACGGTGGTCCGCGCCGCCGCGGGAAATGCGATGGCGTGCTTCGGCGCATAGAGCACGCCGGCCGCTTCCGCCGGAAGTTGCAGGACCAGCGTTGCCGCGGGAACGAGAGCGATGTCCAGATTCGCTGGCGCGGCTCCGCCATCCACGAGGATCGGATCGACCGACACCGCCCCCCGCGTGCGCGCGAAGACATTCCAGAGTCCGGACGGAAATGTCAGCGCTGCACCAGATGCGACACATGTGACCGGCGGCTCACTCAGCGCACTCAACCAGCGCTCGATCGGTTTCTCACGGTCGCGTGCCTGGAAGCGACAGATCTCAGCTCCCTCGGTGGTGCCTGTCAGCGTGACGCTTGTGTCCGCGAGAACATTCGCGGCCGAGAGCACGAGAACTACGAGATTGGCCCAGCGCATGTTCTATTTACGAAAGTGTCGTCGTAATCGTTCCCGGGACTCACGTTCTCCCCTACTACGGATAGCTTAAGACATCCGCCGACGGGACGGGACCTCCAGTCGAAACGGTGGGGTTCAGCGATGTGGCACAGACACTCTTGTCTGTGCCCCGGCCGAAGCCGCCTGACCCTGGGGGCTTGCAATCCTAAGTCGTTCCGAGACCCGCACAGACAAGAGTGTCTATGCCACATCGGTCCTGCTCATCGGCACTCTCTGCCCTGGATTTTTCAGAGCCTCTCAGCGAAACCGAAGCTCTGACCCTTCCTGGTCTCTGACCCTTCCTGGTCTTCACCGCGAGCCAGCGGCCGATGTGGCACAGACACTCTTGTCTGTGCTCCGGCCGAAGCCGCTTGACGGTGAGGGCTTGCAATCCTGAGTCGCGCCGAGACCCAGCACAGACAAGAGTGTCTGTGCCACATCGGTCCTGCTCATCGGCACCTCTCTGCCCGTTCATGGACAAGTACATCCCTATCCCCGTAATGAACATCGTGAAGATCCCCGGGTTCCTGTTCCTCATCGTAATCACGCTGGCACTCTCTGCGACGGCACAAACTCCGATCCCGACGCTCCTTCAGCCCGAGCGTGCCATCGCCGTTCCCGCGACGACAGACAATCCTTTCCCGGGCAATTCCGCCGTCGCCAGTAACGGAAAAGACTTCCTGGTGGTGACAGCTCAAGACCGTTTCGTCGGCGGCAGCGCGCACGCGATGATGCTCGTCGACTCCGACGGACGGCCGCTATCGGTAGCGAGCGGCCTGTTCTTCGACAGGGGCCTGAGCGATGGTGTGGCATCGAACGGTCATGATTTTCTGGTCGTGTTCGGCGGTCATGGGGCAACCAACGGCGTCCCAGTGTCCGCTGACGGCGCGCTGATGGATTCCACTCCAATCATCATCCACGTTTCGACGCGGCCTCCGTTCTTCGAGCACGACACGACCGGCGCGCGAAGCGTGGCCTGGGATGGAAGCCAGTACGTCGTACTGACGACGATCGAGCTGGTGACAGCGTTTGCAAAAACCCCAACCGCGTCCCTCTTCCCGGGAACCGTGAAACGGTTTGAGATTGTCACGCGCGTGGGCGTTGACGGACAGATTCTGCAGAATGACCTCGAGGTCAATCGGGGCGCGAACAATGCCATCGCCGCGCGAAACGGCCTCTCCGTGATCGCGTGGTCCGCGGGCGGCGTTTTCATCCGCAACATGAACGGCGCCGGCTCGCTCTCGGATCCAATCCAGATCAGTGTCGCGGACGCACATGCCACCGGCATCACCGCCGGCGATGACGGGTTCCTTCTGGTCTGGTCCGAGGTTGTGTCGAACATCGTGCGCGCTCAGCATCTCGATCCCGGAGGCCGGCCGGACGCGCCTTCGTTTATCGTGAGCGTCGTTTCGTTGCCCGACCTTCTTGCGGTCACCTGGGACGGCGCCGCGTATCGCGTGGCGTGGTCGAGCGCGGAATCGACGACCATCGAATCGATTCGTGTCAACGCCGTCGCTGTCGAGGCATCCGCGGCGACGTTGGCGGACGGAGGCGGCGCCGCTCTGGCGTTCAACGGTGAGAGCACCCTTCTCGTCTGGAATGACTCCGACCTCGGTACCCGTGCGCGACGCGCGGAGATCGCCGGCACCGGGCAACTCGTTCACCGCTTCTTCAATCCGCAGAGCCTCAACGCCATCGGCTTCACCCCGGCCGGCCCCGCGGTGGCATGGACCGAGGGCACGTCAAGGCTGACGAACGTAAGCAGCGGCGCGTCGTCGCCGCCGATCAGCGACGGCAGCTACACATTCATCCGCGGATTGAACCGGCCGTTGATCATCAGCGGGACAACTGCTCCATTCACCGCGCGCTACGCCGACGGGTCGGGGCAGCCGTTCGCTCTTCCAACGAAGAATCCCTTCTGGATCGGGAGCGGCTTTCTCTGCCTCTGGACAGATCCCCCACCCATTACCGACCCGTTCGCAGTCCTGCCGCTCTACGCGCAGCGATTCGACCCAAACGGCACACCCCTCGACGGCGCGCCTCGGCAGATCGGTACGTCGTTCTCGCTTTCGGGGGGTTCCGTGGGCCCGGCAGCGCTCTCCGACGGCGTCTTCGCCGGCGCCTCGGCCTCGGAAACTCTCGTCGCATACGTCGACCCGGGCGCCGCTCTGCGTGGTGTTCTGATCGACGATGGCAGTCAGTTCATCGACATCGGCCAGATTGCGGCACCCCAGGATCTGGCGAACCCGATCGCGATCACGTCGGACGGCCAGGACTTTCTCGTCACCTGGATCAGCGGCATGATCGGTACGAACTCCTTCATCGCCAGCCGCCGGGTGCTGGCGGATGGCAGCATCCCCGCGCCGAGCCGGATCGATTCGCCGGGAAACGACACGAAGGACTCGATGGAGACCTTCTGGACCGGTCCGAGCTATCTGGTGGTCTGGAGCAAGAAAGAGCCCGGCGGCCAGGCTCACGAGCTCGGGGCCCTCCGCCTCCGCGACGACGGAACCCTCATCGACTATCCCCCGCAACCAATCGGCGGAAGCATCCGCGGCGACGCTCCAAGATGGGCCTACCAGAACGGTGTGCTTGCCATCGCCTGGCAACGGGATTCCCGGGTGTACTCGAGCGTCATCGGGACCCCGCGACGGCGGGCGGTGGTGGGGCGCTGATGGAGGCTGAGAGGTCCGATTGCGCGGAGATGAAGTCGTTCGTCCGGTGAAGGAACTGCCCACCGGTCTGCTCAGCAAACCGCCCTTCATCAAGGGCGGGCTGGTTTGTCGTGACTGATGACGTACGCCGGCAAGTCGACGACGTCGACGGTCACGATAGAACTACGTCCCTACCATCCCTTCCGTTCTTGCCTTAAACTATCGGGACCGTTCGCTCCAATCAAGAAAAACAATCGACCTTCGCATCCGCGGAAGAGGCGGTGGGGGTCCGTCTCTCATTACCGGAAGCATCCTATGACGACCGATAAACTCGCCGGATATCCGATTCGCCGATGGAAGGCTGGAATCGGCATTGTCATGGCTTTAGTAGTCGTCGCAGCCGCAATCTCGTTGCTCCATCGTCGGCACAGATCAGCTGTCGATGGTGCGTTCGACGCCTCCGACTATCGGCGGATCGAACCGCGCGTCAGTGGAACGTCGCGGTACCTCCCGTTCCGACCGGCAGCCCGAGGCGTTAAGGTACCCCTCCGGATCGACGCGGACTCTGCTGCAAACATTCATCAGCTCGGCGTGCTGCAACTTCTCAGCGGCGACCCCCACGGCGCCGTCGCATTGCTGCGGCGCGCGTTGCAGGATGGGCAACGGAGTGTTGACGTCGAGACAGCCACCGACGCCGGATTGCTCACCGATCTCGCGGCAGCCTCCTACGAGGAAGCCGTTCAGGAGAACCGTCCTGCCGATCTCGTGACAGCGTCGTCTGCGGCCGGCCGCGCGATCGAGCTCGCGCCACACGAGCCATCGGCTTGGTATGTCTATGCTCTTGTCCTCGAAGCGCTGCACTTGCGCGAAGATGCGATCGAAGCGTGGCGATCGTATCTTGTCTGCGATTCCGGCTCCGGTTGGGCCCGCGAAGCGCACCAACACCTCGTCTCGCTGCAGCAGGGGGCAACGAAAAGTGTGCGAAAGGCTCTTCTCAATGCAGCGACACGCGGCGACACTGCTACGGTGGCCGCCCTGGCAAAGGCAGCGCCGCAACAGGCACGCATCGCCGCCGAAGAGGAGTTGTTGGGAGATTGGGGGGCCGATGTGCTGGCGTCGGACGAACCGCGAGCGCTGGCTTCGCTTCGGCAAGCGGCTCTGATCGCCGACGCAATTTGTCGCGGTAGCGGAGACTGCACAACGATCGACGCCACGGCGGTTGCACAGCACGGTGACGTCCAGACGGTCGCGCGCGCATACACCAGCTATACAGAAGCTCGAGCTGCTTACGGCCACGCGCGCGACGCCAAGGCGCGCGATGAGCTCGTGCAATCAGCATATCTACTCGAAGGGGCCGGTTCGCCGCTCTCGGCGCGGGCATGGGTCTATGCGGCAACGATCACGCACTACCTCGGGGGGAACGATCAGGCGCTCGCATTCATCGACCGCGCTCTCGGTACGCTGAAAGGCCGCGAAAGCCGCAACCCCTTGGCGATCGGTGAGGCGCTTTGGACGAGGGGCCTGATTGACTTCGCCCGCGGCCTGCCTCATCAATCCCTGCTCTCCTACAACTCCGCCCGCCCACATCTGTTGCAGGCCGGCGAACAGTCGGACATCGCCGGAATCGAGGCGGTGCTCGCGGAAACATACCGCTACATCGGCGATCCCGAAAGCGCGTGGAATCACCATCTGCTGACGTTGCAGGCACTCGCCGGCGATGCAACGTATACGCGGCGTCAGGTGGCCTTCTCTGATATCGCGAAGGCGGCCACGGACTCGCACCAGTTCCGCTTCGCATCTCTGATCGCCCGGCGCATGTTGCAGCGAGCGGAAGGCGAGCACGACGGCGCCTTCGAGTCTGTCGCGCTCTACGCAATGGCTCGAATCGACATCGCGCGCCAGCGGAGCTCCGCCGCCCGCGATGAGCTGGAACGCGCCGCTGCGCTGCTCGACCCCATCAAACCGAACGGCACGACTGTTCGCCTGATCGCAGACATCGCCATCGCGCGCGGTGAGATTCTCACCAACGATGACCCCGCGTCGGCGGTCGAATTCCTTGCCGACGCGAGCAACCGGCTGATCGCTCTCGATCATCGTTCGCGTTTACCGAGCCTTCACCTCCTGGCCGCGCGCGCCAGAACCAAGCTCAAGGAACCGGCGGAGGCGGAGCACGAGCTGCGCGCGGGAGTGCAGGAGCTCGAGCGGCAGCGCGGGAACCTCGTCGACGATGAAGAACGTAGCACGTTCACCGACACCGGGCGCGCACTCTATGACGACCTTGTTCAGCTCCTCGCTTCCGATAACCGCGACGGCGAGGCTCTACAGCTCATCCGCCGCGCTCGGACACTCGGTCTGATGTCTTCGGATCCGATTGTCAGAACGGCAGACGTGGAACGTCCCGCCGCGTCATCCATATCCAACGGCACACTCATCGAGTACTACGTCCTCCCTCACGCGCTTCTCACTTGGCGAACCATGCGCGGCAGCACGCGTTTGTTCGAAACAGCAGTTGAGCGAGACCAACTCGACGCGATGGTCAGCCGCAACGTTGCCGCAATCAGGAAGTGCCTGCATCCGGAGGACTGCACCGCTGCCGGCGCGGCGCTGTATGACATGCTCGTCCGCGGCCCATTCGATTCCCTCCCGAATGACCAGGAGGTTGTGATTGCGCCTGACGGGCCACTCCATCGCGTCCCGTTTGCTGCACTCTACGACAATCTCGCCCATCAGTACGTCGTGGAGCGACATCAAGTGACAATCGCGCTCGGCGGCAACACGGCAGCCCCGCTCGAACGCCCATATCGCTCCATCCTTGTAGCAGCGGCATCCGATCCCGGTGGCGATTTCCAGCCGCTGACTTCCGTCGTCAGCGAAGGCGAGCGTGCGGCGCGTCAGTTCAGAGAATCGCGCATTCTCCGAGGCCCCGAGGCAACGGCCGATCGGCTGCTCGAGTCAGCCGGCAAATTCGAAGTCGTGCACTTCGCCGGGCATGGAGAGGCGAACGAACGCCAGCCGCGCATGGCCACCCTTCGTTGTGCGTCGACCACCAGCCGCGCCGACGGCGCCCTTTACGCCTGGGAGATCTCCGCGCGCCGCTTCCCGAAGACCCGTCTGATCGTGCTTGCCGCCTGCGACACAGCCCGCGGCCGGCTCGTCGGCACCGGCCTCCTTGGTTTCGCCCGGCGCTTCATCGCGGCCGGGGTGCCACGGGTAGTGGGGAGTCTCTGGGATGTCGAGGATCATGCCTCTGCCGAGCTCTTCTCACATTTCTACGGTGCGCTCTCGACCGGCGCGAGCTCGGCCTCCGCGCTTCGCCAGGCGCAGCGCGCTGCAATCGCATCGCACGAATTCAGCGGTCCTGCGACATGGGCCACGTTCCAGCTCTATACCTCATGGTGATGCTAGACAGAGAAACCATTCGACTCATGACACAGTAGTACAGCAGAAGAAAGCGAATACCACGTCCGTCTACAAACTGGGCCGAGACCCGGTTCGGTTGTTGAAAACCACGCGCGATAGAAAGAGAGGTTCGAACCATGGACTGCAAGAAACTGTCAACACTCGTCTGTCTTCTCCTCGCCATTAGTTGTTCCAAATCGCCGTCACGCACAGCGAAAGCCGTACCCACAGGCAAGATGCGCGTATCCGTCACCATTGTGATTACCGGCATCGCTCACTTGATTGACGACGGGAACAATAAACTGGTGATCTTTCCGAACGGTACTGCGTACAACCCGCAACATCAACTGTTATTACTAGCGTCGAAACGATACTCACCAACTGGCTTGAGTCTAGTGCCGCGGGATCAGGTTGTCGGTGCTACAGTCGTCGATTCGTTTTACTACAAGGCACTCAGTCCCGGCATCGAAATCGACCTAGCCAAATCCGGCTTCGATCCCTTGATTGATCCGACGATTACGGCCGACGCGACCGGCGACAGCACCCACGAAGTATGTCCGTCACAGCAACTTGCGCCACGTACATCGTTGCATTGGCTTCCGAAACTCGGCGATGTTTCCCACGGAAGCGGGTTAGTCATCGACCCCGATCAGATAAAGCCCAGCCCTGACCCGATCGTTGTTTCGGCTCGAATGTCTATCGCGGGCGGTTCACTTATTGCACTATTACCCACCGCGGCTGACACCTTTACATTTACGACCACCGCAGGCAACGACCCAGTGCAGGCGGTGTCCGCTGGTCTGAGCTACACGTACTTCGCCGATGTCGACGCGACCAATCCAACCGCGGAGATTTGGGCCGCAGCTTACGGAAAACCGTCAGCCAAAATCGCTTCAGCAAACGTCTCCAAGGCGGCCAAGAGTGTGACCTTCATACTGGCAAACGTACCGCCCGACGAGTTCTTCGCGCCGACGCCCAAAAAGACGATCGAACATTTCGAGCACTACTATGAAATATACAAGAGCGGATCTTTCTTGAAAGCGACCCCAACGCGCGGCTTGCCAAAGGACTCTTGCGGGTCGGGCATGGGCGGAACCGTCGAGTGTGGTCCGGCCCGGCCATAGGTTATTGCGATGCTAACCGCGCGCTCACTCCTGCTGGCCGTCCTTGTCGCATGCACCGCTCAGGTGGCTCATGCGGTCGACCTTGCGTTCGTTGCAAAAGACGTATCGACAAAGCTGACCCTGCTCTTCGACGGCACCTGGGCATACACGGTCAACAAAGACGGGACGAACGTGGCGACGCTTTTCGGCCGCGTAAAGGATGTGACCGCCCTTTCGATTGAGAAGAATTTCCGGGAGCTTGTGGAAGCCACGGAAAGAATTCATCATTTGAATTTTGAGGAAGACTTCGATCACGATGTGGCCTCCCGAAAGCTCGGCGCCGTTCGGCAGTTTGTCTTGCAGCAAGTGATCGATACCAGGCGAGTAGAGAACGCGTATCTGCTGGTCAATTTCAATTCGGCCGCGAAGACATTGGAGATCGTCGATCAGACCGTGCCTCGAACGCTACCGCTAGCCGCGACGAGGACGCCGGCCGACGCACAAAGAATCGTTCTGCAGGAGCTCTGCAATGATTTGGGTCTGCAACTCGGTAACGCCGACGATTCGGGAATCCGGCCGTGCTCACTCCCGGAGTCTGTGACCATCAGCGTCAAGGAACGTGCCGCCGATCCGCAACTGCTTTCGCTGTTCGGTACCGTCCATGTCGTCTATCACTTCGACGCCTCCGCGAAGCAAAAGATCGGACCGATCTGGCGATCAGTAGTCCTGCGGGAGTATGACGTCAGCGCTGTCACCGGCCCGATCGAGAATGCAATCGTTCGCAAGATCGACAGGGTTTATCACAGCACACATGGCTATGGACGCGTCTTTAGCCCTGATCCGCTGATGATCAGGGGCCGCTCAAAAATCAATCCCGAGAACGTCAAAAACAAAGATCGAGCGTACGTCTGGAAACGGTTGCCGGATTTGGATGGTCCCGTAAATGGTCACTACACACTCAAAGGCACGTACGCGGCGATCGTCAATATTGAAGATCCGCAGGTGCCGGATACGAAACCGACTTCCACGAGAAAGGGCGTTCCCCGGTTCGCCTTCTCGCGGACAGACACCAACGAATTTGCAAGTGTGATGGCGTATTTCCACGTGGCTACGCTGCAGCGCCAGACTGCGTTTCTCGGTTTCCCGGAACGCCGGCAAAGACCGCTGCCAATCGATATTCTAGTTGGTCCCGAGAAAGACAATCTACCGGCCATCACTAAGTGGGCTGAATTCGTCGACGGTGGGTCATCATCGGTCGGCGAGGGGCACATGGAGTTCGGACGCTTCCAACCGACGATCGACTCCATCGTGTCCGACGCGGAGGATGGAGAGGCCATCGCGCACGAATACGGACACGCGCTCCTGCTCTACGACGCGCACGGCCGGTTCGGCACCGAGATTGTCGGCGCGCTGAACGCCAATGAGCCAAAGATCATCAGCGAGGGATTCGCCGATTTCTGGGCCATGGCGACCTTCGCGGCGACTGCGCGCCATTCGCGACACGATCCACGCTGTTTTGCGGAGTGGGATGGCGGCAGCAACGAATGCTATCGCCGAATCGGCATGCTGCACACCACCGAGGAGATCGGCTCAGGAACGGACGTGTATAAAGCTTCGCAGCTCTGGTCCGGCGTCCTTGCGGACATTTTCGAAATGGTCTTTCATAATCGAAGAGTCCCCGCGGAACGGCTGATCCTACAAGGCCATCTCAACGCCATGAACCGTGGATGGGTGCCGACGATGAGTGCCGCGGCACAGGGAATCCTGAAGGCCGACGGCGACGAATACGGGGGGCGGCACAAGGACGCGCTCTGCGAGATCTTCGACGATCACCACATTGCCGTTTCTTGCTGCAGTCCGTACGGTTGTCTGCTTGCCTCGCCCCCGTGAAGGCCGGGCGCTCAGGTCCCCTGCCGGGTCCCACGGTCGAAACGTCGGGGGTCGACGACAGCAGGAGGCCGACGTTAAGCAGGAGAGCAACGCTGCTCCCGGCCCCCGCCGGGAGCAGCGTGGGAAACTCACTGCTTCGCATCCAGTCCGCAGCACCTCTCATACACCGGGAACGCCGGTCGGACCGGCTCGCTCCGAGGATGTTTGGCCAGCTCCTCCATCAGCACGGCCACGGCGCGCTCGAGCTGGGTATCGTGTCCTTTTCGCCATTCCGCGGGGTCGAGCTCCACCTCGATGTCGGGGGCCACGCCGGTGTTCTCCACTTCCCACTTGCCTGACAGTCCGTAGACCGCGGCATCGGGAGCGGTGTAGGTGCCGCCGTCCATCAGGCGCGGGCCCTGTTGCGACGCGACCAGTCCGCCCCACGTGCGCGTGCCGACCAGCGGGCCGACATTCATCTTCCGGAAGTACCAGGGCATGGCATCGCCGCCGCTGCCGGACATGCTGTTGATGAGCATCGCCTTCGGACCGTAGATCGCCCCCGCCGGCACGGGCACGTCCTTCTCGGCATAGCGGAATCGGATGGCGCTCAGTTGCGGCCGGGTCAGCATGTTCACCACGTAGTCGGCCAGGAGGCCTCCCTGGTTGAAGCGCTCGTCGAGCACGGCGCCTTCCTTCTGCGTCTGCACGAAGAAGTCGCGGTTGAAACTCCTGTAGCCGGCGCCGCCCGTGTTCGGAATGTAGATGTAGGCAAGTCTTCCGCCGCTGAGCTGGTCCACCTTGCGGCGGTTGTCCTCGATCCAGGCGCGCATCCGCAAGGCTGATTCATTCGGAATCGGAACGACGATGACCTCTCGGGCGTCCGAGCCGTCGGGCTTCGAGCCCACGCGGATGGCCACCTGCTTTCCGGCGGTGTTCTCGAAGAGGGCGTAGACACTCTCGCTGGCGCGGAGATCGCGGCCTCCCACCGAGATGAGGTACTCCCCGGCCTTTACGTTCACCCCGGGCTGGGTGAGCGGCGCCTGCAGCTCGGGGTTCCAGTTCTCTCCGTTGTAGATCCGGGCGAACTGATACCGCCCGTTGTCGACGCGGAAGTCACAGCCCAGCAGTCCGCCCGGAACGGACTTCGTCTCCAGCATGTCGCCGCCACGAATGAACATGTGACCGATCGTCAATTGGTTCAGCATCTCGCGGAAGAGGTAGTTCAGATCGGCGCGATTGGCCACCGCGTCGAGGTACGGCTCGTAAAACTTCTTCGCCGCTTCGAGGTTGAGACCGTGATGGTTCTCGTCGTAGAAATGGTCGCGCTCGCCCAGCCACACGTCGCGGAACATCTCCCGCCATTCGGCGCGCGGATCGATGCGGATCTGGATCGAGCCGAGCTTCAGCGATCCCTCCCCCGCTTTCGGCTCGTCGGCGGCCGGCACGATGGCCCAACCCTTCTTTTTCTGATAGAGGACCTTCTCGCCGTTGGCCGACACGTCGACTGCATTCACGCCGGAAAGGAAGTCCTTCACCTTGCGCTTCTCGAGATCGAAACGGCTGACGTTGTTGCCCTCGTCATCGCTTCCGAAGAACGAGGGGGGAGCGATCTCGACGAAGAGAATGCCCGCTTTGCCGGTGGCGAGACCCTGAACATTTCCGTTCGGGATCGGCAGGGCCAGAATGCGCTGGCTGATGCCTTCGAAGTCGATGCGGACCGGATCCACCTTCGCTTTGTCGGCCTCGTCCTTCTTGTCTTTCCCTTCCTTCTTGTCTGTCTCTTTGGCGTCCTTCTTCTCAGGTTCCTTGTCGTCTTTCTTCACATCACTCTTGGCATCACTCTTGACATCGCTCTTCGCGTCTTTGCTCTTGTCTCCCTCCGCCTTCTCCTCATCGCTCTCTGGAGCCAGCGGCGAGGGGAGATCGTTGCGAAGCACGACGGCGTAGACGTTGCGCGTGGCCACACTGTCGATGCCGGAGAGGTCGGCCCAGCTCAGGCCGCGGCCGACGTCGGTGCTGGCGGCGAAGTAGAGATACTTGCCGCCGCGGTCGAACACCGGGTAGACAACGTCGCTGAGACCGTCGGTGATCTGGGTCGATTTTTGCGACTCGACGGAATGGACGAAGACCGCGCGGACAAGATTCGGCAGATGCCTGGCGTACGCGATCCATCTGCTGTCAGGCGACCACCTCGGCTCGAGCACGGAGTTGGTGAAGCCGACCGGATTGGTGTCGACCTTGACGCGCGCTCCCGAGGCGATGTCGACATACCAGAGGTTCAGCCGCCGGTCGGTGTAGGCCACCTTCGTGCTGTCGGGCGACCAGACCGGCGTGTAATAGAAGGTGGCGGGCGGACCGAGGTCGATTCGCTTGCCGGGACGATCCCCGTGCTGATCGCGGATGACCAGCGCGTACTCGCCTGACTCCTCGGAAAAATAGGCAATCGACTTTCCGTCCGGCGACCAGGCCGGATCGCGCTCCATGACACCCGGGGTATTCGTCAGATTGCGCGCGTCTCCCTTCTCAGCGGGGACGGTGATGATCTCGCCGCGAGCCTCGAACACCGCCCGCGCTCCGCTCGGGGAGATTCGCCCGCTGCGGATGGAATCGGCCGCGGGCTCGTACCGCGCACGCAGTCCGAGGAAATCGCCGCGGACGGTGATGGACACTTCCTTCGACGTGCGTGTCTTCGGATCGAGAAGAAAGATCGTTCCGAACTGTTCGTACACGAGCGCGTCGGGACCGGCGGAGAGAGACTTGATGTCCAGCCCCTTGTTGGCCACGATCTCGGTCACGGACTTCGTGCGGGTGTCGTACGCGTAGATCGACGTCGTGCCGGTGGGGCTGCCGCGATCGGAGATGAAGTAAACGGTCTCCCCCATCCATGCCGGCGCGTGGTCGTTGGAGCCTGGATGGGGAACGCGCTCGATCGACGAGTCGGACATCTTCGCGATCCAGATCTGCCCGGTCTGGCCACCCTTCTGGCGCTTCCAGTCCGGCTGCCATTGCGAGATGGGCTGATAGGCGATCCGGGAGTCGTCCGGCGAGAAGGATCCTTCATCGGCATGCGGCAGCGGCACGAGTTCCGGCAGCCCTCCATCGAGACCGATCGTGAATAGCTGCCCATATCCTCGGGCGCTCTGTCGCGACGACCGGAAGAGGACCTTCTTCCCGTCACTCGTCCATCCCACCGCCTGATCGGCGCCAGGATGCCAGGTCAGCCGCTGCGGCATCCCGCCGTCCGCCGCGATGACGTAGACGTCGGTGTTGCCGTCGTATTCACCGGTGAAGGCGATGCGTGAGCCGTCCGGCGAGAAATGCGGATCGCTCTCCACCCCGGCATAGGTGGTAAGCCGTTCGGCGACACCGCCGTCGCGCGACACGGTCCAGATGTCCCCCGCATAGGCGAAGGCGATCTTCGTGCGGCTGAGCGTAGGTGCCTGGTAGAGCGTATGCCCGGCGGCCAACGCCCCCGTGGCGAGAAGGAGTGCAAGGATGAGTGCAAGCTTGTTCATGGACCCTCGATTCTTTCGTGATCGGTGAGGTGAGAGGAGCAGTATAGAAGTTGGGCAGTTCCCGGAGGGTCGGAAGTCGGGGGTCATCTTCCCGGATTGTTGCGTCCTGGAAACGATTTACCACGGAGACACAGAGATCATGGAGAGCCTCGATGTCCTCAGTGCCTCTGTGGTTTGTGCGTTCTACCCCTTCGAGCGCCCGAACCTCGCCCGGTCCTGCTCGAGACAGAAGGTCGCCCGCCAATTGGTCGGCCTCCTGGATTCCCGACCAATACTCACCGATGACCTGGAAGTTGAACTCAAAGCAGGTCGAGGAAGTGAAAACGGCCGAGAGGCCGGCCAAGAACGAGGTAATCCTGCGAGAAACCATGAGGTGGGAGATGCGAGCGATAGCTTCCTTCTCCCACGACGGCAGCAGCGGCGTGAAGTTCAAAGCGCCTTTTGGCCAGTACCCCGTGCGTACCGTGAGCACAGCGTACGGTGGCGCGCAACTCGCCGTGATTCCGGGTCTTGATGACGCTCTGCTCACCGTGAGGGATCTCGCACACACATGTTCCCTGCGGATGTCGAGGCCATAGCCAGAGCCTTGACGACGCGGCCGTAGCCCTCGGACACGATCAAAAACCCGAGGAACTTGCGTGTAGTTATCGTCCAGTTTTAGAGCGAAAAGATCGTTCAGGCCCCGGCATCCGCCTCGGTGATGGTCACATTGATGAGAAACCCGAAGCCGCACCGCGTCTCGGTGTCGAACCCCGATTCATTACCGCTGGCGTAACTATGAGCCACCGCTCGCGGGTGTTAACCTCGACAGCGCGATACCGACGAAGTACTGCCGCACAGAACGCAGCATTACACCGGCAGAGCCGCTCTCGAAACTCGTGACAACGTTGAAGCCCTTCTTCGGATCGGCGAGGTAGAGAATTGTGGCCTTATAAAGCTTCTGCGTACGCGGTGTCGTAGCGTCGCGCAGATCCCTGCTGTTGACAGTCCATGTGCCGTTGAGATCGAGTTCGTACTGGTTGTAGGCAAAGAGGTGATAGAGCGCACTGCCTTCGAAGACCGTGCCGTGCGCGTTCTGCGCGTCCTTGTGGCGGTTCCGGTACGCGTACGACGCTTCGAAAGAAAGCGGGTTAGCGATGAATTGCGTGTCACTGAGGAGTGTGAGCGATTGGATCAGCGGAACCGAGCCGCCGAATACCGCTGCGGCATCGATGTCCTGAGTGTCGTTATGAAAGGCTTTGCTTGCGCGGACGTCAAAGCCAGCCGATCCTTGGTTGAAGAGGTCACCGAGTTTAAGATCGAGCAAACGGAACCCGAGCGTGCCCCGGTTGTTGTCGACGAATGTGGGGTCTTTCTGGTCTGTAGTGTCGATGGAAAGCGTGGCGGTCGTCTGCATCGACGTGCCACCTTGCGACGACGCCGATGAGACGCTTCTGTCCTTCCCCATCCGGCCAAAGATCCCGCCATGTGCGTACTCGGCCGAGTACTTGAGACCGAGCGCACCGCTGCTGTCCGAGCCCGTGACCGGTGTGTCGGCGCTCGTGTGGACAGCCGAAGGTGTCACCGTCGTTCCGCCACCGGTGCCACTAACGTTGCCCTTGGCTGCGGGGCCGAAGGACCACGTGTGGCGATGATAATTGCTAAATAGCGCGAGAACACGGACAGTGTGCTTAGTCTTGTTCTCGGTCACCTCAACCTTTTCGAATTCGAGCGCGTGAAACGCGCCTGGGTCCTTGGCTTTCAGGGTGAAGGCCTTCGTCGGACCGACTGACAGCCCCACTCCGGTAACAACGAATTCGACGTCGCCGCCGGCGCTGATCGTGACGGTATCGCCTGTTGCCAGGGTGGCATTGCAAAGCGTGACTGTAATATCAGTCGCCGACCGGGCTTCGATATTCTCGCCAGCACAGGGCGTGTCGGCGGCGAAAGCGACACTGGCGGCGAGAATGAGCGAGAAAGCAATGGCGGCGTGTTTCATGGCGTCACCACCTGCACGATGGCGTCAATCAACGAAGAGACGAGGGAGACGAGATTGTTGTCTTTGAGAGCCTGAAAGCTGGGTGCCAGCAGCGGGCAGCCGAAGCCCTTGGCGCGGATGCAGTCTGTGACGGCGTCGCCGATCTTCAGGATCACCCGATCATCGAGCGTCGTCCACACTATGGTGTCTGTCTCACCGATTGTTTGATGCAATTCGGCGACGAACGCGGCGACTAGACAATTCCTGACGACTGCTCGCTTCACTGCGGCGCCTTCGGCAGCGCTCGGTTGCACAAGCGCCTTGGTAAGCGTTTCGCTGTGTCCCAAAGATGCATTGTTGGGTTCTTCTCCAGGCATGATCTATCCTCCTTACGTTCATGAGACGGACCGCCTCCATCGTTTCCCGCCAAAGGAGCCGCAAAGCTGCACTTGTCGAACTAGACGTCAAAAGAGGCCCTCGGGTGGATTCGCCGGCGGCTACCGGAGGCGATCCGGCTGGTGGAGCAGCGGGCGCGGGTCCCGCGGTATCAGCGGGACATGCTACGGGAGCTGGCGCGGCGGGAGGGACGTCGGTCGATGCCATCCTGACGTGGGAGCTTGAGGATGTTTGTGCATATGGCGACGAGCTGGCGGCGGCGATGCCGGAGCTGGGGATGGCGCTGGCTTGGCCGGGGTAGTTGGCTGCGTGTGGAAAGCGATTACCACGGAGACACAGAGATCACGGAGGGGGGTCTCCGTGTCCTTTGTGCCTCCGTGGTTTGATTTGCTCCGCCTGCGCTCCGGCGTTGGCTTGACGCGTCTCGCTTGTCATCATAAAGTCCTTGCTCGTGAGTTGGAACTTGGCGAGCGCGCGCAAACGAACTGGAAAGACGCTGGCCATACTGGCCCTTGCCGGTGCAATCGCTGGCGCGCTGCTCGTGGCAGCCCTCTGGCTGGAGCGACGAACCAAGATCACACTTCCGATACCCACCGGGCCGTTCGCGGTTGGCCGCGCCATCGATGACTGGACCGACGACACGGCGTTGGACGCGCTGGCGCCAGTTCCGGGAACGCAGCGCGAGCTTCTCGTATGGATCTGGTATCCGGCCGCGGCCTGGCGGTCTGCCGCGGCGGACGACTACGTGCCGGCGCAGATGCGGGCGGCGGCGGGGCCTGCTGGCGGCATCTGGTCCCTTCTGACGCGCGATGCGTCGAAGGTTCATGGGCACAGCATCCGTAACGCCGGTGTGGCGTCGCGGCAACAGTCGTATCCCGTGGTGATCATGCGAGCGGGTGCTTCGGGCAGGAGTCGTGAATTACTCGACACTGGCGGAGGATCTGGCCAGTCATGGGTACGTCGTCGTCGGATTCGACGCTCCCTATCGCACCAGTGTCGTCGTTTTTCCTGATGGCCGGGTGATGCGAAGGACGCCGGAGAACAATCCGGAGCTGTGCGCGGAAAAGGCGCAGGCACTCCAGGACGGCTGCGTGAGCAAACTGCTGACGGCGTGGACCGGCGACATCGCCTTCGCGCTCGACCGGCTCGCGCGGTTGAACGCCTCGGATCCATCCGGCAGGTTCACGGGACGGCTGAACATGACGCGCATCGGGGTATTCGGTCACTCCTTTGGCGGGGCAACAGCCGCACAGTTCTGCCACGACGACGCCAGATGCAAGGCAGGGATCGATGTGGACGGCCAGCCTTTCGGCAGCGTCGTTCATTCAGGCATCCCCAGGCCGTTTATGTTCCTGCTCAGCGATCACGGCAATGAGTCCGATCCGGTCAGCCGCCAGATCGGAGCCAACATTCAATCGATCTACGACCGCCTGCCTCCTGATGGCAGACTGCGCATCGCCATACGAGGGGCGAACCATTTTCTATTCAGCGACGACGGAGCGCTGCTGAAGAGTCACATCCTTTTGCGGGTTCTGCGTATGTTGGGCATCGTTGGGATCGACGGACGCCGGCAGCTCGCCATCACCACGTACTGCATCGACAGCTTTTTCGACGCGTACCTCAAGGGGTCGGGCGATTCGCGGGTCAAGTTGGCATCGCCGCAGTACCCGGAGATCGAGGTGCTGCCGTGAAACCTAAACCTTTAACTCACCTCCTACCCGGACTTCTCACGCGCGCGGGCGAGTGTTTACCTGTCATCCTGAGGCTGCCGCAGCCGCGCCACGAGTGTCGATGCTTGCACAAATCAAACGTCGCGGCGGAGGACGCCGAAGGACCCCCAACCTACTTGCCGGGAAGGGTGGTGGGCTTTGGCGAATACCCAAGTCGTCACGACGGCGCAAGCATCGACGCACCCCCACCCTTTCCGGCCTGTAGTTGGGGGATCCTTCGGCGTCCTCCGCCGCGGGAATCACATTGCAGCAAACATCAACAATTCGTACCGCGGCTGCGGCAGCCTCAGGATGACAGCGCGGGTGCTCCGATCAAACGAGGCGGACGAACACAGTCTCCTCGATTCCGCTCTGATTCTAAGTTCGCCCCCCCTACATCAAATTCTTCCTCTGCAAAAGCCGCAGGGAGCCGAAGTAGAAGAGGAGGGTGAGCGTTGCGGCGTAGGCCAGGGAGTAGATGCTCGTGGCCCAGAGCTCTCCGGAGACGCGCATCGATTGCGTGACGGCGCCGTATTTCTCCTCGTATGGGGTGGTCATCGGCAGGAGCATGTAGATCAGGTAGGAGCTCTTCTCGAGTAGCGGGAGAAGGATGTTCCCGCCGGTGGCCTTGATGCCGGTGAGCACGGCCATGCGAAGCTCGTAGAAGGTGGACTCGGTGAACACGACGGCTAGGAGCACGGCCACGACCGGGTGGAAGGCCATCGTCAGCAGGACGAGATAGCCGAGGATGATCACGGAGCGGACGAAGGCGGTGATGGTGAGAAAGGCGAAGCCGGCCTGCAGCGGAATCCCCCACACCAGGGAGAGGACGATGGCCACGAGCAGCGTGGCGATGTGGAGAAGGAAGGCCACGCCGATCGCCGACAGGAACGCCGAGGCCAGCCAGACCTCCGGGCGGCACGGCTTGGTGAGGACGAGCTTGATGTTCTTCGAGCGGACCTGCGTCGACACCAGCAGCAGGCCCAGAAAGGCGGTGAAGAGCGACGTGAAGTAGCTGAGCTGCATGAAGATCGCTTGCACGATCTCGAACCGTCCCGAGGACGATCCCCACACGAGCGAGCCGGTGATGAAGATGGCCGTCACGGCGATGAAAACGAAGGCGATGGCCAACAGCAGCCGGTTGCGCCGGAAGAACTTGAGGTCGATGGCGATGTTCGCCAGCAGTTGATCAAGCATGATGGTCCCCTTCGCCGACGAGGGCGAGGAAGGTGTCCTCGAGCGAGTGGTGGGTCCGCTGCAGCGATTCCAGGCGGATCGAGCCGGCGGCAGCCAGCGCCAGGAAATCAGCCATCCGCTCGGGATGGAGGATGGCCCGGACCGTGCCGTTCTGCCGCGCGATGACCTCGACGCAATCCAGCGGCTCTCCCTCGTAGGAGACCTCGTATCGCTCTTCGTCGCGCGTCAGGTTCTCGAGCCGGTCCTGGATCACGAGGCGGCCACGTTTGAGAATGGCGGCGCTCGTGGCCACGCTCTCCACCTCGCCGAGGATGTGGCTGTTCATGACGATCGTGCAGCCGTTGCGGTTCATGTCCACGAGCACTTCGCGGAAATCGCGGACGCCCACGGGATCGAGCCCGCGCATCGGCTCGTCGAGAAACAGCAAGCGCGGCTGCGCGAGGAGGCATTGGGCGATTCCGACTTTCTGCTTCATCCCCTTCGAGCATTTGCCGATGCGGAGGTTCCGATACTCGGCGAGGCCGAGGCGCTCGAGGAGCTCCGCGCGCTGTTGCGGCGGCAGCGCGTGCCGGTAGAGGCGGGCGTAGTAGTCAATGGCCTCTCCGATGGTGAGGTAGGCCGGATAGTGATGCGGCTCCTCGGGGAGGTAACCGATCTGCTGATAGACGTCGCTCCCCAGCGTGGGCGGCTGCCCGAAGAGGGTCACCGAGCCGCGCGTGGGACGCGTGAGCCCTAGCATGCAGTGCATGGCCGTCGATTTTCCGGCGCCGTTCTCGCCGAGGAGGGCGAAGAACTCTCCCCCGGCAACGGTGAACGTCACGTCGTCGAGCGCCTTCAGCACCTCGCTACGAAACTTCTTGAAGTGGACGGAGACGTGGCTCAGCGTGATCATCACATCCCCTTCATGCAGAACTCGGCGTTGACCTGTTGCATCACCGCCACGTCGTTCGTGCCGTCGAGCTTTGCCTCCTGCAACTTCTTCTTCATGCCGGTGGCGGTCGAACAGGTGCAAGTCGCCAGCGACTTGGTGCAGCCGCAGACGCAGTTCATCTTTCCAGCTAGTTGCTTGGCGCGCCCCGTGAGCAGAACGGAGTCTTCGTCTTTGGCGGCAGGCGTGCGGACTTCGCTGTAGCTCTCGGCTTTTTCCCTGGTCAGATAGGTCTCGCGGCCTATCCCCTCGTTTCTGGCGATCGCCGCGAGCGCGGTCTTGAGCTCCGCACCGAAGGCGACCTCGGTGTTGGCGATGACCCCGGTCTCGTACAAGGCAACCCGGCCGTCAGCACCGATGACGACGGTCGTCGGAAAGCTCTTCACGCCATAGGACTTTTCGACCGCGCCCTCGTCGATGGCCACCGGAAACTGCACCTTCAGATCCCGTACGTACGCGGCCACCAGGTCCGGCTTCTCGGAGTTGTCGATCCCGATCAGCGTCACGGGCTTGCCTCGGGATTCGGCGACGAAGCGATTCAGTTCGGGCGTCTCGGCGCGGCAGGGACCGCACCAAGTGGCAAAGAAGTTGAGGATGACCACTTCCTTCCCGATGTGGTCAGCGAGAACGAACTTCGATCCGTCTGTGCGGGTGAGCTCGAAGCTCGGTGCGATCTTTCCTTTCCAGAGAGCCGGCGTCATCACTTCCTGAGCCATCTCGTTGATCTGCGCCGGATCGGCTTGACGCTTCAGCCGTACGTGGAAGCTGAACAGCAGCAGTGCGAGCGCGACCACGATCAGGTTCTGGGTGCGTTTCATGTCGTTACAGGCTCCGAAGATAGGACGTCATCCAATGGTTGGAAGTTTCGCGGGAGAACTGCCGGCAAAGCCGAGGCTATCGTGCAGCCTCGCCATCGTGGCTTCACGCTCCCTCTTTTCGGCGTGCGACCTGTCACCGCTGGTTGTGAGGGAAAAGGTTCTTGCGAAGGCCACGGGCGCTCAGGTGTACAGAAACGATGCCGTTGCCGATCCGTTCTGCCCCTTCACGGTAACCGTGACCTTCTGCCCGGCGGTGCCGGCTGGAAGTGGGGCGGTGATCTGGCTATTCGAGTCCACACGGAAATTGACGGACGGGTTCGCGCCGAAGGTCACATCCGTCGTGCCGATGAGTCCGGAGCCCAATATCAACACGTTGGGTCCCCCGGCCGCGGGACCCGAATTGGGATCCAGGAGCTTGATCGTGGGGGCGGTTGCGGCGGCGGCATGTGTGGTGCCCGGAGTGAGGATGAGATCGACCAGCCGCTTGATCAACTCGCGGAAGGTTTCCTCCCGATACCCGACGAGAAAGGCAACCAGGTAGTAAAAAATGAGGTCCTTCGGAACGCCGGCAACAGCGTTGGCAGCCGACCCAACGGCATTGGTGGGGTTGGTTGGAGTCTGCCCAGCGGCGAGAACGCCCGATTTAACGATGAGCACGCCGACGACAGCCAGGCTCGCGCCCACCAGCGGCCGCGAGAGATGCCACAGCGCGAAGGACTCGTCCCAGTCATGCGCATGCTCGACGATGCCGGTTAGGGAGATCAGCACTGCCCCAAGCGCGCCGAACCAGATGACCCCGAGCGGCACCGGGCCTAAGGCGTCACCCTGCGGAAACGGAATGAGGTCATGCTTAAAGAAGAATACCGTGGCCAAGGCACCAAGGAAGACGAGCCAGGCCATCTGCACCCAGAAGATCGCGATTCTAGTCATGCCACACCTCCATGTTGGTGGATGAGAACAGTGTGGGCTCGGTCAGCGGACTCGTCAAGGAACCGAAGGCGATTGACCACAGAGACCCAAAGATCGCGGAGGAGTCTCTGCACCTCTGTGGTTTGATACGCTCCACAAATGCGCATTCCATCTTTAGCCGTCGCCGCTCTCGTACTTGCCACCCTCACCGCCTCCGCCCAACCGAAGCCTGCTGACCCTGTCGAGGCCCGCCTCGCCGCGCAGAACGCGCTCTTCAGCGAGTACTGGGAAACCACGCTCAAGCTCAACCCAACGCAGGCCACTGCAGTCGGCGACTATCGCTACAACGACAAGCTTGGCGACGCCTCGCTGGCGGCCATCGAGCACCGGCACGAGATCAACGCCGCCTACCTCACACGTATCAAAGCCATCTCCCCCGAGGGGTTCAGCGAGGAGGAGCGGACCTCGCACGACCTCTTCCTCCGCAACCTTCAGGAGGGGATGGATGACTACGACCTGAAAGACTACGAGATGCCGGTCAATGCCCAGGGCGGCATCCACACGGCGCTGGCCGACCTGCCGAACGCGGTGCCGCTCGACTCGGTCAAGCACTACGAGGACTACATCGCCCGGCTGCACCAGATCCCGAAGTCGCTGCTGCAGACGGAAGAGGTCATGCGCGCCGGGGTCAAGGATCACCTGGTCATCGTCAAGTTCCTGGCGGAGAAGATTCCGACGCAGTGCGCCGGGGTCATCGCCGCGGACCCGTTTCTGATTCCGATCAAGAAGATGCCGGCCAGTTTTTCGGACGCCGACAAGAAACGCCTGTCGGACGCGATCACGGAGGCCGTCAACACCGAGGTACTTCCGGCCTACAAACAGTTCGCGGCGTTCATCACCACGGACTACGTCCCCAACGGCCGGGCCACGCTGTCCATCGAAAGCCTGGCCGACGGCAAACGCCGCTACCAGGCAGCCATCCGGCGGTCGACCACCACCAATCTCTCACCGGCTGAGATTCATCGCATCGGCCTGGCCGAGTACGACCGCATCGTCGGCGAGATGACGGCCCTGGCAAAAGCCAACGGCTACGCCGATCTGGCCAGCTTCCGCGAGCACGTCGAGGCCGACCCGAAATACAAACCTTCCTCGGCGCAGGCGATCGTCGACGACTTCGACCGCTACATCAAGCAGATGCGCCCGAAGCTGCCGCAGCTCTTCACGGTCATCCCCTCGGCGCCTGTGACGGTCGAACCGATCCCCGAATTTCAGAAGGCCGCGGCCACGCACTATCAGACCGGCACGCCGGACGGGGCGCGTCCCGGCCGCGTTTCGGTGGCCGTCTCCGACTACGCGAACCGCTCCTTCATCAACGACGAGGCCGTGGCGTACCACGAGGGCATCCCGGGCCACCACATGCAGCTCTCCATCCAGCAGACCCTCAAGGGGCTCCCCGAGTTCCGCAAGCACGGCGGCAACTCCGCGTATGCCGAGGGGTGGGCGCTGTACTCCGAGGAGCTGGGGAAAGAGGTCGGCTTCTACCAGGACCCCGGCTCGGACTACGGCCGTCTCCGCTCGGAGCTTTTCCGCGCCGTCCGTCTGGTGGTCGACACCGGCATCCACGACATGGGATGGAGCCGCGACCAGGTGGTTGACTTCATGCGCAAGTCGCACGCCGTCGACGAGCCGACCATCCAGTCGGAGACCGACCGATACATCTCCTGGCCAGCGCAGGCCTGCAGCTACAAGCTCGGCCAGCTCAAGATCCGCGAGCTGCGCACCCGGGCTATGCAGCAGCTCGGCGCCCGCTTCGATATCCGCACGTTCCACGATGAGGTGCTCGCCGGCGGCAGCCTGCCGTTGGATCTTCTGGATGCAAGGATCACGAGGTGGATCAACGCGCAGATGCCGGCGAAGTAGCGTCGCGAGTCTCAATTCGCTGCCCATCCCAAGCTGTCATCCTGTGAGGCTGCCGCAGCCGCGCCGCGACTGTTGGATGTTTGCGCAAATCAGACGTCGCGGCGGAGGACGCCGAAGGGCCCCCCGCGAGCTGGCCGGGTCGGGTGGTGGTAATTCGTCGATGCTCGCGCCGTCGTGACATCACGGTGTTCGCCAAAGCCCCGCCCTTTCCGGCGAGCTCGAGGGGGGTCCTTCGGCGTCCTGCGCCGCGGGAATCAGATTTGAGCAAGCACCACAATTCGTACCGCGGCTTCGGCAGCCTCAGAATGACAGTAATAGTGTGGAGCTCAGCGCGACCGCGCTATCGGCGACGACAATCATCGACTCGGCAGAATCCCGAGCTGGCGATGCGTCGACAGATCCGCTTCAAAATCTGCTGCCGTATACCGGAGCGGCACCTGATGCTCCTTGAGCGGGGCATGAACCTGGAACCGGGTCTCGAACCCCAGCAAGCGGCGAATCTGGCTTTCGGTCAGCGCTCCGGTCCGATAGGCCTCGACGGCAATGGCTTCCAATGACCGGCGAGACACATTGTCCCACTGTCCCTCGAGGGCAACCGAAATGTCCTCAGGTAGGTTGATCGTGACTTGCATGTGTTCGATTATCTTACGCCCTCGGGAAGCGGGTTCGGAGTGATGAACCTGGCTGATGTCGCAAGGAGGGGTTCGATGAAGGAAACGGAGATCATCCACTCGGCGGTCGCTTCGTTGCGTTCGAGGATCACGCTGGCGCTGCCGAAGCAGATTCGCGATTGCCTCGATCTGCTCAGTGAGGAGCAGATCTGGTGGCGTCCGAACGAGCAATCGAATTCGGTCGGCAACATCGTGCTGCACGTCAGCGGCTCGCTGAACTCCTTCCTCAACCGCAACCTCGGCGGCATGGAGTACGACCGCGACCGCAAGGCTGAATTCGCGGAGCGGCGTCCGATTCCGAAGAAGGAGCTGCTGGCCCTGTTCGACGACATGGTGGCCAACGCGGCGAAGACGTTCGATACTCTCGACGTCGACAAGCTCGCCGAGCCCTCGCCCGAGCCGGCGATGCACAACCTGGTCATCGACGACCTGATCAATGTCCTCTCCCATCTCGCCAATCACGCCGGACAGATCGTCTGGATCACGAAGATGCTGCGCGGCAGCGAGGTCGATGAGATCTGGATCCGCGCGCACAAGTTGCACGCATGGGGGGCGGAGAGGGGGTAGTGGGCTGGAGCGCTGCCGTCCCGGCGGCTGGCCCGGCGCTCCGACAGCTAGAATGCCCGTCGGAGTTCCCTTCATGCGTCTTCGGTTGATCGCTATTCTTGTCGCTGTCCTCGTCACGATTGCACCGGCGTTCGCGGCGGACATCGCGCCGCAGGCGGCGAAGAGCATCCTCCTTCGTCCACAACGCGTGTTCGATGCAACCAGCGCGGCCACGCACGAGGGCTGGGTCGTGCTCGTCTCCGGCGAGAAGATCGCGGCGGTGGGGCCGGCGGCGAGCATCACAGTGCCACCGGGAACGACCACGATCGAACTGCCGGGGATGACGCTTCTCCCCGGACTGATCGATGCGCACTCGCACATCTTTCTCCACCCGTACAACGAGACGCTTTGGAACGATCAGGTTTTGCAGGAGCCGTTCGCCTATCGCACGATCGCGGCAACGCTCCACAGCCGCGACACGCTGCTGGCCGGCTTCACGGCGCTGCGCGACCTCGGCACCGAGGGAGCGGGGTTCGGGGACGTCTCCGTCAAACGCGCCATCGAGGAAGGACGCATCCCAGGTCCGCGGCTCTTCGTCGCCACTAAGGCGATCGTGGCCACGGCCAGCTACGGCCCCGGGCCCGGCGGCTTCGCGCCGGAGTTCGAGCCCGTCACGAAAGGGGCGCAGGAAGCGAGCGGAACAGCGGAGATCCTGCGCGCGGTGCGCGAGCAGATCGGACACGGCGCGGACTGGGTGAAGGTCTACGCCGACTACGGGCGGGGCGGAGCCGATGCCACGCCGACGTTTTCGCTCGACGAGTTGAAGACGCTCGTCGACGAGGCCCATAGCGCGGGCAAACCCGTGGCCGCCCACGCGACCACGGCCGAGGGGATGAGGCGCGCAACCCTGGCGGGGGTGAACACCATCGAGCATGGCTACGGCGGCACGGACGAGGTCTTCAAGCTGATGGCCGCGCACGGCGTTGCCTTCCTCCCCACGCTCGCCGCCGAGGAGGCCTACTCCGAGTACTTCCAAAGCTACAAGCGTGGGACGAAGCCTTACACGGCCAGCATGGACAAGGCCCTGGGCGCGTTCAAACTGGCCATGGCCAACAACGTCGTCATCGGCTGCGGCAGCGACGTCGGCGTCTTCACGCACGGCGAGAACTACCGCGAGCTGGAATGGATGGTCCGCGCGGGCATGACGCCCGCTCAAGCCCTTCTGGCCGCAACCTCCGTCGACGCGAAGATCCTCGGCCAGCAGGACCGCTTCGGCCGCATCGTCCCCGGCCTCCTCGCCGACCTGATCGCCGTCGCCGGCGACCCCACGCACGACATCACGACGATCGAGCACGTCCCGTTCGTGATGAAGGGCGGGCGGGTGGTGGTGGGGAAGTGAATTGAGGATATGAGCGGTCCGTTAGCCCGCCGTTAGCCGCATTCTCACGATCTCAATGGCATCTCGGACGTGTATATCGTCGAGAGCCTTCTCCCCCGCGCTTCTCAGCGGGGGAGAAGGTGCCGAAGGCGGATGAGGGGGCGGCGCTCGCGATGAAGCTGATTGTTCTCACGAGTTTTTTCCGGCGGCTCGTGAAAACAGTCCACTGCTTCGCAAGAACCAAAACCCCCTCATCCGCATTCGGCACCTTCTCCCCCCCGCTGAGAAACGCGGTGGGGAGAAGGGCGCTCGATAAAGATAAGAGATTGTCGACTCAGAGGTCAGCCGTTACAGGCCCGCGTAATCTCGTCCAGCGTCTGCTGGGCTCTTAAGTGTACCTGAGCAGTAGGTCACTGCCTCCGTTTGTCCAGCAGTTAAGGGAGCGAGGATCACGCGGAGGCGCGGAGGCGCGGAGATTGGATTTCTCACCATCTGAGTGGAATCGCAGGCGCCTGTGTTAATCGAGCGTCGACGTTTCACAGGTCCGCAATTCCACAGTGTGAGAGAAGCCGGCTGGGCAGCTTCCCACCGAGGCATCGGTGCGATACGCTCATTCTGGGATGGAGCCATGCGCACTCTGCCGCGCGTCAGGTTACGAACCACCGTTGATCTGTACACCGTCTGAACTCCTGGAGCCATGACTATGGTCGAAGATCCGATCGTCGAAGAACTACACAAGATTCGAGAGGAGATGCTGGCGGAGCACGGCGGACTCGAAGGGCTGGTGAAGCATCTCCGTGAGGTTCAGGCACAGATGCCGGAGCGCGTAGTCAAGCTCGATCCCAAGCCTCCAATCGAATCAAAACGCAAGATTTCCTGAGCGAGCCCTCGGCGACTTCGTCGGTCGCGGCGAGTGGCTCCCGACCCAGGACGGCAACGACTTTAGAGGATAAACTAACCACAGAGGCACTGAGGACACGGAGACCTCCGTGCTCTCTGAGTCTCTGTGGTTGGTTTTTTATGAGTACGAAGAAGCCGTCGAGCCCCGAGTACGCCGCGAAGCTCGTCCTGTACGAGAAGCTCGTGGCCACGAATCCCGACGTCGAGCGGAAGGGCGACACGATGCCCTACACCTCGGTGAACGGCCACATGTTCAGCCTCCTGACCAAGGAGGGAACGCTCATCCTCCGCCTGGCCCCGGATGACCAGAGCGCGTTCCTCGAAAGGTACGAGAGCAAAGTGCCCGTGCAATACGGAACGGTCATGAAGGAGTACGTCGAAGTCCCGGACTCCCTGCTCTCGAAGACGCGGGAGTTGAAGAAGTACTTCGATCGCAGTTACGCCTACGTTTCCTCTCTCAAACCGAAGCCGACGACGAAGAAGAAGTAGATCACACCGAGGCCCTCGGCCATCTCCTGGGTGCGCTGGGTGGCGTCGGCCACCCATGTGAACGAAGCCGGCGGAGCGGTCACGTTCAGGCCAACCGGCCTGCCGCTCACGTCAGGAGACGTGCCGATCAGGTCCAAGGACGTCCGGCTCAGGTCGAACTGACTGCCGTTTCTGTCGCGCCGACTGCCGTTTCTGTCGGCCGGGACAGATCTTTCTGTCGACCGGACAGCCCTTTCTGTCGGATCGGACAGAAGTTTCTGTCGGCCCGGACAGAAGTTTCTGTCGGCCCGGACAGATCTTTCTGTCGACCGGACAGATCTTTCTGTCGGTCCGGACAGATTTTTCTGTCGGATTAGACAGAACTTTCTGTCGGATCGGACAGATCTTTTTGTCGATCGAACAGATCTTTCTATCGGATGGGACAGATCTTCCTGTCGGCCGGACCAGATCTTCCTGTCGGACGGACAGATCTTCCTGTCGATCGGACAGATCTTTCTGTCGGCCGGACAGTTCTTTCTGTCGGTCGGACTGAACTTTCTGTCGGTCAGACAGTTCCTTCTGTCGGCCGGACAGATCTTTCTGTCGGTCGGACTGAACTTTCTGTCGGCCGGACTGAACTTTCTGTCGGCCGGACTGAACTTTCTGTCGGCCGGACTGAACTTTCTGTCGGTTTGACAGAACTTTGACTCGATCCGACAGATCTTTGAGTCGACCCGACTCACCTTTCGACTTGATCCTGGTGGCCTTCGACTCGATCCGCCTGGCTCGCATGTCGATTCGACCGCCAGATTGGTCGATCCGCCTGGCCGGGATGACCTTCGAACAGCCCGCAAATCGCTCCCTCGCGGCCGTCTTCAACAGCGCAGCAGACCTCGGGATACCGTCCGCGCCGCTCATCCTTACCGGAGATGTCCTCTGTAAGGAGACACATGCCATGCCTGTTTCGACCATCACCAGCAAGGGCCAGACGACGAGGGCCGCTTCGTTCGGCGCTACGCGGGGTAGGGAAGAGTGGCCTCTCAGACACTCCTCCAAGAGAAGCACTCCTTGCAGGGTGAGAAGGCATGCGGAACGGAGGCAATATGACGCTTCAAGAATTCGCCCGCGACTGGATTCCGATACTCCAACTGATCGTCTCCACAATCGGTTTGGGCTCGCTGGTCCTAGTGTGGTGGCAACTACGCCAGACCAGTCGTTGGAACAAATTACGAATGAGCTACATGTTCTTGGGACCAGCAACGCAAGAGACGTTACGTCACTTTACACGTGAAGCAAAACGAGCGGGTGTAAACATAAAGAGCGATTCTCCACTTACTGATGCTGAGGTTCAACTTATCTGGGACGATGATGAAGTGTTGCAGGCGTTCAAAGACGCAACGAATGACATGGAGTCGCTTTGCGCCCAGATCAGGCTTGGGGCAGTAGATCCCGATGTAGCGTTTACTTTGCACAGCGCACGCGTGACGCGCTTCTGGCATCTATATTGGCCAATGATCGAAAGGCTACGGCGCAAATACAATGATGACGATTTGGTCAATGAGGTGCAATGCGTTGCCGAAGACTGGAAAGACCGGCGTGAGGCGGAGCGCATGCTGAAAGAACAACAGCGCCGTAAAAAGATTCAGCAAAAGGTGTGATCTAACCGACGTGCCCCTTAGTGCAGCGCCCCGAAAGAGAGTGCCCAGTCTGCGGCTGCCCGATTTGGGCCGGCGAAGCTGGCTTAGTCCGTAGCCCTCGGCTTCAGTCGGGGGAGAGGGGGGCATCAATTGGTCCGAGCCCGTTGCCAACTTGATCAGCCGGAAAGAAGGCAGCCCAGACTGCAGGACGACCGCTCGGTGTACCTGACTATCGCCGCCCGAGCAGGCGTAGCGGCAGGGGCGGGAAGCGGGAGCTTGTCGTTAACGGCGATGTATCGCGAGAACGGCGGATATCGCCGGCGCTCGAAGGTCGTCCCGTACATCCGCATGTCGGGTGTGTGGCTGCAGCGGCTCGGGTTCCGGCGCGGGGATCGGATCGAGGTTACTGCCGAGCATGAGCGGCTGGTGTTGACTGTAGTTCGCGAGGATTGATCACGCGGAGACCCGGAGACGCGGAGGGAGGCACGCGAAGACGCGAAGAAAGGCCGCGAGGGATCGACAGGCCGAGGTTCAGGCGATTCCCAACTCTGCGTCTCCGCGCCTCCGCGTGACAACTTCGCGTCTTCGCGGCTTCGCGTGAGACGGTTCCCTCCTGTGCGCGTCGTCACACCCTTTGGTGACATTCTTCCTCCGAGGCACGCCCATTCCGCTGCTACCTTCCACCCTGGGTTTCATGCTGGGGGTCCTTCACCGTGCTTTGCCCCTCCGGGGCGCCGCCGGCTCAGGATGACAGCGAGAACTTTGTGTGTTGGAGCGATCTGTGAAACTAGGAATCAAGAACTTCCGCTACCGTGACCTTTACGACAACAAACGCCTGCAGGATCTCGCGTTGGCGTTCGACCGCCATCTCGAGACCGGCGACGGGGCTCTCTTTCAGCGATTCGAGTCGTATCGGATCGGGGTGCAGAGCGGCATCGCAGGCGGGGGACTGACCAAGCCGGAAGAGTCGGCGCTGCTCGTCGCCGTGAGCCGTCCCCTCGGGACGTTCCTCGAACAGCTCTTCCAGACGGACGCGAAGCCGGTTGCCAAGCGGACGCTGCGCGACGCCGAGGTGGCGCGGTTCAAGAAGGAGTTCGTGGCCAAGCGGGTGGCCAAGGTCACGGCCATTCCGGAGGGCGACTCCGGCGCGGCGGTGGACATCCTCGTTCGCGCCATCGCCGGAGGGCAGGAGCGGGACCTCGAGTTCGCCGTTGCCGTCACCGCCAATCGCCTTCTCGACTTCGAGCGAGAGTATCCACGCGGCACGAAGGCGTCCGCGCCGTCGCCGCAGACGAGGGCCGCGCTCGGGCAGTTACGCGACGAGCTGCGGACCTCCGGCGCATTCGCCGAGGCTGTCGTCTATCGGCAGTCCGTCGAATCGCAGGAAGCGATCGCGCGCGAGGCGGCGGCTGTCCATGCCCTCGGCGATCTCCTGGTCGACTGGCTGGCAGTGCAGTGGAAGCACGGACGATTCGATGACTGGACCTCGTTCCGGCTGCCCAAGCCGATCGTGTTCGATCACCTCGTGGAAACCGAGCGCATCGACAATCTCAGCGTCGTCGGACCGCACGATGAGTACCGCCGCCGAGACGGATTCAAGCTCACCGATGCGCGCATGACCCCGCGCGAGGTCACCGACGAGGCCAACTACTGCATCTACTGCCACGAGCGGATGAAAGACTCCTGCGCCACCGGCATTCCCGCGGCTCCGCCAAAACCAGGAGTGGAAAAGGACGACAAGTTCAAGGTCAATCCCCTCGGCGTGCCGCTGACGGGCTGCCCGCTCGACGAGCGCATCGGAGAGATGAACGCGCTGCGCAAGGACGGCGACTCCATCGCCGCCCTGGCCATCGTCATGATCGACAACCCCATGTGCCCCGGCACCGGCCATCGCATCTGCAACGACTGCATGAAGTCGTGCATCTTCCAGAAGCAGGACCCGGTCAACATCCCGCAGATCGAGACCGGCGCGCTGACCGACGTTCTATGGCTGCCGTGGGGTTTCGAGATCTATTCGCTGCTGACGCGATGGAACCCGCTGCACGTGCGCCGTCCGATGGCGCTCCCCTACAACGGCAAGAACGTTCTCGTGGTCGGCCTCGGCCCTGCCGGCTACACGCTGGCGCACTACCTGGCCAACGAAGGCTTCGGCGTGGTGGCCATCGACGCACTGAAGATCGAGCCGATCGACAGTAAATGGCTGCGCGAGCCGATCAAGGACGCACGGGCAACGCTCTGGGAGGATCTGGACGAGCGCATCCTGGCCGGCTTCGGCGGCGTCTCCGAGTACGGCATCACCGTCCGCTGGGACAAGAACTTCCTCAAGGTCATCCGCATCGCCCTGGAGCGGAAGAACAACATCCGCGTCTATGGCGGCGTGCGCTTCGGCGGTACGCTGACGATCGAGGACGCCTTCGACAAGCTCGGCTTCGATCACATCGCCGTCGCCGCCGGCGCCGGAACGCCGACCATCGTGCGGATGAAGAACAACCTCATCCGCGGCATCCGCAAGGCCAGCGACTTCCTCATGGCGCTGCAACTCACCGGCGCGGGAAAGAGATCGGCCATGGCCAATCTGCAGGTACGCCTGCCGGCGCTGGTCATCGGCGGCGGTCTGACCGCCATCGACACGGCCACCGAGCTCTTCGCCTACTACCCGCTGCAGGTCGAGAAGGTCCTCGACCGCTACGAGACGCTCTCCGAGGGATTCGGAGAGGCCGTGGTGCGCGGCGGGTATGACCCCGAGGAGCAGATCATCCTCGACGAATTCCTCGAGCACGGGCGCGCCGTCCGCGCGGAGCGCGTTCGCGCGGCCGCGGCCGGCGAGAAGCCTAACTTCATCCCGCTCGTCCGCTCCTGGGGCGGCGTCACCATCGCTTATCGCAAGGGGATCACCGACGCACCCGCCTATCGTCTGAACCACGAAGAGGTGATCAAGGCCTTCGAAGAAGGGATCGCCTATGCCGAGAGCCTCTCGCCGGTCGAAGCGCTGGCCGACGAATACGGCCACGTGAAGTCGCTCCTGTTCGAGAAACAGATCAACGAAGACGGCCGCTGGAAGGATTCAGGCGACGTGATCGAGCTCGCGGCGCGCAGCGTGATGGTGGCGGCGGGGACGAGCCCGAACGTGATCTACGAGAAGGAGCATCCCGGCACGTTCAAGCTCGACAAGTACGGACAGTTCTTCCAGAGCTTCGCGATTTCAAACATCGATGCTTCGCCGGAGCTGATCGAGGTTGATGCCAACCGCGACCGCGGCTTCTTCACGTCGTATCAGCATCCGTCGTCGCGCGAGAAGGTGATCTCGTTCTACGGAGACAACCACCCCCGCTACGCCGGCAACGTGGTCAAGGCCATGGCCTCGGCAAAGGACGGCTATCCATTCGTCACCCAACTCTTCGCCGGCGATCTGCTGCGGCTCGATCGTTCCCCCGAGGCTCAGACCGTGCGCGAATCGCAGTGGAACGACCTGCTGCGCACGCTCGATGACGGACTGCTGGCGGTCGTCCACGCCGTGAACCGGCTCACGCCGACCATCGTCGAGGTGGTCATCCGGGCGCCGTTCGCCTCGCGGCACTTCGAGCCGGGCCAGTTCTTCCGGCTGCAAAACTTCGAAGAAAACGCGCCGGTTGTCGACGGCACGCGCCTGACGATGGAAGGGATCGCCCTGACCGGCGCCTGGACCGATCCGGAGCGCGGTCTGCTGTCGCTCATCGTCCTCGAGCTCGGCGGTTCCTCGCGTCTCGTGGCGCGGCTCAAGGTTGGCGAACCAGTCGTTGTCATGGGTCCGACCGGCGCGCCGACGGAGATCCCGCGCGGCGAGACGGTGCTCCTGGCCGGCGGAGGACTCGGCAACGCCGTGCTCTTCTCCATCGCACGCGCTTTCAAACTGAACGGCTGCAAGGTGGTCTACTTCGCCGGCTATAAGAAGAAGGATGACGTCTTCAAGCGCGACGAGATCGAGGCGGGCACCGATCAGGTGATCTGGTCGATCGACGCCGGCGATCCGATCGCTCCGCGTCGCCCGGGGGACCGCGGCTTCACGGGCAACATCGTCCAGTCGATACTCCACTACGCGCAGAACGCGCCGGAGACCGACCTTCGCACCGTACACCGCCTCATCGCCATCGGCTCCGACGGCATGATGCGCGCCGTCAAGGACGCGCGCCACGGCGTCCTGGCCCCCTATCTCAGCGACGACCACGTCGGCATCGGATCGATCAACTCCCCGATGCAGTGCATGATGAAACAGGTCTGCGCGCAATGCCTCCAGCGCCACGTCGATCCGAAGACCGGCAAGGAGAAGTTCGTCTTCTCCTGCTTCAACCAGGACCAGCCCCTGGACGAGGTCGACTTCACGAACCTGCGCGCCCGCCTGCGCCAGAACACGGTGGTGGAGAAGATGACGAACCTGTGGCTGACGC
>Ga0210394_10001258_pt1 | contig 41999 bp, 62 predicted proteins | sample IncBWC12MmetaG_FD_160121 | JGI IMG/M metagenome (GOLD analysis project Ga0210394, IMG submission 160121) | Forest soil microbial communities from Barre Woods Harvard Forest LTER site, Petersham, Massachusetts, United States - Inc-BW-C-12-M | ecosystem: Environmental > Terrestrial > Soil >...
ACTACCAGAGACAGACGCCGCGCTGCCTGCTGTGCCGTTACCTTGTCCACCACTATGCCCCGCGCCCCCGGCCCCAGAAGCATATGTGAAGGTCTGTCCGCCGCTGCAGCCAATATTTGCACTCTTAGAGTACCCACCTCCGCCTCCTCCGCCTCCGACGAAGGTGTTAGCGGACTCTCCGCCCCCCGCGCCGTCTCCCCATACTTCGATAGTAACATGGCTAGCACCATTAGGAACTGTTTCAGTCCCAGATGATCCAGTATATGTGTTGGTTACGGGAGTAAAGGTGTTACCTATCCCCAGCAGCATATTCATGAACATTACGTGACACCAGGTCCACCAACTATACATTCAGTACCAGATTCAAACCATATCGTTGCTATACCCCTAGCTGCTAATGTACGACTGCCTGTTGTCGTTGTTCCTGCAAGACGCATCGTTGTGATAGTTGCAGTAATAGTAATAGAAGCAGCAGTATTATTGTATATAGACAGAGCATGGCCCTGTGAGAATACAGCATTAGGTATAGTGATGCTACCTGCGGCATTGATCATCTTACCGACATCAGTTACAGCAGCCGTAGTATTGCTACTAGCAGGTACACCGAAGAATAATTGGTTCCCATTGATATACAGACCAGAAACAACGTTAAGTGTACCAGAACCTTGCGAGGTAGCCGCCCCGCCTACGGTAGCTCCGCCGCCTGGGAACAGTTTGATCTGCTCGCCGCCTACAGCATTAACCAGAAGGAACCCGTTCGTATTATCCCAGAAGATCTGACCCTTAGCAGTAAGGTTATTTGTAAATGCTAGGGTGGAGAACTGTCCGCCTGTCTGACAATCAATCGTGATCTGATTATCACTAGGGCTGGATACAATAAGGGCCCGTGTAGCAGCTACGCCAGTCATAGTAAGCGCCACGCCACTTGTCGGCTGTGCGATAGTTATGCTTCCTGTAGAGCTTCCACTTAGGACTTGGACAGAACCACTATTACCTAATTGAAAAGAGCCGTCGCCCAGAACCTTAAATAGACCCTTACTCCCTGCTTGATTTCCACAGTTAATTGCGAAATCAGATGAGTTAGTACCTGCATCTATAAATAGTCCGTTTGATCCTCCAGTAGTAGCATTGCCGAATACAGCTATGCCATAATTACCATTATTACCAGTAGTTGTTAACGTATTTCCGCTTGTTGGCGGATTAATAGTTACATTACCTGTAGTGATTTTAAGAGCAGTTGTACCTCCGGTAGTAGTGCCTATGCGCACTGAATTGCCTGCAGAAACAATACACAAGTCGCTATTAGCAGAATCGCTCAGCAATACTTGTGTACCGTCTACACCAATACGAGCTTCGTTAGTGCCTCCCTGTTGTAGCTGTATGATCGCACGATTAGTAGGGACACTAGAATTGACATTGATAAATGCAATATCTGAACCATTAAAGGTAGCAGCAGGGGAACCTGAGATGCTAGTTACAATCAAGGCCGCTACCGAAGTACTAGGCGGTTGAATCGTGAGGGTAGTGCCCGCGCCTGTAGTAATCGTAATCGGCCCAGCCATAGACGTCGTAGTCGAGTCATATTTACTAGCGATAGCTATCGCTATATTACCGAACTCTACGTCATACGCAGCCCCGAAGATAGTCTTAGCTGGATTGGAAGTCGGCAGAGAGTCCTTCGGAGTGAAGAACGTTGTCTGAGAATAATTTGACATTATGCAGTTCGTCCAATTTTAACAGCAAGTTGTATCTGCTGTATAGAGAATAAGTTAGTCACGCTGGAGGTAATGCCGATCTGATAGTATTGGCCACGAGCGCGTGCATCATACTTCTGGATCGATAGAGTGAGGCCCCCGCCGTATTGAGATACGCCGTATTGGCCTAGTCCGTACTGCGCGGGAGCGCCTCCGGCACCAATCACAAATGTAGCAGTTAGCGGAGTAGCTCCGAAATCTGTATTCCAGTTAAGTGTAATAGGCGTCTGGCCGCCAGCAAAGACAATAACCTCAAAGCGCTTCAACATCTTAAGCTTCTGCGCTACCTGCGTGCCTAGGTTAAGCCAGCCAGAGAGGTACGTGAATATGTATGGACTTCCTTCATCTGTATTACCTGAATAGATACCTACTGTTCCAGGAGTGCGCGCTATATACGTCACGTTTGTGTGCGTAGTCATTAACGCTGTAGCAGTCATGATCCAACTTGTCATGATACCACATACATCCTGCACTTCGTCTTGATACTCTCGCCGGACGTCTAAGCACCATATAGTGTTTGAGCTTGGCAGGCTGAGATAGAATTGTCCTAGGAAGTTATTATAACTAGTCGTTATAGTCGCTGTCGTCTCTAATGAGACTTGCTGTAATAGATTATCTCTCACATACTTGGAGAGATTGGACATAGGGAAAGAGCGTCCATTCTGCAGATTAGAAATACTTTGTAGACCATTACGGCCTAGAAAGACTATATCCCCCTCCCCTATTGGCTGTATGCCCCACTGACTGAACGCTCCCACGGATGTAAGTACGTCGAAGACATATGCCTGTGTGGGATCAAGGCCGAGCATGCTCCCCCGCCCATCGGTAAAAAAGACAACGTGGTTGGTTCCAAATACGACGAGAGCGGCATTGAAGGCAACGATGGCAGTAACCTGGTCTGTACCTGCGGACCAGATGGTGTGCATGTCGATAATACCAGAACTGGCAGATCCCCAATCTGTTTCATTTAATAGTCCGCTGTATTGTATGGTTTGTCCGTCTGACTGGGTGGCCCAAACTCGTCCAAAAGCAGTGCATCCAACCCCGCCACTAGGCGCTGTACCTGCGCTTTCGACCACTGTCGCAAAGTTTCCAGTTCCTGTCCAGACAATGGGCTTCTGTCCAGCTTGAAATCCAATGACTTTGTTATTGAAATTGCCGAAGAACCATTGTCCGTTATTAGCATTCACTGCTCCCTGGATCTGAGAACTGAGAGGATTAGCAACATTATTTGAGATGCCGCCAGACCAGGATACAATATTCTGGAAACTGCTAGCACCTAGCGATGCCTCGAAAGCGGTCAGGATAGGCATAGCCGCCACACCCGCAGTGGTTGGGGTTCCAGTAACTGGTGTTGCCCAGGTTACAGCAGTAGAGCCTTGCGTGAAGGTAGCAACAACGACTTGCCCTGTACTGAATGTAAGATTATATGTTCCTGTGATAGGCGTCCATGCGGCAGTCAGTGTTCCGCCACTACCTGTAGGCGGAGCCGTAAAAGTCACCGACTTAGTGATAGGCGTGGTGGTCTGTGTAGTTACGCCGAACCTAGCAGACAAGCGACCAGAAGTATCAATGACTGCGTTACTTGCAGTCACGCAATAGCTAGGATCTAATAGCGATCCTGCCTGCACGGTGTTAATCCCGCGAAAACCAGGACTCACCAGATCCAGAGGCTGGAGTTGATAAGTCGGCTGAACTTTATCTAGCGAGAACATTACGCTACGATCATCTCAATACCACCGGACTCTTCATTGTCGCGGCTAATAGCGTCATCCAGTGCCGTGCGGAATCGCTCCTCAGTAAAGACCGTACTTGTGCCAAGTTCTTCGCCTCTTTCTTGTAGCGCGTACCAGATCGTCCCGTACTCAATTGGCTGCGTTGGTATCGTAATGAGCGTGTCAAGGCCCCCAGTTGTTCCTGCAACTGTTGGGTCGATTCTAGGGACAGGGGTGCAGAGGGTAAGCTGTATAACACGATTAGCGCTCGCTGGCGGATAGACAAGAAGATTCATCTGGTCTCCGCTCGTATTGTCCACGGCAAAGCCAGTCGAGTATTGAACGGGTGTTTGATTCAATACGGTATTGAAGTAGTAGATAGATGCTTTCGACATCTCCTCCAGAGGGAAGGGGATGCCGAATGTGGTCACATCGAAGCATAGTGCAACCTCTTTACCTACTCGCTTATCTTGCATTCTTACTGTACGAGAGCGAGTATTAGGAACGATCCCAGTCAAAGAATCTATAATCGCGGTAACGTTTATAGCTGCATTGATTGTAGGCGTGCCCGTCAGCGCAGTCTTAAGAGTGACAGTTGTTGATAGATTTGTGAACTGTCCCGTTATCACTTCACCGTCTGAGAAGACGATCTGATAGGGCCCTGTTGAGTTGATCCACGGAGTACTGAGAGTAGTGCTTATTCCAGTAGGCGGTATAGAGAAGACTATTGGATACGTCGGGAATATCGGTACAGGAATAGTCTGCAGAGGCGTAATTGCTAGATAATTGATATTGTATGTCTGCCATAGCGCTCTCCAGTTCCACGCATCCTCCACTTCCTCGCGGATCTGATTCAAGAAACTAGCAACCTGAAGCTGGTATGTATCAGTGATAGTAGTGTTCGTGGCAGGTATCTGCGGGGAGCCGATAGTCCCTAACACACTATTCATCATCTGTCGAAATGTCATTGCCATATTAAGGATTCGTGTAAGCAGTGCCGTTTAGGAAGACGCCCGTGGCGACGTTGATAGTGCCTGCGCCTTTAGAGGCGCCAGTGGGCGAGCCTACCGTAACTCCGCCATCGCTATGGATCTCAAAAGCTATTACCGTGCCCCCGTTCACAGATACAAGTATATTAGCGCTCTCAGAAACTACAGTAAGATCGCCCGCCGCTGACCCTGTAATACTCTCGTTAGCTTTGGAGGCTAATTGAATAAATGCTTTGCCAGTAGATCCTAGAAGGAAGCCTATTGCCGGGCCTACTGTACCGCTAACTCCAACGAGATCTATGGCATCTGAGGCTGCATTCGAGACGTTAATCTGAACTGCTGGAGATACGGCCCCTACAGGGGCGGCTACAACAATTCTACGATCTGGTCCTATCTGTAGCGAAGCACTAGCTCCAATTAGGAAGTTAATACCTGTCGGAGTAGTGCCAGCAGTAGACTGGAAATTAATAATTGTATTGGTAGTGCTTATCCGCAGTTCAGTCGCATTAGCGCCAGGATCTATAAGATCAACTCCAATACCACCAGAGCCCTGCTTCAGTAGTAAAGTCGCAACTGATGCTACACCATTAACAGTTAGTGCTACGCCGCTAGCTGGAGTAGGAATTATTACATTAGGAGCAAAACTTAGAACTACTGCGCCTGTCGTAGGAGAGGCAACTATCTCATTAGCCGTTCCTGTGACAGAAGTCACTATAGTAGTGACGGGTACTCCAGCAATTACTATACCATTACTAAAGACGTTTGAAGGAGCCGTGTCCCAGATGCCTGGAGTGTAACATACAAATTCTGCTGCAGTTCCAACTCCGGAAAGAGCGATGGGAGTTCCGGCAGTTGAACCTTGTATGGCATCAGCGGCTTGTGGCTGGACAATAATATTGTTAGCTGAGACAACTTTGACATAGTAAACAAGGCCCGGTTTAGACAGCGGTAAGGTTATCGTGATCACACCAGTTGCTGGCGCATTCGTGAAAGCCTTACCAGAATCCGTACCTGTGAGAGAAAAGTTAGCCGATAGCGTCTTAGAGCCTATAAAGGCTTGACCTAGAAGCGGATAACCATGTTGATTTGACATTAGAAAAGGAGGGGTGTAAGTCCCCCTCCCAATTACCTATTAAGCATCCAACAGGGTCGGGACGACATAGGCGAAGATAGACGCTGGACGGAGTCCCTGCGTACCATAGACCATATCGGCAGTGAACAGATCAGCAAGGAACTCTTGCTTGTACTGTTGCTGCGTCCGAATACCCATCTGCTCGACAAGGACCGCTGCATCGCGCTGGAACAGCAACGACACCGCGCCGCCTTGCACGCCGTTCGCGTTCAACACACCCGGAAGGTTGTTGGACACGTACACTTCAACAGCGTACACGTTACCAACGAGTCCATTGCGGATCGTGTTCGCAGGACCAGCCTCGCCCGTGAAGGCTTGCTGAGTGAACCGCGCCACGCCCAACAGGAGGGCCTTAGCAACCGGAGGAAGAACCAGGTAGCGACCCGCCATCGGGGCATCCACGCTGTCCAACTTGAAGATACCACGGCGAATGCCGAGGTCAGTCAAGTCAGTCGCGTTACCAGCACCAGCGCTATTCCACGCCGTCTGGCCGTCACCAATGAACGCATTCCAGGTGGAAGCACTCGTGATGTTACCAGTCGTAGGATCTTCAACCGCAGTACCGCCCAACTGCGCAGAAGCCGCAAGCTGGAAGAAAATATCGCGGTCTACGCGCTTAGCAATCGCATAACCCGCATCGTCAGTATAGAACCGACGGAGGCTGGGGAGCGCCTGGATGTCCACGATATCCTCAATTAAGCGCGAGTATTCCTTGTGCTTGTTGATCAGAATCGTGATACCACCAGTGCTGGAGGCATCGACGAACGGCTGCAAAGTGACCACGTTCTGGGCAACTTTGTTGTTCGCCACACCGCGCGCAGGAGTCGGGATACGGATAGTATCGCCTTTCTTACCGCGATGATTCAATTTACGGATAAGGTTCGCGAGGACAAGATTGCTCTTGTAGACCGCAACTACCTCATCAGACCAAAGTACTGGGACAAACCCAGCGGCTCGGACGTCATTAGGACTACCAGGGCCACCGAATAGGCTAGTACTAATGTCATTTGTTAAAACAAGTGATGTAGCCATTAGACTCTTCTATAAGTGATTATTATGCCTAACAGCTACCTAGATTTACTTATATCTACCTTCGGCAATAGCCTTGAGCAATTCATTCTGAAATGCCGGGCTATCATACTTATCCGGGTCAGATATACGGAGTGCTTGCGCATCCCGTCTATAGATCACTTTGCCTGTAGGCTTCGTATCCTCACCAGCGGTAGTCGATCGTTCAAGTCCTACTTGCCGAGCAGCGTCCAGATTTGTACTCTGAGCGGTGGCTTTATTCAGTAGAGGCTTATAGACCTTATACTCGCTGAGAAGAGCATCTGCCGCAGCCAGATCCTCAGCAGCAGCACGAGCGGCCAGGTTCTGTCGATAGGGCGTTTGTCGCGCCCAGTTAACAAACTCTGGATCATTCGTCTCTTGCTGCCAGTCCGGATGCCTACTAACGAACTGCTGTTGAGCCATCTGCGCTTCTTGTCGCGCAAGCCGGTCTTTCAGTTCCTTAGTGGTAGTCGATTCTCGTGCTTCTAGATAACTATTAAGGGCTTCAGTTGGATTTTGGAGCAAGTCCGCTGCAGTGATCTCTTTCGCCTCGGGGAGACGTTGGACATTCTGCGCGCCGCTTGATCGTAAATCTTGTTCCCGTTTCTGCTGAAGTAGCTGATCCACGCTCTGTCGAGTATGGCCCAAGTCGTTCGCGAGTCTGCCGCTATGTGCCTCAAGATTCATATACGCTTTAATGATCTCTTCCTGTGACTTCCCCTTGAACTTATCGGGAATCTGGAAGGTCGATTGCGTGGTCTGAGTCGTCTGAGTCTGCTGCTGCTTACTCTCGGTTATCAACTCTGCTGCCGTCGTCAACGCTGCGTTAGGATTACCAGCGATTTCCTCTGTCGGGTCAATAATGGTGTTAGCCATGATACTCCTAATACCGCCAATTGGTTATGGTATTAATATTTGTGGTTTAAAGGTCGAATCAATCAGATCCAGGAGCTTTGCCGTAGTCGCCGTGCTCCTTGAACGTCTTTTCTTCGATTATCTTTCGCTGCTGGTGTAGTCTGTCGAAGTGTGCGATGCTCTCAGGGGAGGCCCCTGCGGTAAGAGCAATGGCGCTTCGATCTATTCTAACTGCCGACAGTATACGTCGTGCGGGTGCCGAACACTGAGGACAGGGAATATGCGTCATCGCACTATCCGTGAATTCCTCAAAGATCCGATCGCAGTCAGTGCAGTGGAAGTCGAGATGGCGTAACATTATTCGTTCTCCGCCTCGTCTTCCGCTAGTGCTTTAGCTTGCGCTGCGCGCACAAGCTCTAAAAACTGATTCTCTATTCCTGCCTCTAGATTAACGATTTCCTGATAGGAGGCTCGCTGCCCTCGGCAGTACTGGATCTGGTCCCAGGTCTTAGATTGAAGTTCACGTCCCTCGACGGCTTTAACCTGTGCCTCAGCCCAGGCAACTGTCTGTTGCCAATCTTCTGATTCAAACTTACGACGGTAAGCATTGTAGATCTGCTTAGCTCCGTCATCTAGGAAGAGAATATCTTCCTGACTCAACTGTTCCACATTACTCTCCAGTAGTGGTTATTTAGCGGCAACTTTCCCTTTATTCTTAGCCGATATAAGCGCCGCATGAGCCAACATCGCCTTAATTGGCAGTTCTGCAGCAGCGATTTGATTCTGCTCAGCAAACTGCTGTCCTTCCTGTTTCTTAATCTGCAGGGCTTCCCACTGCTGATGAAGCTTGGCCACATTCGCAGTAGCGTCGTGGGCCGTCTCTTCCGCCTGTCCGAGCAATCTCTTGATCTCCGCCACAAGTTTCTGGTTCTGCAAAGTCTTTTCTTGCAGTAATAGATGCTGCATCTCAGTCTGCAATTGCTGCTGCTGGGCAGCTTGCTGTTGCGCCTGTTGCTGCTGCTGTGGGGACGGATGCGTTACAGCCTGAATAGCGGCCATAATCTCAGTCTTGTTCTGCAGGCTAGTGCTATCCACAATGCCCTCTATCAACATCAATTGGACGGCATGGAACTCCTGCGGCATCATCCCAATAAGCTGTGTCATCTGCGCAGCTTCCACTTCACGGGCTACTATGCCCATCGTGGTCTTAATCTTTAATTCATAGTCTGCTGGATAGCGCACTGGATCGAACTGCATATATCGCCACTTGACCTTGTTCAGGAGAGGCGATAGGAAGTTACGATCTATGTTATTGATGCTTCGTTTGGCACGCTTGACAAACGCACCCATGAGCATCGAGTTGGCGCCTGCAGAGTTCGCGCCACTTTGACTCTGGTTCTTCAAAGCTGAAGCTGTATCGAAGGCGCCAGTGCCCATTTGCACCATACGCTCCATTTCCTGCGTCTGCTCGAAGGTTAGCGTTGAATAGTCGCCAATCTTGACTGGAACCAGCACTTCTGCCGGGGGGCCTTGAGTTGTCCACACTTTACCCGGTTTGACTTCAAATCTGAAGCCTTTAGGCATTCTACCCGCATCAATAGCCAGCATAGGCGCATTGATGAACCCCAGCGCGTCTACGCGCGCCCTCAATTCACTATCCAAAGCCTTCTGGGGATTGTAGCCTTTCTCGGCTACGCCCCGTCCCCAGAACCGTCCGGGGACTTTTTCAAATTGGGCCGCTACTATAGAGCGATCCTTCATCACGAACGGATTCAGCATTGCCCGGAGCAATGTGCCCGTATTCGCGACTGTTACAATAGCCTCAACCAAAGGACCATCGCCATTCTGTAGACGCGCGGCCATACGAGTGTCAGACTCTAGCTGAGTTTCTGCTTCTGTCTTTACTTCTTTAACAGCAGTAATAAGATGTAGAGGAACCTTTCCATGATACTCTATGATGTCCACTTGTGAAGATTCATAAGTAGTGTTGACAGACATGGGATCATCCTGGTCCACATCTGAGTTCTTAATTCGGCGAGAAGCCGACAACTGAGTAAGTGCATCTTTACGATATACTCCTTGCTCAATTCGTTCTAGAACATAGTGCATCGTACGCTGGATGCGCTGAGCGCACCCGAGCATATCCTGAATCGTCTGTCCGACAGGATCTGGGATGAATTGGTCGGGACGTACACTCTCGATAGTAACGAATACACGCTGCGAACCCCCTACCTTCAATTCAAAGGTAGATTTGTCTCTATGCGGTTTCTTATCTTCGCCAACGAAGACATTAACCTTAGCGATCATGGTACCGAATATGGCGCCATTCATGATGGCTTCGATGATCTGATCTCGTGCATTCACCTTATCTAGATCATCAATCAACTGATCTCGTAGTTGGATAGCGAGCTTATCTACAATATCATCAGCTACGTCGAACCATTCTTCCTTGGAGAAGATCGCCTCTTCCAACTCCGAAACAGTCATTTCGATCGCTTGAGATAATGCAGGGGCGACGAGTCTCGAACGTTCCGATAGACGATTCATGTCTACTTCGTTCCACTTTCCCCGCCACATCCTCCAATACTCGCCCCAGAGCCGTTGATAGCCACGATTCCGGACATCTTCCCATACATTCACCTTTCCTACGATCCAGCCAACCAATTCCTGGGCAGGCTGCATCTGTCGAGTACCATACTTTGCAGCCTCTTCCGCCGCAGACTCTGGCGTCTCTACGATAATTGATTGCCCACGAGTGGGCGTTTCATTACTCATTAATGCACACTATCCGCATAGATCATGTCTTCTCTAGACCCATATTCGTAGGTATCAAGGCTAGGATCAACGAAATTAGCCATTGCCATCTGGTCCACATAGGCCAGAGCATCAATTCCGTCGTCATGTGCCAACGGATCAGGAAAATCAGCCACCTGTTGCAGAAACCAGTCATTCCATTTACGTTCCTGGTCAACGTCAGAGCAAAGTCTTACTTTATGCCGCTCTGCTCGTCCTTGTAGCGCCCACTTGATACGATCCTGCTTCTTCGTACCACCGTGAGTAAGAGGTTCGGGAGTGACATAGCGATTATATGTTCGCATGTACTCTTCAAGATAAGGTCCGCAAGCGTTAAGCAGCGCTCCAGCCTCAATTCCAAGGCGACATCCAGGATGGTTACGTACTTCCCAAACAATCTGAGCGCACGTATCCTTAACATCCCAATGCCCGTGGAGGATCTTCAGGACAGTCCAAACATCCTCCTGTACCAATGTGATACAGATCACTGTCTCGTCGGTATCCAGCTTCTTACTGCCCTGCTGAGTCTTGAACCCGGCAAGGTCTACAGTAATGAAGATGCTACCCGCTCCAGGATCGACTCCCTGGACCACCGGGAACCATTGTGGACGTAATACAGCCCCACCACCCGAGATGAAGGAAGCGTTCAATTCCTGCTGGATGATCTCCATCGGGCGATTGCCCGCCTGCATCATCCGCTTGAGTTCTTTCACCTTCAGGAAGGGATTGTCTGTTGAGGCGAAGTGGAACGCCTCCCAGTCCTCCCAATCTGATTCTCCAGTCTTGGGATTGATTGGGTGCTGCAGAGCCCCCATAAACATCTTGTAGAAGTGATTCTTGCCCTTGGGTGTTCCAATGAATAGAGCTTGTGCTTCCACGTCCATCAAAGCAGGCTCTATGATCTCGTACCATACTTCTGGCTTCATGTCAGCGTATTCATCCATTACGATGAATGCGGGGCTAATACCACGTAAAGAGTCAGGATTGTCTGCACCACGTATATAAATACGATGGCCGTTAACAAGCTCAATCCAGCCATCATTAGTATTTTCATTGGCGATATATCCGCCAGAAGCAACAAACCCCAACATCTGCCTCAGCTTGGGCCATATGATGCGCCTAGCCTGCTCAAAGGTCGGGGCTACGTAGTAGACCGGATGTTCCTGGGTAATCTTGTACCCACGGTAATTAACTTCTTCAAATGCGGCGATAGAGAGGATTGCGGCCGCTAAATGAGACTTACCAAATCTGCGTCCTGCTGCCACCACCTTAAAGCGAGCAGTCGAATTATATATCGCCTGCTGCCCTGGATGCAGCGCTATAGACAGGACGCGCTCAGCCATTACTGATACTTATTCATCGCGTCCGTGGATTGAGCATCTCTACCAGCATTGCTAGCAGTATCAGCATCACCAGACATACGATCAGCAGTCTCCATAGGAGTTTCAACACTTGGACCATCATCGGTGTCTACGCGATGACGCATTTGTCCGCCTTCATTGTCCACATCAATTACAGTCCCTTTACGAGGACCGGAACCGATGGTGATTTGACGGCCAGGCATTAGGTCACCAGGTTATTCGGGAAACGTGTCGCAACTATACGATACGTGCCGCTTACCGGAGTGATTGATCCGCCCGTAGCATTCTGGAAATACACTTCCACTGTGCCGGGGGTTGCAGTAGGATATGCAGACACAGACAACCCATTGGTCGCTGCGCTGGCGGGCGGGAAGATTTCTATCTGGTCGCCTAATTGAACAGTAGCAGGAGATGCGCTGCCTGCAGCACCTAGAGTAAAAGCTGCACTCACAGCCACAGTCGTGTTATTGCCAACAGCGCCGGGGGAGACAACAGAGAAACTCATTTCGTTAAGAGGATTCATCTCCTCTTGAAGTCTTTGCTGAAACATTTAAACGCTCCCTTTGGGGCGGTCAGTCGATTGATTATTGCCTTCGCCTGACTCACCCTGGAAATCTGGAACCATCCGGACATTCACAGCAGAGAGAGGCTTCATATCGGCAATATTGCCGTCTTCGGCAGTATACGGGGGCGCCCACTGTTCTTTGCGACCAGTGGAATCACCCATTTTGGGGCTAATTGCTTCCATTTTCTTTGATTTCCTGAAATTGTACGTCTATTGGTTGATTAGTCTTAGCGAAAGTAGCGTTTTCTATACGAATTGTGATGCCTCTAGACTCGTGACCCTTATCATCTGAGTCTTCTGCATCTGTAGCAGAACTTATGAACTTGTCGAGAATAAGTCTAGCTGCTTTGGTGTCTCCATCGAGAGCCAAGGCAGCCATTTTATCAATGATACGCTTAAGTTTGTCGGCTGACATGCCTTCGCGTACGGCAATTTCAAGCTTTCTCTTAGCCGAGACAAGCTTGTTCCTAGTTCCAGGGGGACGTCCGGCAGGATTGCCGGACACCCCCTCAAGGAATTTTCCACCTTCATCTCGAACTGCTACTTCGCTCAAGATTGCTCTTAGAACAGATCGTAGGTCACGTCAGTCTGCGCGATGCCGTTAGCAACGCCAGTCGTGAACGTACCGCTAAACGCAATCGGGCTAACGCCGGTCGATTGCTGCACAGTGATCGTACCAGTGCCCTGCACAGTCGCAGCCGGGGTGATAACCAGGTTACCCAGAACCAGCGTACCGCTGGAGATCACAGGAGCAAGCTGATTCTTCGTGGTGGGCGATAAGAAGGCCGGGACGCCGGTCATAACCGAGGTCGTACCAGCAGTGCTGTTCGTCGCACCAGCAGGAAAGCTCAGAGTCGCTTTGCCGTCGCCACCAACTTTGTAGCGAACCGTCACGTTCGTGCCTGCGCCACCATTAGTGATCACACCAACGAAGGTACCAGACTGCACGTCGTTCTCAGGCAGAGTCTGCGAGGGAACGCTGGTCCAGGTCGGAGCAGAACTATTCCAAGCAGTCGTGGCCGAGACAACAGTTTTCGTGCCAGCAATGAAATTCACATGGCGACCGCCGTTGGCCGAAGCCAGGACTAGATCGCGCGTGAGGTTAGTAGCCGAAGTAAGCGTACCAACGCCCGTTTCGGTGTTCACACCGTCCGAGATCTGATAGCCAACGCCGGAAATAGGATAAGCAATCGTGCCATTCAGGGTGAAGGCCGTCGCAAACGTAGTAGCCGGGACACCATTGATGGTAATCGCTTGGGCAGTGCCCGAAAGCGTGACCGCGCCCGTACCAGTCGTGGTCGTAGTATCTGCAGCAGCAACTGCAACAATCGTCATGATAATAGTCCTTAGATTGACTTACCGCTAGCCCAGAATGCAATCTGGCCTGCGATAAGTGTTGAGTAAACAGCAGAGGCTTCCTTGATCAATTTAGCCTCATCTGTGGTAAGTTCAACTTCAGCTCCTGCGAGCTTCAGTTTAATCCAGAGTTCAAAACGTTCAAACTTGGATTTGGCGTTATCCGCCGTGTCTGTCAGAAGGGCTTTGCTAAGTACTTTCTTGAAACTAGCCACTTCGCCAGTTTCATCAGTAACCGCATTACCCACATCATCCACCAACTGGTGGAGTAAATTAAAAGCCATTGTTCCTCTCCAGGAGTGTTAGTAAAGACCAGTGATACAGAGACTGCCTGTAGTCGAGACTGCATCAAAGATCGCTGAAATTTGTGTAGCGCCCGCCGGGGGCCAGATATCCATAGAGACGCCAGGGCCTACAAGCCACTCATTAGCCCCGCCCGGCGTGGCGGGACCAGAGCCGAAGCCAAACCAAATCTGCCCAGAAGCAGTTATGCGGTAAGCAGCGTAGGTATTACCTGCAGAGTCTGTAGGCAGAGTAACCGTAGCACTCGCCGTAGGGGTTATAATAGACGCAGAAGCCCCCAGAGCGACCGGAGCGACTGCTTCGGCCCCATTCACCTGGTAAGGGGCTCTGCCGCGCAGGGAGCCTGCTGTGATCGCCATTACAGTGTACCGCCGATCTTAGGAGCCTTCATAACTCCATGAACTGAAGGCATCCCCACATTGTTCTGGGCATGGATCATATGTGGAAGGGCCTGGGTAGCCTGGAAGTGGTTAACCGGAGCATTATTACTGCGGACATTCACTTGCGGTTGATGACCAGGGATCGGCAGAGGTTTAAACGCTGCATCAGCCAGGGGGGTTCCGCCCCCCATGCCACCAGCTACGCTGGAGCCAGTCATGCCTGATGCCTCAGTGGGCGTATATGCTTTCATTTGTATTTATTCTCGATGCGTTTAGCAGGGTGTTCCCACATACCGACCTTCTTATCAGCGGTATGGAATTCTTGCCCTACAGATTGTGGGATATACTTACCTGGAGGCTCCCAGCCATGAGCGACTGCAGCCATCAGGTGAGCTTCTTTCTTAGATTCAGAGGGCACTATTTATGCCCTATGTCCGGGTATTTCCTATGGACAGCAGCGCTGATACGCGCCTCAACCGGCTTACCAGAAGCTCTCGCCAGGGCGTTCCTAGCGTGGTTCTTATCCTCAATAGGATAACTGCGATCCGGACCTGCAAATTCGCCTGCAGGGAGCGCATTCCGCTCTTTTGCATGTAACTTGCTCACATTACCTCCGGATAACGGGATCTATCATAATCCCGCCTTGCTCTGCCTGTCCGCCCGTCCAGGGGGTCAATCCAGAGGATTCATCAGATCCGAACTCTTCATCACTGTGATGCATGTGCGGAAGGTCTCCGCCCTTAGGAGCCTTGTTGTAGCCTCCGTTATCGTCGTAATCGCCGTCCATCAAGGTATACCCGGTAGGGTAGCACTGCCCGGACAGGAGACGGCTCTCAGCGACTTTAGGGACGTTAAACGTGTAGTCCATATAGTCATCGTTGTCCTGCCAGCCAGACATGGCCCCAGCTTTCCAGTCCTCTGTAGAGAATGGCAGACTGCCTGAGATGTTCGGGTCATTGCCGGCGTCGAATAGCGGACCTACATCCAGAGGGCCAGAGCTTCCGCCGTTATCATCGGCGTCGCGGTATTGCACGGCTTCCGTGCCTGCGACCGACTTCGTCTCTGTGGAGTGATTGGCGGGAACGCCAGTCACGGCTCCGCCCATACCCTTCGGGTACTGGAACAGAGGGTGAGGGCGGGTATCGGCTTCGCCCTTGGCAGGATACTTATTAATAGGTAAGGACATGTATAAGACCTCTTAGAGGTATACTCTTCGCTTCGCCGGAACATGTAGGCGAAGCGGGATGGGTGTTAGGCGACAGGCTCCAAGGACTGGAGCCGTTAGTGGATATAGGCCGCACCAAGCGGCCAAAGGCGATAGAGGGTAGGAAGGCCCTTAGGGGCCTAAAACTGATAACCTGTTAAATGATTCGCTATTCGCGAATCGCAGACATAGTTATAGCTTTCTTAAAGATCTTAACTTTGCCATCCCTTGTGGGGATGGCTATCTTACTCGGAGGATCTAGTATAGATCCGGAGAGGAAGAAGTTAAGATCATCTTACTCCCCTCCGTAGGTTCCCCTCAAATTGCTGGCAAAGTATACAAACACAGAATCCAAACTTCAACAGCGCTATCGCCGTAACCTGTTGATTATTAGGCGAAAATATATTTCGTGTTTTGTTAAGGTTCTGATATATCAGACACGTAAGTCATTGATTGTTGTTTTGTCTTGACACTTCTTAACATTCTAAGTCATTGATTTTATTATGTAGGAATTATCTTACACAGATTCGTAACCCATTGATTTCCTTAGATTCCTCTTTTTGCCGTTTGGTGAGCTGATAAGGTAACGGCCACGCCCAGGAATGCTTAAAAGGGGGTACCCCTACCTTATGGTATATCCCATTATGTTCAATTGGATTATGTTCAAATAGATTATGACATTGAATGCGCGTTCAATCAATGACAGATTGTTGCATCAACGTTCAACATGTTGACAGTGTGTCAATGACTAGACAACCATCCACCTACGACAGGGACGGGGGGAGCTACTAGGGTAGCGGGTAGGGTATCGATCGCCTATCCTGGGGCATATACGGAGGAGTAATATGTTATGTGACGCGACGTGTCACATATGAGCAGTCTTGGGCGCATTGTGACACAATTTGTCATTTACATAATTGTATCATTTGATCTAAGTCATTGATATCATTGACAATCGTATATTGGCATGCTACCTGCATATCTATTACTAGGTTCATATCAAATAGGAGTAAGGCAAATGGAGATTACAGTTAGAGTTAAGAATGTGTATGGCAAAGAGTTAGTGTACGTAGTAGATGCTATTCAACGTGCCAATCTAAGCACGCTGACAGGCTCTAAGACGCTGACTAGCGCACACATAGCCTGCCTCAAGGGGTTGGGCTTCACGTTCACAGATACCTCCGGTATCGTCGTCATAGAACACAGACAAGCATACATGTTCACATTCTTTGGTAAATGGTACAGACTGAACGGCTACATGGGACGTCATACGTACCAGGGACAGCTAGCGAATAGTTGATTCTGTGACACAGTTCCTATACTGTGCCATGGAATACGCTAATCTGGTATCAAGATCTAACACGGAGACTAAATCATGACACGCGAAGAATGGCTGAATATGGCAAGCGCCTACGCTATCCGCCATATCGAATCATCTGCTAAGGTCTCGCTACAGACTGCTGTGCGCTTTAGCTGTGGCTTCCCTGGTGGACGGGGAGCAGGTAATAAGACGATTGGACAGTGTTGGCCGACTGAATTGTCCGCTGATCAGACTGCTGAGATATTCATTAGCCCCGTCCTGTCAGACGGATTACAGGTACTTGCAGTCATGGTGCATGAGCTAGTGCATGCGATTGTAGGCTGTCAGCGTGGTCACAAAGCCCCGTTTGCTAAGGTAGCTAAAGCATCAGGGCTAGAGGGTAAAATGACTAGCACTGTCGCTAGTATGGGACTACTGGTGACTATGGGTGGATGGCTGGAAGCGCTTGGCGCGTATCCTCATGCGGCTCTTAGCACAGCAGGCCGTAAGAAACAGTCTACGCGGCTGCTTAAGGCATATTGCGCGCATACAGGCGCAGCCGACGATAAACCCTACACAGTACGTATCACGCAGAAATGGGTTACGGAATTGGGCGCGCCGCTTTGTCCGTGTCACAATAGGTCCATGCATGTAGATGGGCAGGACAGCGAAGAGGGGGACGAATAATGGAGATTCTCGCCATCATTGTGATAGTATGGTGCTTAGGTGGGGGCTTAATAGTTCTCAAGGTACTGGAGTAGCGTACATGACCAATATGACCGCGTTTAAACTTGCAGCTATCCTGATAGTGGAAGCGCTAGGTATAGCGCACTGTACCAGCGCTAAGGCTGCGGAATATGCTAGCGCTGAAGCTGCTGCAAAAGCAGGCATCGCAGAATGTATAGCACAGTCTATTGTGCTGGAATACGCTGGGGCTGTGTATACGCTCAATGGAGCGTACTTCTATACGGCTCCAGTCACATCTGGTAGTGATAGGGAAGTAACGGAGTATAAACTGCGTATCCCCGGCAATGCTAAACTAGTAGCGCTGTTTCATACGCATCCTAAGAGTCTCACTAACGATACATCTGACAGTGTATCTGAACAGGACAAGGACACTGCCAAAAAAATGCATTTACAATCTTTTATCGGTGTGATAAAGTCGCGGCAAGTCTTGATTTATACCCCGAGGACAATGTAATGCCATACCGAACAATCCAAAATCAGCAGCAGCTAGATGCGCTGCTGGCTGCCTATCCGTCGGCGCGGAGTAGATCGGTCTGGCGTGTTGGGCATGTCGCGTTTTGGAGTAGTGAAGCGGCTACGCTTATTGACTCCATTAGCCATACTGGCAAGGCTGCGCGCCGAGCGCTTGAGCGCTGGTGGACAGTAGATGAGGCGCCACTACCATGATACACGGACGTATAAAAGTACAGGTATGGGCAGACACTTTTAAGCGCTGGAAGACTGTCTACGCTAAGTCTATAGACGCGGCGGACGATTTCTGCCTGCAAATGCGCATCTATGGCTTTCGTTGTCGAGTGATCCTCAAATGACAGCCACAGTCATATCATTAACAGCGTTTAAACTCGCTAGGCTGTCTGAGTCAGAGACCCGCGAGCATGTGTTGCGATCCTATAGGGATCACATTACAGATTGGTGCGGACATGACCTTGCCTGCCAGATTGTCAGCCTGAATACTGGCATATCTGAGCGTATTGTGCGTAACATCATCGACGCGGCTGCGCCGCTATTTGGGGACAGAGCATGACCGCAGCACTCGAACGATTTAAACAGCTATTGACAGAATTGACTCCAGAGGATAGACTCTCGAACCAGCAATGGCTCAGCAGACAGGCACATTATCGCGCTGCAGACATCCAGGCCCGCGAACGCGCTAGACTGCTAGCAGGGATTTACATTTACCGGGCGCGCAATGCCCCATACATTATTTAGGAAAAGACATGCCAGCACTAATTAGTACTCCGCAGACGGTTGGCGGTATAACATATAATACAGCGCATTTCCATCCCCTAAACGATGGGATCGAGGATGGAGATTGTTGTATTACCGCAATGGTACAGGCAGCTAAAGAGGGGCGCGCCTCATATACAGGCGAGGATGCCTGCGTCAAAGCGCGCCTAGCGGTCATACAGCGACTGCATATGATAAATTATCTATCATTGCCCCCTATTATTAGGACGTATCTATTCAAAGGTACAGGCATATCGCGCGAGCCAAGCTCGCCAAATCACTACAGTATAGCCATAAGCGGTACAGCTTATAGCGACGATACAGGGACAAGCCATCATGTACGCATTGCTGTGGCTTATCTTATAGATCATAATTACAGCGGGCCAAGACCGCGCGAACCAGAATATTTAAACAATTATTTTTACCCTGCCCTGCAGGCAGCAGATGCTGCATGGGCGCGCATGCAAACATCGTTTGTATGTATTGAGTGCGAGGATTCTATAACCCCTCCGCATAGTGGTAGCGTATATTTGCGTAGAGGGCAGTTAGATAATAATACCCCCCCTAATATGTGCGCGGGGTGTTTCGCTTCTCAGTATGTCTACAGTAATGTGCAAGGTATGTACATAGTCCGCGACGACGCTATAGAAGTAAGTGCCGTAGGCTGGGTAACTGAGGAATACGCTAGCGAAAACTTCTATATGCAGGAGGACGGCTATTATTCAGCTGAACAGCCTTCTAGCCGTAGGCTAATGGAATACTCCGCAGATCCATTCCATACCTTTGCATGGGACACGCGCAATAAGCCGAATGCTTTGGTGTTTGGCGTTGAGTTAGAAATGGAGCATATAAACCCCTCAGGAGCCAATCAGCAAGCGCTGGTGACGGCGCTCGGCGGCAGCAGAGGAAAGAACTTCATTCTTAAGAGCGATAGCAGTTTAAACTACGGAGTAGAATTGGTCACTATGCCCTTCACGCTGGCACAGCACCTAGACGGCTCCGGAGTAGATTGGAAAGCTGTACTTGATAGCGTCAAGGATATAGGCCGCAGCGGGGTCGCAACTAGCAGTTGCGGTATTCATATACATATCAATAAAAAGGCGCTGAGTGCTCTTACCATAGGCAAGATGCTGGTATTCTTGAATGATCCAGGATTAGCGCCTCTTATCACTACGATAGCGCAACGTCCCTCAAGTCACTATTGCACGCGAAGCGCGAAGAAAATGACAGACGGGTCGCGCTCCAGCGAAAGCCGGTACGACATTATGAATGTCTCTGTTAGACATCCTACTTGCGAACTACGCATGTTCCGTGGCAATCTGACTGTTGAACGGATGTACAAGAATCTAGAATTCTGTCATGCGTTGGTGCAGTATTGCAGGCAGTCAAGTATGCGCACTCTGACAGACTGGGGAGCATTCTCCCAGTGGATGATTAAAAATCGGGGAACGTATCCTAATCTGGTACGATTCCTGATCGACCAAAAGACCGTAGGATTTAGGCAGCTAGCACGCGATAGTCGCGACGGCCAAGTAACCATTCGTGACAAATAAGAGAGTTTAAACATGTGCTTAATTGCTTATAGTCCTCAAGGGACGATGATAGATCGCTCGATTCTGGCGTATGCTCATAACCAGAATCCGGACGGCATAGGTATTATGTCCAAGGCTGGGATACAAAAGTTCCTAGGGCATAAAGCGCTTAAGCGCGCTAGAAGGTATATGGAAGCCTATATAGCTCCGGAAAAGATTCCCTATGCTATACACTTTCGTTGGGCTACACACGGCGAAGTAGGTGTAGCTAACACACACCCTTATGTGTCTCCAGAGAAAACACATGCTGTAATGCATAATGGTGTTATAAGCCTCACTACTGCTGAAAGCAGTAAAGCGGAGTCTGACACTGCTGTATTCGTTCGTAAGTACATGGACAGCATTCAGCCTTATGATGATGCTGCTTACTGGCGCGGTATTGAAACTAAAATTACATGGGGCAGCAAGCTTTGCATTATGAACTTTGAGGGAGCGTTTAAGCTTTGTAATGAGAATGCGGGCGAATGGATAAACGGGATATGGTTCAGCAACACTTATAGTTTGCCTGCGCATGCTGTCCCTCGCAGGGAGTATGTGTATCAAGATACATGGTATAGGGGTACACGTAGCAGCCCTACTACTGGATACGTCAACACGTACAGTAAGGATATATGGGACTATGAAACGAACAGTTTCCAGCCTAATCCTAACTATGTTCCTTATATCCCTAAGGAAATATGGGACAAGACGGAAGGTAAAATGGTTCCTAATCCGGAGTATAAAGCTGCGGACGACGCGTCTGTAGTTTGTATGGGCAATAAGGATTTCCCTAACAAGGATCACAAGCCGGTCAACCTGATTGAATGGCGCGCGCGGAAGGCCGCAGCCGAGCATGGTGTATGGTCTGGCGAGGATCGCCGCAGCTACTACGAAAGCCTAGAAGCCGGTCTTACGCCCCAAGAGGCGGAGTATTACGACATCGGCACTGTCGCAGCTAGGGCCGCGGAAGCGGAGCTAGAGCGCGCGATCGAGGAAGATATTCCCACAATGAAAGACGTAGCGCCTATAGGGGGAGACTTCCCCGAGGAGCAAACAGCCGAGGAGCGGCAAGACTGGAAAACATATCTTTCCGAAGTAGCAGCAGGGATACATAACTCATGAAGTTTAAACAGTACATGGATTATGTCTCTAAGCATGTCCCTCCTAAGAGTGACAAGCCTAGCGATATTGTGCAGAGTCTTACATGTCTTATTGCTACTCGCCTTAGCGCCTCTAATAAGCTGCCTATAGCTTGTGGCAAAGGTAAAGACTTAGACATGGACATAGTCCAAGCGGGACTAGTAGCCGGCCTTGCTAAGGCGCCTAGGCATGATGCCTCAAAGGGCACACTGCAGCAGTTTCTATACTCTGATATTGCTGGTGCTATGCTTAACTATGCCTGGGAACGAGAGAATAGAGTCAGCGATAGCCGTCCTAGAGATTGGCCCGAGGTTATGGGTAGCGACTACGGAAGCACGGACAATGACGAGATGCCTAGACAGTTAGTGGACGACCAAAACGCAGAGAGTGCCATGATAGCCGAGGAAGACCGCGAAACCGCCAGGGAAGCTATTAGCGCGGCGATCGATAACATGTCCGCCGAGGACATCGACATGCTTATGCGAGACGCTAAGATCGGCTATAATGCGGCCCTACGCCAAGCGTGGGCAGCAGAGATAGGCGTCACAATCGGAGCGCTGTCAATGAAACTCAGCAGGCTCCGCCGACGTGCCCGAGAATGGGCATTGACAGTACAGTGATTTTATGCCAGACTTCAGCGCAATTCAGGAGTATTATAGAATGTCCGTGTCCCAGAAACCCCGCAGAACTTATGTTAGTCCTCTGCGAAAAGAGCTAGATATCGCTAAGGCGCGTCTTAATGTTCTGGAGACTGCTTGTCTCCATTGGTATGTGCCAGTCAAGAACCTTGATAGCCCTTGCAAGCAGTGCGGCCTAGCGCTTGGTGACAGCATCCATAAGGATAGGAGCGTTTAAACATGCCTCTGCTGAATTTCAGATTCCCCCCCGCGAGAAACTCCGTTACACGTTGATATGTTTAAACATCCAGACTTTTTTCGTTATAATTCCAGGAATGGGGTAGTATACTTTGCCAACACTCCAGGGGTTAAACTAGCAGAGTGTATAAAGAAGCTAGTAAGGCGATACCTTAAGGTTCAAGGACGCAGAATCCCTATCTCCTAGCAATGGGGGGTAGGGGGGCTGTTGTCCTTAGGTTCAAGCTATAGGCGCGTACCGCCAGAGTACGCGCGGAGTGTAGATATATGCCACAGATAACCATTACAGAGCAAGCGCAGCTAGATAGGGGCTTAGCTTCTCGGTTTCAGCACGAGTTTCGACTCGCTGGAATGTGGACTATCGGCACGACTCGCAACGTGCATGATGAAGCATACCGCGTTATTATGGGACTACGTCCTGATGACCCGCTCCCGCCAAAAAAGAAACCTCCGCTTAAGAGGTGGTGGACCGTGGACGAAGCTAATCTACCAGGTTAAGATTGGCAGATCGTGGTAGAATAACTTGCGATGTATAACAATAAACACGAGTTATTCGAGGAACTTGAGGCATTTGATATTAAATGGCAGATGCATTTTGCAACGATTGCGAAAGCGGCCCAAGCAGCTAAGGTACTGCCGCTGTATGCAGACTGGTTAAAGTCTGAGGACGGTGTTAGATACTCTCGCCAGATGCACGGAGTACCAGATAGGGCAGCCCAAGAGGCTGCGGAGCGGCAGATGTGGGATAGGATGCAGACTGTGCTCGTAGATGCATTTGTTGACAGTTTTGAAAGTATCGCGGATAAAGCAGTTGACAAATATGATTCGATTTGATACACTGTATTCGCGATGAGGAATAGCCCCGCTAAGCGGGGACACCGCTAAGTCTAGGCGGGGCTAACGATAGACACATGTGTTGATAGTTTAAACCAATTGGAGAGATAAATGGCTAAAGCTTCTACTGCCACCACGGCTAAGACGATTGTAAAGTTGACGATGGGACCGAAAGAGGCGCAATCGCTGCGTAATCTGTTGGCCCGAGTCAAGAAGGGCGGGACGTCCTCGGACATCCTGAATCTCAAGAGCATCCGTGCGGCCCTTGCTTCACAGGGTTTCCATCGCGATAACGCGAACAGCGACTTGTCGGGTGTCGTTTACGGCTAATGCCTCCGGGGGAGACTGACATCCCCCATTTTTTCGATTTGCCGCCAAACGATGCATGCCTCTCAAGCGCGGCAAAAGATGACTGCCGCGGCTGTTTACCGCGCAGTCTCGGGCGAAAGGGGGGTAGAGGGTGATCGGCCCTGTATCCCCCAATTGTTCTAAAGGATGTTTAAACCATAATGATGTCAATTAATATGATTACGTCAGCGAAACATGATCACTCGTGAATGGGCTTTCTCTGTAGTTCCTGGTAGGCATACCTGCCAGCAATGCGATGGAGGGTCTACCCGCGAGCGATCCTGTAATGTCTGGGATAGCTCAGGCTATCGCTTCGTTCTCTGCCATAGGGCTAGCTGTGGGGCTTTTGCCAAGTACCCGCTACTCTGGTACTCCGAGGAAGAGAAGTCGGCTGTAATGGCTTCTAATGAGGTTTTACGGCCATACTCCGGGGACAGGTACCCTCTCCGTTCTAATGAACGGGAATGGTTCCAAGAGAGGTTTGGGTTTCTGGCCGATCAAGAGGCCGTAGGGTACGGGGCGGCGATGGGCCGCTGTATCATGCCTATACGCTCCCCAGATGGCTCGGAGCGGGGGGTAATGGAATGGGGGTATCGCCCCAAGCATAGGCGTATCTGGAAGGCTAAGAACGAGCCTATGATCCATTGGACGCAGGAGGCCGACTACTTTGATGGGGTTTATCTGGTGGAGGATTGGATTAGCGCTGAAAAGCTTTGGACGGCATCTAGCGTCCGCGCTGTGGCGCTCCTAGGAACAAGCTTAAACGCTCCCGCCGTCGCGGAGATACAGGCACATGCCAACCATGTGATTATCGCGCTCGACTCAGACGCGACATCAAAGGCATTTATGCTTGCGCGACGATGGGGAGCGGCCTTTGCATCATGCAAGGTTCAGATCCTGGCAAAGGATATTAAAGATATGCCTGTAGAACAAATACAACAAATGGTAGACCGTAATAATGCAGGATTCGACACTTTTAGCCGCATGTCTAGCTGATAGGACCGCATGGAACAAGATACACAAGCACATAGAGGCGACAGACTTAACCCCCACTGTGGGGTTCTGGTGGAAGGTACTTGCTGAAGCTTATAAGCGTGATATACACGCAAATGCGCTATCTGTTGATTTGCTGGGAGAATTGGGACGCTCGTCAATCCCATCTCCTAAGCAGGCAGATAGTCTATTGGGCGTATTATCGTCCCTTGTTCCTCCTGTATCGCCCATTAACACGGTACATGTCGCGCTAGAGATAAAGCGCAAGAATCTGACCGCCGAATTCGCATCTGCGCAAATGGGCGGAGACAAGAAGAAAGCAAACAAACTGCTGGCGAGTTTAAACGAGATATGGGAGACAGATAGCTTTGAGGAAAAGCAAGCGGAATGGCATGACGCCAGGGCAACAATTGCTCTTTTTGATAAAATTGGGCGAGATAAACGCATCCCTTTCGGCTGTCCTGGAATCAATCAGCGACTTGACGGCGGTTTGCTCCCCGGACACCATGTCGGCATCTTTGGCCGAACAGAGGTTGGAAAGTCTACTTTTGTTATCGACGCAGTTGCACGGCTGCTTAAACAGCAGCAGACAGTGCTTTATATCGGTAATGAGGACCAAATTGATATCCTCAAGCTTAGGCTCGTCGGGCGCTACCTCAAGCAAACGCAAGCACATCTCGAAGCGCACAAAGAACAAGTCGCGGAAGATTTCCGAGACGTGGAAGAACGGTTATTGATGACGCAGCTATACCAGGGAGATATTGACGCTATTCGCAAGCGCGTGGAAGAGTTTAAACCTTCTGTGCTAGTCATAGATCAATTCAGGAACCTGACGGGAAAGGATACTGACGGCATGACCCAGCGCATGGAAGCCAATGCGATTAAACTTAGGGCATTACTTTTGTCACATTCTCTAATCGGTGTTAGTGTAACACAAGCCAACGATAGAAGCGAGAGACATGGTCAGGAAGCGCCGATATATTTATCCACTGGTGATATTGATAGCAGTCGCGTGGGCCTTCCCGGTCAGTGTGATCTGTTATTGGGGATTGGAGCTAATAGTGACCTTATGGCACGAGGCCAGCGGTTTATAAGCTTCGCCAAGAATAAATTATCCTCTGCGCGCGACGCACATGAGGGAGTAATCGTGAATTTTGATTTAGCCATTTCGAGAGTATCATAGCATGCCAATCCCAATCAATCCTAGTCAACCTTCTGTAGATATAAATATCCGGATAGCTACCGCAGAGAGTTTAGAGCAGGACCGCAGATTATTCACTCTGCCCCTCCGCGTAGAAGACACGATTTCGGAGCGAACATCGCCAGAGAGTGTTAGCTACTTAGATCCGTCATATAGGTATCTATTTTCTCCGCCTATAAATCTTAGTTCAGACACAATTCGGCGTGCTCAGGAGGCATTGAATGCGCCCCTGCCTGTCGGCCTAAACTCAGCAGCTTTGCGCAGTGTATACGCGCGGCGCTTGGCAGATCCTCGGATCGATGCGCCACAATACAGCCCACCGCCGCGCAGTTCGGTTAATTCGATTGCTGATGATACAGCCTTTATAGTACAGTCTCAGAATGATATAGACTTCATATATCGTGTATATAATCCGTACACAGCGTCCATAGGCGAGCCTATACAGCATCGACATTTCACGGTAACGCCTGAAACTTGCTCAGCGCTAGATCTTGTACTTATACGTGAAATGCGCGCGCGTGCTGGAGTAAATTTGGATTATAGCGCCCGTACGCTAGAGCTAGAGGCTACTCCGCGTATACGAGTGCGAAGCAGGCTACCGCGCGAAGAAATAGAACCATTACCCCTACCAGGATGACCAGGCGCGGCCTCACGCCCGGTACTAAAACGTATAGTTGGCTTGCACTCAGAAGCCGGGCACTTAACAAGGAATATATGAAAACCGAGATTGCATTAGAAATCATAACCCAGATCATCAAGGATCGCAAGCAGTGGGGACAATCTGCAGGCTTCCGGGTAGCTGCATATGAGGTGGCAGACGCGCTATTAGCGCTTGAGGGACGATTTAGCGGGGAATGGGTACCCAAGGAAGACCTAACCCTCTCAAACAGGCGCTACGCGCAGCTTAATGCGATACACGAGAAACTTAAGAAACGATTAGGAGTGAAAGATGGCGACACGAGTCAGAGTGATTAATGAGGGACCGCATCACATTATTGTCGGAAGCCCTGCTTCGCGCGCTTTCGTCGAAAGCGGAAACGCGATTACTCTTGAGGTCTCGGAGGGGCATCCGATTGTGGTTACAGAGTACGAATCGGATATGAACGAGATTGGATCAATTGTACTGCCAGAAGGGTTTAAACAATGAAAGCCAGTCTTAAACGCAAATGGGTAGAGGCGCTGCGAAGCGGTAAATACCAGCAGGGTACGTGCCGCCTTAGGACGAGAGAGAATGGCTACTGCTGCCTTGGAGTGTTAGCGAAGGTCGTGACAGGCCGTGCTCCTAAAGCAGAGGCTGCGTGCTATTACGGCGCTAGCCAGGGGCTAATTACAGACGCACAAGAAACTAGACTGGCGAAGTTCAATGACGGGTTTGAGCGCAAAAATGGGACATATGCAGACCCTAAGACGTTTAAACAGATCGCTGCATATATCGAAAGGTATGTCTAGTTTTCCTTCCAGCGGAGACGAGAAGCATGGGTAAAGCACCAGACTGCGCCGACGATCCTGCCGATATGCCGTATGTACGGGCATATCGTAAACTTGAGGCAGAGAATGCCTATCTGCGGTCCATTATAGTGCAGTGGCAAAAGAACTGCACCGGCATGCACGGCTCGCAAAAACCTTGCGGCTTGTCCGCCGACCACACCGTAGAACCGCGCTCACAGTCTGATGCCGGCGGTGTCAAATGAACCTTTGCGGCTGGTTCTATTTTGCCGGTAGCGTCGGAATTGCCCTGACGTTGATTGCTGGTTTCGTTGATGATGCCAAAGTAGAGCAATAAAGTGTGCTTCCTAACTTTCTACAGAACCTAAATCCAGAGATATACCACAGTGACAATTATACAGTGGTGGATTTCGAGGTGGCGACGAATCACGGGGATTTCGGCAGGCCCATCTTTCCGGACAACCAACTACTGCTGGCCGTCTGGTGGACTCCGGAAGGTCTGGTAAAGCGCAAATGGGCCGATGAGCTACATCAGCAAGAACTATATGAAGATCTCTCACGTTCGGATTTTATCGTCGCACATAATTCGATATATGAATTGGGCTGGCTTAAAAGAGGCGGATTTGAGATCTCTCGACTTCTTCCATTCGATACGCAATTGGGAGAATACGTGTTACTTGGGAACCTGGTCTCGGGCCATTCTGATTCAGGGGTTCCCCCTACGTCCATTTCACTTGATTCCTGCGCCGCTAGGCGCGGTTGGTCGCGCAAAGATCCGGTTGTGGATATTCTTATGGGGCATGGGGTTAATCCCGCCAGTATGCCACGTAAATGGGTGGAAGATCGTTGTATCCAGGACGTAGAGACTACACATGCACTTTTTAGAGATCAACTGGACGTACTTACTCGCAGTAATCGCTTACCTGTCCTCTACACTCGCTGTTTACTTACTCCTGTGCTGGCTGACATCCAATCAGAAGGAATGCAATTAGATGAAGAACGGGTGGGAATTGTATATGAAGACCATGTCAGACAATCCGTGGCCTTGGAACAAGAAATTGCAAGCCTTACAGGAGGCATCAATACTAATTCCCCAAAGCAACTCGGAGAATACTTGTATGACACCCTCGGACTTGACGAAATCAGAGATAGACGCGGCAACCCGAAGCGAACTGACACAGGCCAACGTAAGACTGACGCGAAGACTCTGCTTGCTCTGGGAGGAAAATCCCCAGCACAGAGAGAATTTCTGGGCCTTTATCGAGAACAATCCAAGCTTGCTGACGCTATAAGCAAGAGCCTACGATTCTTTAAGGAAGTTTGTGCCACACAGAACGGACATTTCTGGGCTGATCTTAACCAGACAAGAACTGCAACACATCGCCTTTCTAGCACAGGAATACCCTCGGATTATGGATCAGTCCAATTCCAGAATCTCGCAAAGGCATTTAAACGCTTGTTCAAAGCTAGCCGAGAAGGCTGGCTTGTTGCTGAAACAGATGGGTCCGGGCTTGAGTTTCGGGTCGCTGGATTCTTAGGGGATGATCCGCAAATCCGCAAGGATCTCACAGATCCGGACTTCGACCCGCATGTGACGAGCGGCGCAGTAATGCGCAAGCGAGATTACCGTGAGCTACTTGAGGCATATAGAGCGGGTGATAAGGACGCAAAGAAAATACGCGATGCAGCCAAGCCGGATACGTTTAAACCATTGTACGGCGGCTCTAAAGGCACTAGTGAGCAGGAGCGGTGGTACAAGGGCTTCAAAGAGCGCTATAAAGCACTAGCTGAGGTACAGAAGCAGTGGGTAAGCCGAGTATTAATCGAAAAGAAACTGGTAACGCCGTGGGGAATGACCTTCTTCTTTCCGAATGCGCGCATGAATGCGTCAGGATATGTCAATGTTGGTAATGCTGTCTATAATTATCCTGTTCAGTGCCTTGCTACTGCCGAGATTATCCCCATTGCTTTGGTTTTTCTTTGGCACACTATTCATTCTACTGGTCTTGCTGATAGGATTAAGCTTGTTAATACGGTCCACGATTCCGTAGTGGTTGAGATTCATCCGTCTGTGGTAGATGAATATACCAAGATAGTGGAAGACTGTTTTACAACGAAGGTATATGAGTACCTTAAACGAGTCTATGCCCTTGATTTTAATGTGAAATTAGGCGTAGAAACAACAATTGGACAATATTGGGGTGAGGAGTAAGTTTATGATTATTGATGAAATTCTTGCGGAACGCGCTTATCAAGACCAGAAATGGGGCACCGCTTTCGACGACAAGAATACTATTAACGACTGGGGTACTTATATTGGTATCTATCTCGCTAAGGCTACGAATATGGGTGCAGACGCTGCTGAGCAGCGCAAGCAGTTGGTTAAGGTCGCTACGCTGGCCGTGGCGGCGATTCAGACTTTTGACCGTAATGCGGGCTTTCCTGCCCGCCATTATGACCAGGCGGTAGCGTAATGATTCAAGGATATGTTAAGAAAGTCAACACAAAAGATGGGAAAGGTAAGCGCGGGCCGTGGACGCTCTACTCTTGCATCATCGAACAAGATGATGGCACGGAAAGCGGGTGGATATCCTGCGGGTTTGACAAGCCGCCGTTTGCTGAAGGGAGTTACATCAGCCTGGAAACGTCGAAGGATGGCAATTACACGAATCTCGTCCCAGGCTCGGTTAAGCAACTCGATCCGCCGAAACGCGCCCCTGCCCCTACTGCCCAGGGAATGGCTACTGGAGGCAGCCCGGCGCCTGCTGAACGAAAGGATACGTATGTAAATACGCAGGATAGTATCGTCTATCAGTCCTCGCGTAAGGATGCGCTAGCGCTTGTAGCGCTGCTGCTAGAGAACGACGCGCTTCCTATGAGCGCTAGCGCTGCAAAGGCAGGCATTGCTAAGCGCTTTGAAGAGATTACAGCTTTCGTAGATAAACTGACGGTGCAATATGTCCGAGACGTACAAACTGGGCGAGTTCTTCAGTCGGTGGTGGATGCAGGGGCAGAATCTCCCGCCACAGCCGGTAGAGCAGCCAGTGCTGAAGGAAGTACCCCAGACAACGACTAAGCTAGTTCGCGCCGCGAACAGCGCATCTAAGAGGAAATCTAGTGGCAAAGCGAAAACAAAAAGAATCCGACGCCGAGCTACCGGAACTTCAGCAACCTGAATATGACCAGACGATAGATTATGCCATTATTGTCGAGCACTACCAGAGTCAGCGTAGCCTCACAGGGCAGGACTCTGGATATGGTATTCTCAACAAGAATACAGGAGTAGTAGAGATGCGCTGGTCGTGTTACTCAGAAGCCCTACAAGGGCTCATACTCTGCCAAGAGACTTATGATAAGTATATGACTATCTACAAGCAGAAAATGGGAATGTTAAATTGAGCGAAATCGATATCTTCATGGACATGGACCCTGCGGTCTACGCCTGCGGCTTCGCCTCTCAGAGCACGCGCTACGTCTGCGTAGCGGAGGATGAAGCAGGGAACCTGCGAGAGGCGCACTTCGTCGCAGATGAGCAGGGGCCTGCTGGCGACAAGATGAAGGCATGGACTAGGAGTCTTCCGGAGGGCACAAGTGTTATCGACAAGCAGCGTATTATTATTCCGGAGCCTCTGGACCATTGCCTACATATTGTGCGCAGGCATCTTGATGGCATCTATCATGCTGTCCGAGAACTCCCTGTGTGTAAGTCTAGCAGTGTCAGCATGCGCGGTTTCCTTAGTGGGCCTGATAACTACCGGAACGGAATAGCTAAACAGGCAGTTTACAAGGGCAATCGTGACCCCGACAATAGACCCTATCATTATGAAGCCATTCGAGAATACATCCGTAAGTATTGGGATACTGTCATCTCTAGGAACTGCGAGGCCGATGATCTTATCTCTATCATGGCGGAGCAGGCTACGACACAGCATCGGGACTATGTTGTGGTATCTATTGACAAAGATCTGGATCAGATCCCCGGACGTCACTATAATCCTGATAAGAAAGTATTCTATAACCAAGATCGGGACTCTGCCTTGCTCTATTTCTATCAGCAGTCCCTTTCTGGAGACCAGACTGACAACATACCTGGATGCTACAAAATAGGGCGAGAGAAGGCAGAGAAGTTCATCATAGAGCGCGCTGCGGACTGGGATGAGGTTACACTAGATGCTGAGAAGTATATTTGGGAGTGCATTGAAAGAGAGTACGAGCGCTCGACGAAGCGCGATGGCTGTTCCTACGCGGCCTCAGATAGTTCGGGAGTGGCACTGGAAACAGCTAGGCTGGTGTATATCCAGCGAGCCCCCCGTGAATTGTGGAATCCCCCAGGAATCGGACACGGAATCATTCAAGAGTACGACACAGACAATGACTAACAAACATGTTGAAGATTTTTATAGCCTGCTGGATAAGTACAATAACGGGATAGAGCCCTTATCAAACTGGACTACAGCAGATCTGGTGGCTCTGATTGATGCTGCCGATACGGAGTTGCAGAATCGTGCTCCGCCAGATAGTGTTTATGAAGCCCCATATACAACGGAGATTAGTGACGATGACTATTAAGGTGTACGTCGCAGGCCCTATTACCGGCTACCCTGACGGTAATGCACCTGCCTTCGCCGCCGCGGCGGCCTGGGCGCGAGAGCAGGGCTATGAGACTATATCGCCAATCGAGATGGATACGCCCGAAGAATTGGCCGAGACGTTGGCCGATCATTACGGCAAAATCTACTGGGAACGCCTCGCTGAAGATTTGAAAGTGGTTGCCGCAGTTGATGCGTTAATACTGCTCCCGAAATGGTCCGATTCAAAGGGCGCACGTATCGAAGCCTTTATTGCTGTTCAGGCAGGTAAAGAGTTCTACGCCTGGACGGGGCGGGATGCGGTTAGTATTCCGAAGTATCAAGTGATTGATGAACTTTGCTGGGCGATGCTGTGACGCTGCCTGTAGACGTTAAGGCTCGCAAGGAACTGCCAGTCTACACCTACGTAACGGAATATTTCCCGGATGCGCTGTTAGCAGAAGTTGCTGTAGCCTGGCAAGGGAACCAGCAACACAATCCGGGCGAGAAGATGCACTGGGCGCGTAATAAGTCGCCAGATCAGCTAGATTGCGCTTTTCGTCACATAATGGATCATGCCAAGAATCCTATTGATACAGACGGTCAATATCACCTTGCCAAAGCTATTTGGCGCCTAAAAGCAGAGTTACAACTTGTCATCGAAGCGCAACAAGATAAGCCATCCGCCTGAGCGCGGCCACAAAGTCGGTACTAAGCGCGCTGATAAGCGCTGGATAGATGAACATGGAGAAGTCTGGGCCTCCCGTTTTGAGTGTAAAGTCTACGAGTCCGGTAAGCGCGCTGGTGTCAAGATTAGAAAGTGCGATAAGGGGGGAAGTGATACTGTTTCCTATCATAGTAAAGTCAGAGACGGAGTATGCCAATCTTGCCAAGGTACTGACATTATCAAACAACGTAGGTATACGCCAGACTTACGTGTGTTTCAAGATACAGGAACAGAAGCATGCAACGAGAGCAGCTATTATGTCGAGGCTAAGGGCTATATGCGTGCCCCTCAACGCGCGCTGCTACGTGATCTCTGTAAAACCGGGGCGCTTACTGGCTTGCGTTTCATACTACAGGCGGATTACAGAGCCACTGCTAGTCTCACCATTGGAGGGTGGATAGATAAGTTCCTCCACTGCAAGTGGGCAGTGTTTAACGGAGAATGGCCGGTAACTTGGAATCATAATGAACAGCAAAAAGGCAAAGGCGCTAAGACAGGCAATAAGAGAGTTCGCAAAGGCTCCGTTCAACGGGAAGGCACCTAATGACGCCTACATGCGCTCTCCTGATAAAATCATTACGCTAACCAAACAGACTCCCCGATATATCTACAAAAGAGCTAAGAAAAATGTCAAGTAAGATCCTAATCTTGGATATTGAAACCGCTCCTCTAGAGAGCTATACGTGGGGAACGTGGGATCAGAATGTTAGTGTTGAGCAGATTAAAACAGAATGGAGTGTGCTCAGTTATGCAGCGAAATATCTTGGCCTTCCTCATATCTTTTACGCTGATACTGGCGGTAGGGGTAGGGCTCGTGTTCGTAGCGATAAGCAGGTTTTAGGTGAGATATGGAAATTGTTAGACGCTGCGGATCTTGTGGTTGCTCAGAACGGCACGAGCTTCGATATCAAAAAGCTGAACGCACGATTCGTGATGCATGGCTTCAAGCCTTATTCGCCTATCAGAGTAATCGACACACTTACGGCGGCGAAAAGGCACTTCGGCTTTACCAGCAACAAATTAGCCTGGCTTACGAAGAATTTAACCGACTCTGCCAAGAGCAACCACGGGAAATTCCCTGGCTTTGAGCTATGGGTAGAGTGTTTAAACGACAACCCAGAAGCCTGGAAAGAGATGAAGAAGTACAATATCCAGGATGTGATAGGGACTGAGAAGGTCTATAAGGTGCTGCGCCCGTGGATAACAAATCATCCGAACCTGGCAACGTACAACATCAAAGAGATGATACAGTGTCCCAAGTGTGGAGGCTTGCACTTGACTCGTCAGGGTTCCAGAATTACGCAGCAGGGGGCCTATCAGCAGTACAAATGCCAAGATTGTGGCGGATGGGCGAGGGGAAAGAAGATGATGCTGACAAAAGGCAAGAGAGCTAGCCTGTTGGTGAGTCTGTGAAGGCTATGATGTATTTAACCTTCGCCATGCTACAGGGGTGTATAGCCCCCACCTTGAGTGTGAATCCCTGCACTGCGAATCAGGGGAATTGTTACAGTATACAGGGCCTGTACTCGCAGCCAGGCTGTCCGGGACAGCGGAGCTTCTCTGTCGAACTAGATGGATCAACTTTTTTCTTGGAGTGTCAATAATGTTCATCAAGATTCTCAATGTTCTCCGGATCGTGCTTACGCACGCTTATGCTTGGATCGCCCTGTATCTGGCTACTGTGTTCGTCAAGAACACTGTGGACTTCCACGGCTTTGAATTCGAGGCTGCGAAGGCATTCTATGCGCTGTTCGCCCAGATTGCTGGCGCGCACGGAATGTAATTGTGTCCAGATTAATCCAAGTTCCTAATAGTAAAGAAGAGATTGGGGAGTTCCTAGCTGATGGCCAGGATACCTCAGTTCCAGCAGTACAAGGTGTAGATATAAATGACGGAGATCTCCTCAACGCCACCCGAACCGTTGAACTCGGAAATGGCTACAAATTTGAAATCACTCTCCCTAGTGGTAGAGTCCTTGAATCAGCACCTGTCGGCAGCGACTACCCAAAACGCGATGCTATTATGCAGTGGCTTGGAGCAGTTAGGGAATCAATTGTCGAAGATGCAGCAAACGCTGCGAGAGCTACAAGAGACGCTCACATGGCTGAGAGCCGAGCACGAGACCTCAGCGATCCCCCGCAACTCCGTGCCGGGAATGATACCTCCTTATCCAAGTCAGTCTCCTCCGCTGACCCCGTCGAGTATGCAAAGCAACAGCTACGGGCAGCTATTGACAGGCTCGCAGAACTTGATAGGGCAGAAGCAGATGTCGCCAAATGGCAAAGAGTCGTGGAGTCTCTGACAGGAGTCAACAGCAAACCGAAGAAAAAGCGACGTCGTAAAAAGAAAACGCCCCAGTTAGGGGCGTGATCAAAAGTCTCCTTCGAGGGGAGAGGGCAACGAAGGACTTTATATGGATAAACTGAAGGTATTTGGGTTCTGGTTCGCTGCTGAGTTTGTTCTATACGGGTTAGTTGTTGCTAACGGTAGAGCATATAATCAGGCTAACTACGGCGCTACATTCATCTCTGATATGATGATATCGGCTTTTAACTTCTGGTTTGCTGTTAAGTTTATAGAAGGGAAAGATAACAGGACATGGCCCGCTATGTTAGGGTGTGTCCTTGGTGGCGGGACCGGGTCTATCTGTTCTATTATCTTTACCAAATGGATGTACGGTCAATGAAAATGGAACTAATTACATGGCGGGATGCGGGCGGGGATGCGGATAAAGACCTTTCGTGGGCTGCGGCGGATACGGTTGAGGACGAGAACCCTATCATTAAGAGTGTTGGTTGGGTCGTCAAAGAGACTGACAACAACGTTACGATTGCTATGGATCTTGCAGATGATGGTATGACTCATACACGAAGCCGTATCCCGAAGGGGATGATTGTGAGCCGAACTGTGTTGGTGCAAGGATGAGCATTGCATCGCGAGCGCCAGGGGGCATTATGCATCAATTAGAGCTATTTCTGCCTCTCGACGACGGACAAGCCCTGGTTCAACTTTCCCTCCTGCATGAACCCAAAGTGCAAGCTGAATCTTTACATTCTGCCACGCTCCGCAGTCTACAGCAGAGCGTAGAGTTGAATGCGTATATGTCCCCGCTCCAAGGTTATACACGAAGTCAGTTATCGCAGCTTGCCGCCCAGCAGGCTGCTGCGCCAATGTCGGCGATATGGCTACAGTCTGGTTATAATGCGTACTCAAATCCCCTGCTAACCAGTCGTCAGCCTCCTGCTGAGTACAAACCTGGTTCGGTCCTACTGACGGACCAGTATGCCCCCAGCCTATGGTCCAGACTTTGTTGGGGTCTTGGTAAGATGTTAGCCTGCATCCTTCCATTGATTGGACTAGCGGCTGGAGTATGGCTAATACTTCATCAGGTATCATAGATGATTACTTCTTCAGAATTGCGTTCACAACAGGAAGCGCTACTTTCTCTACAGATCTCCCTACAGTGTACCCTCCAAGACCTATCTGAAGCAGCGACCAGGCTTGTGGAGCGAGCGGAGCGTGCAACCAGCCAAACGAGTCACAGACAACTAGCCCAAGAAACACTAACATTGTTATTGGACGCCAAGCAGCTGTTAACCAATTGCCCGAACTGGCTTCAGCAAGCACAACTTTTTGCTGGCCATCCAGTAACCGTGCCTCATAATCCTGAGCCGCAGTCTGCGCCGCCATCCCGGCTGCAAGCTGAGCGAGTTGCAGCTTTACTTTATCTTCTCCAGACACCGTAACATGGTCTATTACGTCGCTGATAGGCTTTAAAATCCCCGATACGATATCACTGATTACTGCCATTGTCCTCTCCCTCATTGGCGTGTCCTGCCAATTCCTGCCCTAGCCCGTCAATAAATCCCGGCTGATTAACCACAGCCCTCAGGCCAGGTAACAATCCCTTCTGTACCACATACTGCGCCGCTCCAGGCCCTAGCCTGGCAGCAGCCCTAGCTATCATCGCTATCTTATTGTGGTAGATAGCTGGCATGCTTGTCCCATCAGACCCTTGTACTTGGCGCAATACCTGGTACAGGGGTTCTGTGTTTATGCCCCCAGATCCGCCCCCTACGAAGGCATTGGTGTCTTCCTTCTCTAGCAGCGTAGCTAACTTAACGGCATTCACATTGCCGCCTTTGTCTAAGGTAACCATTCCCGGTTCCTGGAACCTAGCTAACCACTTATACTGCTCTCTAGCAGTATCATAAGCTTGCTTCTCTGGGCCTGTAAGGCCCTCAGAGATCATACTCTCTACGTAGTCTTTAACCTTGAATAGCCCTTGAGCCTGCGCCCAATCTGTGCTAGCTTTGTTAGCCGCTTCTCGGCCTAGGCCGCTAGCTATATCTCCTAGCTGCTCGTTATTCGCCGCGCCATCTGAGAATGCGTCACTTAAACGTCGCACGAAGTTGTTATTTAGCAAGGCACCGTCTGCGGGGGTATGTTCCCCGGCAATAGCCCCTAAATGACTATTCACAGCATCTGGGTGATTCATAACGATCTTATTCTCGTCTCTGGCAGTATCCAGAGCAGCCCTAATCCTGGCGCCAGCCGCATCCTTAACCTGTGGGGTTAAGTTAGCAGCCTCCTCTCCTATCTTACGGGCAGCCAAGGTATTGACAACCTCCTGGTTGACACCGCCTGTAGGCCCAGCTAGACGGTTATAGGACAGCTTTGCAGGTCCGGCTAGGTTGGGTATAGCCTGCCCTGCTAGCGCCCCTCCTGCGACTCCTGCGGTCGTTTCCAGGGCATTCTCCTGCAGGCCCTTAGCCTGGGGGAAGCCTGCGGCTGTAAGGCCGTTATTGACAAGATCCCCGTAGTTGGTGGGCTTGTCCTTATCCTCTTCCAGTCCGAACTGCTGTCTCACCCAGTTATAGGCATGACTCTTAATCGCGTTGGCTAGGTCTACAGGAGCAGTCACTGTGCTGGCTCCGCCCTTCAGCATCCCTTTCAGGATGATCCCAGACTCTCTCAAAGTCTTAGGTGAAGACTCTCCCATCGCAGCCTCAAAGTCATCTCCTGTGTCTTGGGGCTGCGGAGGGGAGCCTAGATCGGAAGCATCTAATAGCCCTGGACTGCGCTTAGGCATAGCAGGCGCCCCCTGCTGCTGAGTATCCACCATTACAGCAGGGGGCGCAACTTGTCCGTTAGCTTGAGATCCAGTTTGTGCTTGTAGCTGTGCCTCCCTCGGAGAGACGACAGGAATCTGCGTAGCGCTGGAGTGCTGAGGATCAAAGTCTGTATCTGCTAGCAAGCCTGCCATTACTGAGGAACTCCTACTGTTATGCCTTTAGCCTTGTAGGCGTCTAGGATCTCTTGACGAGTCTTGCCGTGCTTCGTCATATCAGCAGCAATGTCTTGCTCTGTGGCAACAGGCCCTGAGGGCACCTTAGGGTTATCACTAGCCTCTGCAAGACCTCTAGCGCGGATCATATCCTGAATCGTAGCTTTGGAGCCGTTCTGTTGCTTAGCGAGTTCCGTCACATCATGCATCGTGAATGGAATCGTCGTCTGTAGCTGTGCCAAGTCCTGCGACATTTGATCCTTGAGCGACTGAGGGAACTGCGGGTTATTCAGCATCGTGCGACTACCGCGCTCAATGATCTGCCTAGCCTCCGCCAGTTTCGTCAGAGCATCAATACCCTTCGGATCATCTCCCGCACGGAACGAGATACGATCAAGACTGTTGATGAATGTGCCTCTTGGAAGCATACCTGCCGTCTCGATGTTAGCAAGGTTTTGCGACAGACCTGTCACCATTACGTTATAGCGCCGCACATCGTCGCTAGACATACTATTCCGCAGAGTATCAACACTAGACTGCATCAGGGAGTGTCCCGGCGCAGCGCCTATGCCAAATACACCAGTGCTGCTGCCGATAGGCAGTTCAGTGATGTTCTGCAGGGTAGGTACTGCCAAGGAGACTGCGTTGCTGACTCGCGCAGCAATAGACATAGAGCGAGAATCCATCTGCCCTGCCTGCCCTTTAGCAAGAATATCCTGCAGGCGATTCTGGCCGTCAAGCTGCGCCTTCTGAACAAGAGCCTGCGCGCGTATAGCAGCAGTAGAGTCCTTGCTGTTGATGAAGTCCGTAACCTTCATCGGCATGACGTCATCACCGTTCGCTTTAGCATCATTGATGATCTTTAGCGCTTTCTGCGCATAGTCAGGATCGCTAGGATCAAGAGTACCCATACTGATAAGCCCGGTAGGCAATCCATTCTCTTCTGGTCCCTTCTTAGCGAACACTACCTGTCCAGTAGCTGCGTTAACTTGATCCTGTCTCGCCTTCTCTACCTGGTTCTGCTTAGCTGTAGCAACCTGCGTCTGCAGTAGATCCTGCTGCGTCTTGGCTTGCTGAAGCTGCGCGGTCTTTTGTAGCGCCTGCAGAGCAATAGCAGGGGAGATATTCATCATCTGCTTGCTGATCGCTTCAGATACCCGGATGTTCTTATCCAGGGGATCTTCATCTTCTGGCGACGTAGCATTGACTCCTGCCACTACGTTCTTCATCGCATCGGAGATGTGGCGAGCCTGGACAACCCTAGGATCTCCTATATCAGGATTACCTGTAGCTTGAGATAATCCGTTGGCTGCGGTATTGAATCCCTGATTAGCTACTGCCAGTCCCCTGGACATCCAATCCTTAGAGCCAATAACCTGATTTTGCAGGTTAGCAGAGACCCCCGCCTCTACATCATTCGGGTCTTGAATATCAAACGGATCTGGTTCTTGTTGTGCCATATATCTCTCTTAATACATCGGTATCTGTTCAGCACTCAGGCCCTGAAAGTCGCTATTATAAATGCTAGTCAGATCCGGATTACTGTAGTTAATACCGCCAGTTACATCTGTCCCTGCCGGAACTCCATTAGCTGCATTATAGGCATTGGTAGACTGTCCGCCTGCTCCTGTGAGAGCGTTGAAGGCTCCGCCGATGGAGCTACCCAAGGCAGGATTGCCGAGAGCGTTACCGATTGCGCTGAGTCCATTAGTAGTCTGCCCCGAAGATACCACTCCTGCCGCGTTACGAATGGCATTGTTGTATTGATTCCCCTGCTGTGTCCCTGCTCCGAGCGCTGCTTGGAAGCCAGATAGATCGATATTATTAGCCGCTGTAGCTCCAGCTAGTCCAGCATTCGCATTCTGCTGATACGCCCCAGCAAGCTGCGCAGGAACTGCTGCCCCAGTGATCTGGTTGTTCAGGTTCTGCTGTCCGTACTGGTTCCCAAGTTGGCTGATAGTGGAGTTTTGATTGAAGATACTATTAGCGGTATTGGCGTTAAGCTGGCTGGTATTGTTAAATTGGCCATACGCATTTGCGAGTAGGCCATTAGCCGTGCTGAGATTATTGTTGGCAGAATTGTTGAGTGTAGCTGCATTGGAGGTAGCCGAGTTCTGCGCATTAAGCGCTTCATTATATGCCGTCTGTTGATTGCCTAGGTAGGCTTGCCCTAAGCCTGTAGCGAAAGCTTGAGTCTGCAAGGCGCCGCCAGAAGTGCCAAGCTGCCCCCTGCCGAATTGCTGATTAGCCATCTCAGCTTCAGCTTGCTGCGTAGGCAAAGCAAGTTGCTGGTTAAGCGCGCTAAGCTGATTATTATATGTATTAGTAAACGACTGCCCGGCAGTGCCAAGTTGTGTCTGGGCTGCTTGCTGTAGATTACCAGTCAGGGGGTTATTAAGCTGGTTAGTGCCCGCTTGTATTGTATTAAACTGACTACCCTGTACTGCTCCCTGCAGACCTAACTGACTGCCCAGCACGCCTTGCGTCCCTGTTGGCGCTTGCTGCTGACTCTGAGAGTTGATGGCATTCTGAATGTTGGCAGGCGTAACACCGTTGAATGATCCCGCTATTGCAGACTGCTGCCCAGCTAGATTGCTAGATCCCGTATTGGCGGCGCTAAGCCCGCCATTAAGAGCAGTATGAACCTGCCCATTAGCTATAGTAGCATTACTATTAGGACCATTGAAGCTAGTATTAGTGCCGATCCCAGTACCAGCAGAAGCCTCACTGAGAACATTCCCGTTAGCATTAGCTTGCTGTGTAGCACCTATAGTGCCTAGGATGCCGCCAGCAGTCCCTAGCAGCGTACTCCCGAGTCCTAACCCGCTGCCCACATTCCCCGTATTCGTTACTGCCATATTGTTTCCGCCATTTGCGATAGAGCCTGCGGCTCCGATAGCGCCGATTCCGGCGTTAACTCCGTTATTAATATTACTGTTATTTGATGAATATGACGGGGCTGGCGTCATAGCATTGTTCGCCGCTCCTACCGCTGCGCCCACGCCCTGCTTAACGAGCAGATTAGAAGCTCCCTGACCGAGCCCTGTGTTGTCAGAAATAGCCTGGCTCGCGCCAAGATTATTAGCCCCTGCGGTTAATCCTCCGCCTACGGCTCCTATAAGAGCCCCCTTACCGATATTCTGCCCTGTTAAGGCAGCACCAGCAGTACCTGCCGTTGCTCCTGTAATTGCTCCTGCGGCGATTGTTCCAGTACCTGCGCCTATCCCAGCGGCAGCTTCCGGACCAAATATTGCACCTACGCCCGCTGCTGTGGCGAGATCTATCGCTTTATCAAAGCCGGATTGCAGAGCATCTTCTGTATACCAATTAGAGCGCGTTACATCGCCTAAGACGGCTGACTGCTGCGGCGTATAATTTAGAGTATTGACTTGTCCGCTGGCTGCGGTATTCCCCCCTTGCGCGCGAAGGGGGATGTTAGATTGTCCTGCCCTGGCCCCGCTTAGGAGGGTAGTATCGTGAGCAGCCTGACTAGCTTGTACAGCGGAGGCGCTAGGCCCTGATAACGAATTAAAATAATTCGTCATCTGTTGCGAAGTTAGGCCCTTAAAAGTACCTGTCGTAATAGGCGAATTAGCACTGGATACGAAAGGACTAGCAGCAGGATGTGAGGCCGGAGGAGTAGCCGGAGTAAAGGCCATTACTTATGCTCTATGCGACCTAGCGTATCTTTGATATCCTTCAGATCCTGCTTCATATCTTTCTGCCCCTGATCTAAGCGAATAATCGTATCATGATCCACTTGAACTGTTTCTTGCTTTCCTTTTAGGTCAGCAACGTCCTGGTGAAGTGTGCCGAAGGCAAAGCACCCGCCGAGAACTGTAGCCGCGAACGGCCATCCCTTATCAAGAACATTAAGTATTGGTGACATATTAGGTATACGAGAATTTACATTGACCAGGATTGCCGTTACCGGCACCGGTGGGCTGCCCAGTGCCCTGTCCACCAATACCAATAGTTCCATTGACTAGGCCGGGATTGCCGCCCGCGCCTCCGCTCGCGCCAGAGGCGCCTGTTACACCGGAGGTATTCGTTGTAGTGCCTCCGGAGGCTCCGCCTCCAGCACCGCCAGTACCATTACCCGCAGCGCCTGTGCCAGGCTGCGCAGCAGTAACCGATAGGGTAGTGATAGAACTACCAGAGACAGACGCCGCGCTGCCTGCTGTGCCGTTACCTTGTCCACCACTATGCCCCGCGCCCCCGGCCCCAGAAGCATATGTGAAGGTCTGTCCGCCGCTGCAGCCAATATTTGCACTCTTA
>Ga0210394_10001259_pt1 | contig 41960 bp, 21 predicted proteins | sample IncBWC12MmetaG_FD_160121 | JGI IMG/M metagenome (GOLD analysis project Ga0210394, IMG submission 160121) | Forest soil microbial communities from Barre Woods Harvard Forest LTER site, Petersham, Massachusetts, United States - Inc-BW-C-12-M | ecosystem: Environmental > Terrestrial > Soil >...
CCCAAGCAGGTCATGTTCGAGAAGACGGAAGCTGCTCGCTTCGACTGCGCCTATCTGCTGCACCGGTTCTCCGTCGAGGAAGGCGAAAGTAGTGCGCAGGACTTCATGTCGAACCACGATCCGGTCCAGCGCCCGGCCAAGAGCTGTGCGGTCGAGTTCGCCTTTCAGATGCAGGCCGAACGGAATGTGATAAGCCGCGCTCCCCCCTTCCATCTGCCCCAAAAACCACATCCTCTGCTGCGCAAACGACACCGGCAAATCCCCGCCTCGTTGTACCGGCATTATGCGCGAATGTTCGGCATGTGCCGCGCCCTGGAGATGACGAGCCAGATCGGCCAACTCGGCATGCGCGAACAGATCGCGGACGGCCAATTCCACACTCAATACCTGCTGCAGGCGGCTGACGACCCGCACGGCCAGCAGGGAGTGTCCCCCCAAGTTGAAGAAGTTATCGTGGCGGCCGACCTTCTCCAGTTTCAAGACCTCGGCCCACACCTCGGCCAGCTTCGTTTCTATCTCACCCCGCGGCGCCTCGTAGCCGCGCACCGCATAGGCGTCCTGTTCCGGCGCGGGCAGCGCCTTGCGGTCCAGCTTCCCGCTCGGCATCAGCGGCAGCTTCTCCATCCGCACATATGCTGCCGGTACCATGTAGTCGGGAAGAACCGCCGACAGGTGCGCACGCAGCTGCTCTGCTCCCACGCTCGCCGCTTCCCCCTCGCCGACGCCGGAAGCGGTGTAGTACGCCACCAGCCGCTTCTCGCCCGCCGTATCCTCGCGCGCCAGCACCACCGCCTCGCGCACCTCCGGGTGTTCGGCTAACCGCGCCTCGATCTCCCCCAACTCAATCCGGAATCCCCGGATCTTCACCTGATTGTCGATCCGCCCCACAAACTCAATCGTCCCGTCCGCAAGCCATCGGCCCAGATCCCCCGTCCGGTACATCCGCGCTCCCCATTCCTCCACAAACAGATCCGCCACAAACCGCTCCGCCGTAAGCTCGGGCCTATTCAAGTATCCTCTCGCCACTCCCGCTCCGCCGATATACAACTCGCCCGCCACCCCCACCGGCAGCGGTTGCATCTGCTCATCCAGAATGTAAACGCGAGTGTTCGCGAGTGGACGGCCGATTGAGTTCCAGGTCGAGAGATTCGTGTTTATCTGTTGTTGTGTCGCGTTAATCGTAGTCTCGGTCGGCCCATAGGCATTCCACAAGACAGGGCGTGGGCTGTTCCGCTCGTTCACGACATCGCCCTCAAACCAGTTTTCCAACGCCTGGCGCTCCACAGCTTCACCGCCGATAATGAGGAGTCTGACACTCGGTGGAATCCGCACGTTTCTATCCGCCGCAAGCTGCTTCCAGAACTGCATCGGAAGATCCATCACGGTGATTCCCCATCTTTCGGCCAGGCTCCGGAATGTCTGCGCGCCGGCCAGCCAGCCATCGCTACGCAGCACTAGCGTTGCTCCAGAGAGCAAAGCAACAAAGATCTCCTCCACAGAGACGTCGAAGCTGGGGGAGGCAAATTGCAAGATGCGGTCTTCCGTGCATATCTGCCATTGCGCTCGAAGCACAGTGATGTGATCGCTGACGGAACGATGCTCGATCATCACTCCGTTAGGCTGGCCCGTGGAGCCGGAGGTATAGATGATATATGCAAGGTTTTCAGACGAAACACTTGTAGTGGTGCGCTGCGGGTTGGTATCCGGCTGACCGGTCCACGCTGAAGCATCGCTAAGATCGAGCACGGGGAATGTTGGGCTGATTCCCGAGACAAGCCGCGCGAGATGCCCTTGCGTCAGCAACGCCACCGGAGCACTATCGGCCAGCATGAACTTTAACCGCTCTTCCGGATAGGACCCATCTAGCGGTACATAAACTCCACCCGCCTTAAGAATGCCCAACATACCGATTATCAACTCGAAGCTGCGTTCCGCACAGATCGCCACTCGTATTTCAGGCCCTACTCCTAACTCTCGCAAGCGCCACGCCACTTGATTCGCCCGCCGGTTCAGCTTTTCGTAAGTCAATTGCTCTCGCTCATGCACCACTGCCACCGCCTCCGGTCTCTGTGCTGCCCGCTCCTCGAACAGCTGGTGCACGCACTTGTCGGCGGGGAACTCGGTTTTGGTGTCGTTCCATTCGTAGAGCAGTTGATAACACTCGGACTCAGGAAGCATGGACAGGCGATGGACGGCCTGGCCGTCGTCGGCCACCATAGCCTCAAGCAGAGTGCGAAAGTATCCGAGATAGCGTTCAATGGTAGCCGGCTCGAACAGCGATGTGGCGTACTCGATTCCGCCGACAATCGTCTCTTCCTCTTCTCGCAGGAAGAGCGTTAGATCGAACAGGGCTACTTTATGCGGCGGCTGCAGAGACAGTAGCTCCAATCCTGGCAGTTCAAGCGAGATTTCGGTTGCGTTCTGCCAGGCGAACATCACCTGAAACAGCGGACTGTGGGCTAGGCTGCGCACCGGCTGGGCCAGTTCCACCACTTGCTCAAAGGGGATATCCTGATGCCGCTGGGCAGCCAGGGACTGCGCCTTGGTTCGCTCAAGTAGTTCGCCCACGCTGGGGGAACCCGACAGGTCCAGACGCAGTGCCAGGGTGTTTACGAAAAACCCGATCAGGTTCTCGATCTCGGCCCGTCCGCGATTGGCCACGGGAGAACCAACCACCACATCCTGCTGCCCGCTCAACCGCGCCAGCAAAATGGCCCAGCCCGCCAGCAGCGTCATGTACAGGGTGGTGCCGTGACGCCGGCTCAGATCCTTCAACCCCGCCGTGAGTGCTTCGTCCAGCACCAGCTCCACCGCGCCGCCGGCAAAATCCTGCTGCACTGGGCGGGTGTGATCCGTCGGCAACTCGAGCAGCGCCGGCGCTCCCGCCAGCATGGTTTTCCAGTAGACGGCCTGCTGTTGCAGAATCTCGCCCTCGATCCACTGCCGTTGCCATACCGCGTAATCGGCGTACTGGATCTCCAACTCCGGCAAGGGATCGGCTTCCCCGCCTATAAACGCTCCGTAGAGCGCCTGCAGTTCGCCGACCATCACGCCCATCGACCACCCGTCGGAAATAATGTGGTGCATGGTGACCAGCAACACATGCTCGTCTTCGCCCATACGGATCAGCCGCCCCCGAATCAGAGGACCGGCTTCCAGGTCAAACGGCGCTCCCGCTTCCAGTTCGCCCACAGCGGCCAGTTCCGCTTCCGCATTGTGGTGCCCAAGCAGGTCATGTTCGAGAAGACGGAAGCTGCTCGCTTCGACTGCGCCTATCTGCTGCACCGGTTCTCCGTCGAGGAAGGCGAAAGTAGTGCGCAGGACTTCATGTCGAACCACGATTCGGTCCAGCGCCCGGCCAAGAGCTGTGCGGTCGAGTTCGCCTTTCAGATGCAGGCCGAACGGAATGTGATAAGCCGCGCTCCCCTCTTCCATCTGCCCCAAAAACCACAGCCTCTGCTGCGCAAACGACAACGGCAAGTCCTTATCTCTGGAGGTGGGGACGATGGGCCGGAGCGTGGCAAGCTGAGCAGGGCCGGTAAGTCGATCGACGTAGGCCGAGAAATCTTTGAGAACCGGGAACTCGAACACCGCGCGCAACTCTATCTCGCGATGGAAAACCTGTTCCAGCCGGGCTAACATCTGGATACTCGTCAGCGAGTGCCCACCCAGATCGAAGAAGTTATCGTCCCGTCGAATCTCTGACTTGCCCAACAAACCCGACCAAACGCCCGCGATTAATTCTTCCGTGGGGGTCAACGTCAGACTGCCAGCCTCTTCCATTGCCTGCTTACTCTCCAGTTCGAGGAGAGCCTTGCGGTCTACTTTGCCGTTCGCGGTAAGCGGCAATGTGTCCAGCTGCAGCAAAGCCGCGGGGACCATATACTCCGGCACACATTGCTGTAAGTGGCTGCGCAAACTGTCAATATCCAGTCTCTCGCTGCCGGCCACATAACCTGCCAGGCGCACGTCACCGGCCTTGTCCTCTTGCGCGACCACTGCCGCTTGCGTAACTCCGGGGCAGTCGAGCAATGCCGCTTCGATCTCTCCTGGCTCAATTCGGTGCCCTTGTATCTTCACTTGAGAATCGAGCCGTCCCAGGAACTCCAAGTTGCCATTCTCCTGGTAGCGGACCAGACCGGCCGTGCGATACAATCGCTCGCCACCGGTTTTACTGAAAGGATTAGGTACGTACTTTTCAGCCGTTAGTTCCGGCTGGTTGAGATACCCGCGAGCCTGCCCCGCACCGCCAAGATAGAGTTCCCCCTTGATCCCGACCGGCACCAGTCTCATGTGCCCGTCCAGAACATAGGCTTGAGTATTGGACAGGGCTCGCCTGATCATTACCGCACCTTGTTCACCGGGTTTTACTTCGGCATAAGTGGCATAGGTCATATCCTCGATGGGCGCGTTGAGATTCAACCATCGTTCTACCGATGGGTTCCGATCCGTTCCATCGATCAAAGTCCGCTGCAGCATACTCACCGCGCTGCGGTGGGGAATCGCCGTCCCCTTCGGCCGGCCAGCAGAACTCGAGGTGTAAATTACCCAGGCCAGGTTCTCGGGATCCACAAGCACGTTTAAATTGTCGCTGCTCTGCTTTTCGATTTCTTCTCTCACTTCTTTTAAATCCACCACATGTTCGGTACACCCGGCCATCTGCTGAATAAGTCGTTCATTAGTCAATACAAACTTAGCTCCGGCATCCTTGACCATGTAGTTTCGCCGTGTGCTGGGATCGGCCGGGTCCACCCGTACATAGGCTCCGCCTGCCTTCAGCACCCCCAAAACACTTACCATCATCTCCAAGTCGCGCTCCATACAAATGCCAACTCTGACCTCGGGACCAACGCTCATCCTGGCCAAATAATGGGCCAGCTGATTGGCACGCCGGTTGAACTCTCCATAACTGATCTGTCCATCCTCATCCATAACCGCAACAGCTTGCGGCGTCTTTGCCGCTTGTTCTTCGAACAACTGATGCACGCACTTATCGGTCGAATACGGCGCCTCCGTGCGATTCCACTCCACCAGCAACTGCTGGCGTTCTGCTTCGCTCAGAAGTTCAAGCTCGCCGATCCGGGCATCCACTGAAACTACAATCCCTTCCAGCAGCGTTCGATAGTGCTGCAGCAGTCGCTTCATGCGTTCCGCGTTGAATAACTCAGTCCGGTACTCGAGCGACAACGCCAACTCGCCATCTTCTTCGCGCACCGACAGGGTCAGATCAAACTTCGCGGTGCCGGTTTCCACAAGGCTGGCTGTGGCTTCCAGCCCATCCCAGGAAACCGTCGGCAGGGGAGCGTTCTGCAGAGCAAACAAGGCCTGGAATAAGGGCGTACGGCCGAGCTCACGAACCGGATCCAGGGCTTCCACGAGGCGCTCGAAGGGAACATCCTGGTGAGCGTAGGCCTGCAACGAAACGTCGCGAACCTGCTGCAATAACCCGGCTACGGAAGAGTCTTCTGTAAATTGGGTGCGCAGCACCAGGGTATTTACAAAGAAACCGATAAGTGGTTCGACTTCCGGCGTACGGCGGCCGGCAACGCCCGTACCAACAGCTATATCCGTCTGCCCGCTGTAGCGATGAAGCAGGACTTTGAATGCGGTCAACAGCGTCATGAACAACGTGACATCCTTCTGACGGCTCAAAGTTTTCAATTGACCACTCAATGTTTGGGGCAGAAGTGCGATCTCGATGGCTCCCGAGAGGTCTGGGTTGGTAGAATATGTCCGGTCGGTGGGTAGGTCTAAGGGCTCAACTCCCGCCAATTGCGTTTCCCAGTAGGCTGTCTGTTTTTCCAGCAGTTCGCCTTGCAACCACTCCCGCTGCCATTCGGAGAAGTCAGCATACTGAATCGCTAAAGGCTGCAAGGGGGAAGCCGCGCCTCGACTGAACGCACTGTAAAGCTCGGTCAACTCCCGCAACATGATCCCCAGCGACCAGCCGTCGCACACTATGTTTTTGAGGACGACCAATAAGACGTAGTCCTGGTTCCCGAGTTGAAGCAAGCAAGTGCGGATGAGTGGCCCAGTGTCAAGATCGAATGGAAGCCGCGCCTGCTGCCGCAGGAATTTTGGCATTTCACTCTCGACCATCTCAAACACAGGCATGGATAAATCAGCCGCCGAAGCGATATTTTGTCTCGCTATGCCGTCTGTCTCTGGGAAGCTGGTCCGCAGCACTTCATGACGGGCGACAATTTCCTGCAAGCCGGCATGCAAGGCTTCTCTGTTTAATGGGCCCCGTAGCCGCAAAGCGACGGGCACGTTGTACCAGCTTGACTCCGCCTCGTAGCGCGACAGAAACCACAAGCGTTCCTGAGCAAATGACAATCGCGGAGATTGCTCCCGGGGCAAAGGCAGTAGAGGCGGAGCCGCTGTTCTGGCTGCCGTATCCACCTGGAGGGCTAGTCCGGCGACCGTGGGGTTCTGGAACAGGCTGCGAAGCGGCACTTCCACATGAAACACTTCTCGGATTCGAGAGATTACTCGAGTCGCCAGCAGGGAGTGTCCGCCAAGCTCGAAGAAATTATCGTGGCGGCCCACCTTCTCCAGTTGCAATACCCCGACCCACACCTCGGCCAGCTTGGTTTCTATCTCACCCCGCGGCGCCTCGTAGCCGCGCATCGCATAGGCGTCCTGTTCCGGCGCGGGCAGCGCCTTGGGGTCCAGCTTCCCATTGTGGTTTAGCGGTAATTTCTCCAGCTCGACAAAAACCGTCGGAACCATGTACTCTGGCAGGGACACCTTCAAATATTCTTCCAGACCACTTGCATTCGGCCAGGGCGCGCCCGCCTTCTTAACCACGTAAGCCACCAGGCGCTTCTCTCCGGGCTGGTCTTCGCGGGCGAGCACGACACACCGGGCCACGCCTGGATGGCGTTCCAGCACCGCTTCGATCTCTTCCAGCTCAATGCGGAATCCGCGAATCTTGACCTGCTGATCCAGCCGCCCCAGGTACTCCAGATTCCCATCCACCTGCCACCGCACCAGGTCGCCGGTCCGGTACAGCCGCCCTCCGCCTACTGTGTTCTTACTGACAAATGGATCCGGCACGAAGCGCTCGGCGGTCAATTCCGGCCGGTTCAGATAGCCTCGCGCCACTCCCACCCCTCCGATGTACAGCTCTCCCGACACCCCCACCGGCACCGGCTCCATCTCTTCATCCACCACATACACCTGCGTGTTCGCGATCGGCTTCCCGATGGTGACCGCCCCCGAACTCTTGAGCTGTTTCAGGCTTGACCAGACGGTGGTCTCAGTCGGCCCATAAAGATTCCACACAGGCACGTCGTGGCCGACAAGTTTGGTCGCGAGATCTCGATTCAAGGCTTCGCCACCACAGAGAATCTTAAAGGCGGAACTTGGCCGCCAGCCATCGAGAAGCAGCATGCTCCATGTACTCGGAGTTGCCTGCATCATTGTGACCGAATGCTGGATCAACTTACGATGAAGTTCGTGAGCATCGCGGGCGGTCTCTCGACTCAGGAGAAGAATCCGCGCTCCAGTAATGAGCGGCAGGTACAGCTCCAATCCAGCGATGTCGAAGGACACCGTGGTCACAGCTGCCAGCACATCACTTTGCTCTATTCCCGGGATACTCGTCATTGACTGCAAAAAGTTCATTAGGGCTTGACGTGTGACCATCACTCCCTTGGGCCGGCCTGTCGAACCGGAGGTGTAGATCACGTAAGTCAGGTTCTCCCCCGAGCCGATTGGTCGCAGATTCGTCTCAGGCTGCTTTCCGATTGTCTCCCAGTCACGATCCAGGCACAGCGTCTGCAGCGCTCCCGCATCCACTATCCGTTGCCGTAGCTGATCCTGAGTCAACAGCAGCGCTGGGCGTGCATCCTCCAGCATGTATCTCAGCCGTTCCGCCGGAAAATTTGGATCTAGCGGGAGATAACCTCCGCCTGCTTTCAAGATTCCCAGCAACCCTACCAGCATCTCCACCGAGCGCTCCAGGAAGATACCCACCAACACATCCGGTCCGACTCCGCGCTCGCGAAGATACCAGCCCAGCTGGTTGGCTCTGGCATTCAGCTCCCCGTAGCTCAGTTCCTCCTCTTCAAACGCAACCGCCGTTGCCTGGGGACTCCTACGCACCTGCTCTTCGAACAACTCCTGCACACATTTATCCAGCGGATACTGTGCCTCTGTCCGGTTCCACTCGTACACCAATGTGCCGTATTCACTGTCTGAAAGAATGGGCAATTGACTCACGGAGATCTCAGGGTTCGAAACAATTCCTTCCAATAAAACGGAAAAGCTCTCAGCCCAGCGGGCAATGGTGGCCTTCTCGAATAAGTCGCTGCTGTACTCCCAGGCTCCGACAATCCCGTCCGGTCCCTCGCCGACCGTTAGCGTTAGGTCAAACTGCGCTGTTTGCTGATCGACGACGACATGCTCCAACTGCAGGCCGCCCAGGGTTACCTGTGCCTGCGGCTGCCCTAACGCAAAGCGCACAAAATCTTCCGAACGGTTCCCGTACGTCTGTTGAAAGACAAACGCGCTCTGAAAGATGGGGGGCACTGCCGGATCGCGCGCAATCCCAAGTTGCTCAACCATTAACGAGAAGGGATACAACTCATGCGCAAAGGCTTTCGAAACCCGGTTGCGAACCTGCGATAGGAATTCAGTGAATGTTTGCCGCTGCTGAAAATCCGCTCGCAAGGGCACGGCATTCACGAAGTACCCCGCGATGTTCGCAAATTCTGCTCTTGATCTGCCCGCAATCGGGCAGCCAACAATAACTTGTTCTTGAGAGGTGAGGCGATGAAGCAAAACCTGGAACGCCGCCAGAAGTGTCGTGAAGAGCGTCGCTTGCTGCTCCTCTCCAAGCCTCTTCAATGCTTCGGTTAGCCTGGCATCCAGGCTAAAAGGAAAGGAAGCGCCACGAAATGTCTGGACTGGCGGACGGCCGTGGTCTGCAGGCAGACTAAGTGGCGGTAGTTCTCCTGCCAGCTCGTTCTTCCAATAGTCCCGCAGTCTTTCTCCGGCAGGACCAGAGAGCTTCTCCCGCTGCCATTCCACAAAGTCCGCGTAACTGTATTCCAACGGAACAAGGTGTATTTCGATTTTATTCGCATAGGCCTGGTACAGTTTTCCAATTTCATCCAGTAGCAACGTGAGAGTCCAGTAATCTGCGACCATGTGATGCACTGCAACGTGCAGCACATATTCTTTTTCCGACCTGGCATAGAGGGCAGTCCGAAACAATGGGCCTAGCGTTAGGGAGAAAGGCCGCTGGCTCTGTTGGACAAGAGCTTTCTCCAGTTCTGCCTGGCTCCAATCGCGGGCGTCAAAATATTCAAAGGAAACCTCAACTTTCTCTGCCACCTGCTGAACCGGTTCTCCTGCTGTCTCCACCACAATCGTGCGCAGGCACGGATGGCGGTCAACCAGTGCCTGAAGTGCCAGCCGCAGTGCGGCAACATCCAGGCCATTTGCAATCCTAATCGCGCGCGCGATGTTATAAGCGGCACTTTCTGGAGCTGTCTGATGTACAAACCATAGGGCGCGCTGGCCGTAAGAAAGCGGGTATCTCGCAGGCTGCTCATTTACACGCTTGCTGGCGCGCGTACCCATAGTGTCCGTAGCACGTTGAATGATTTCCGTGATCGTCGAATCACTAAAGAACTCCGAGACCGCTACCTCGACTCCAAACTCGGTTTGAAGTTTGTGCGCAAATTCAACTGCATCCAATGAATCGAAACTATAAGCGGTAAATGGTTGCTGCAGGTCGACGCTTTTCCGGTCTATCTTCTTACTATCCGCGATTTCGGCAACCAACCACGCAGCTAACCCATCCCGCATGGGCTGCTGCCCAGTAACTCCGGTAGAATCTCGCGAAGTTACTTCCGGCGCTTCCCGCTCATGCCATTCCCGCAGAACGTGCAGTTCCCGGTTCAGAAACGCATCGCGGCAGGCATGGCGCTGGATCTTGCCGCTCGACGTCTTAGGAATCGTGCCCTTGCGGATCAGTACAACCGCGAATGCCTGCAGTTCGTGACCGGTAACGATGTTCCGCGCAATCAGTTTGATCAAGGCGTCGAGTTCGTCCAGGTCCTTCTGAACGATCGACTCCGGGTCCTTGCGGACCGCAACCTCCTGCACCACCACCAGCCGTTCCTCCCCTGCAATCTCCCCCGAGAAGGCCGCTCCGCTGCCTGGCTGCAACATCGCATGGCTTTGCTCCACCGTAAGTTCGATATCCTGCGGATAGTAATTCTGTCCACGAATGATTAATAGGTCTTTCAAGCGCCCAGTTATAAATAAGTGGCCGTCTTTCAGAAACCCCAGGTCTCCGGTGCGCAGAAACGGTCCTTCATTAGTCTCGGGTATCCGCGCGTGAAAGGTCTCCTCAGTTTCTGCCGCTTTTCGCCAGTAACCCTGCGCAACGCTCAGACCTTGCACCCATATCTCACCTACTTCCTCGGAGCTGCATGGCCGCAGCGAATCCGGCGATACGATTCGCACGGCCTGCTCCACGGATGGACGGCCACAGGCCACCAGCAGCTTCTCCTGTTTTCGAGATACCTTCGCTCCATTGCCCGATCCTCCATTGACTGACCCTCCATTCTTCGCGTTCCCGTTGGCACCATGGTTTGCGGTAGTAACGCCGTTCGGATCAAGACCACCACTTACAAACAGAGTAGCTTCAGCCAGGCCATAGCATGGAACAAAGGCCTCACGACGAAAGCCACAGTCGGCAAACTGTGCGGCGAATCGGTTCAGCGTCTCCAGCCGCACCGGTTCTGCACCGTTGAAAGCCACCCGCCACGAACTCAGGTCGAGGCCGGTCTGGTCCTCAGGACGGGTTTTGCGCATGCAGAGTTCGTAGGCGAAGTTAGGTCCGCCGCTGGTCGTAGCCTGATAGCGCGATATAGCCTGCAGCCAGCGAAGCGGCCGCTGCAGAAACGCCACCGGCGACATCAAGATCGAAGGCACGCCCGCAAACAAAGGTTGCAGTACATTGCCGATAAGTCCCATGTCGTGATAAAGCGGCAGCCATCCGACAATGACACTGCCGGGCCTGGTGTCGAACGCCTTCTGGATCATCCGCTCGTTATGCAGAATGTTAGCGTGACTTACCATCACCCCTTTCGGCGTGGCGGTTGACCCGGAGGTGTACTGTAAGAATGCGATATCAGTGCCACTTAGTACCGGCGGAGTCCATAACTTATCGCGATCCGCAGGGATGGCGTTGGTGTCAATCCACCGGACCTGCTCCCCCGCCGAAGCCATAACCACATCGCGAACCGCGGAGGATCCGGCGCCGGCGGTCAATACCACCGAAGGCTGAGCGTCGGCCACCACCGACTCCACCCGCGCATTTCCTTTCTTATTGACACGAGGCGCATAAGTCGGAACCGCAATGACTCCCGCGCACAGACAACCGAAAAAGGCAACGATGAAGTCCAATTCCGAAGCATCAAGCAGCAAAGCCCGCTGCCCCACGGCCGCAACCGCCTGTAACTCGGCCGCAATCTGCCGCGCCCGCCGGTATAGCTCCCCATAAGTGAGGCTGCTTCTTTCTTCTTCCCCATCGGCCAGAAACCGATAAGCGATCTCCTCCGCCTGCGTCTCCCCCCTCAACCGCAACACGTCAAGCAGTGTTGCGACTGCCACCTCGTTCGATGTCGTGGTCCCCTCGCTCAATTTATACCTCCCAACTACTCCATATGCTTAACTAGACCTGATTTACAGGCACAGTTGTTAACTATCGATCACAATCTGAAAGGTACGCGGTCGATTTGCGAAACAAATCAATTCGGAAGAAGACTGCAGTCCAGACTCAGCGAGGTTTCGACGATAAAAACCAGGCACCAGGGAACTTTGGATAGATAGTCAGCAAAGAAACCTTTGGAATACAGTGGAGCATATTGTGTATGCAGACAGAATTTAGGTAGCAGAGGTAACAACTGCAATCCTTGCTAAAGACCGAGGTTCGCCGTGATCGACAAGGAATGATTCGAGTAGGGTACGCAGATAGCGATATTGAAGATCCTGAATATAATGTCCGGCAGCAGCCATGCGGATGCGGGTATGCTTGACACGCGTGGCAGCGAGTAGCTCGGTAGCGGTAACGTCGCTCGCAATGTGATCATCATTCCCCGTAATGACCATCAATCGATTCGTCAATTTTGCCAGCTTCTGACGAAGTGGGTAAGCCGCATCGGAGGCTACCCTGCTTGCGTACCTCGTCAGCGACGGTGCAGTCGACATCGGGCTTGCGATCTCAAACACTCGCGATCGGTCCGGTAACGACCAAACATGCATTCCGCTCTTACTAGGATCTTCGGCGCTTGCATTCACTTGGGCGAGCGTATATTTACACAGCGCGCTCGTCATTTGCGGCTCACGACGCACTACATCCAGCAATCCCAAAATTTTGCGTGCATATACTGTGGCGGAGGTTGCGTCGCAAGTAAAAAATGACGGGCTGAGAAGCACGATGGAATCGACAGCTACCTTCTCGGTAAGTTCGATCGCAGTTAAATGGCCGTTGCACCAAGCGAGCACATCGACCTTGTCGAAGCCCTCTTGCTGCACAGCGAGAACAGCGTCGGCTGCGTCCATTTCCGGGGTGGCGTCGGCAGGCAAACCTCCTGCGAAAAGATCGCTCCCACGGCTCTCACACAGGAGAATGCGAAAGTGATCGCTTTCGTCTGCCAATAACTGCACCCATGAGGCGGCCGGGACGCCGCTCGCATTGATCAATAACAAAGGCTGACGCCCGCGACACCTGACGAAATATCTAGCCCCACTGCTTGATTTACGCTCTTTATAATCGTCACGGAGAACATGCTCGATCGGTTTTTTCAATGATACCGATGGAGCGAGCGAGACTGCACCGCGCTCAGCCGCCTCTGCATCTATGGCGCTCACCATGAGTAGCTGCCACATGTCATCGGCCTCGACGGCGGTATCATCGAATGGAATGTTGGCCCGCCGTAGGAACCCCCTGCACCGTTCGGCAAAAGCTTGTTCATCTGCGAATTGCCTTTGAGTGTGGGATGAGCCGTTCCGTGTGGCTCTGCCGGTCCTCACTGGTTGTTTAGACAAGTATTCCGGATCACGGCGAATGATCTCATCTACCGCGTTCCGCATGAGCGAATTAAATAGTTCACCAGCCATTTACCACCGAGATTTTCATGATTCGCGGCAATGTTGTGTCTTGCCCTGCTTATTGATAAGGATTCCCAAACCACGACTACGGGTCCCCTTTGTGGATCCACCTCTGCCGCACCGTTGACAACATCACGCGGCGCTTGATCGACGAGGCTGCAAAGCGCGACAAAGGACTGTGTAATGCTCTCTTCGGGCGCGCCGCGATACCTCAGACTCCGATGACGTGTCGAAAGCGTGAAAGGTTTCGGGATAATGGTGCAGTTCGACGGTCACCCCGGGAGACATAAACATCGTAATTGACTTGGGAAGTTCAACATGGTCCAGTAACCACTCCTCCAGGATCGAAAGATCGATCCGCTGTCCGCGCGATGTAAGTAGAATAGGCAGAACTGCGTCCGCTGCTAATTCTGCCCGTAACAAAGGGTAAACTGCGCACTTTTCTGTATCTGTTGCAGGTGGCGGCTAAGCTGCCGTCGTCGCCGCCACCTGCATGGGCGGACGCACGCGATTGTGGTGATAGCGGTCTTCTCCCAAAACCAAGACCGTTGAATACCTGTCCAGCGGTAGTTCTTCCCCAAAGTGGTGGAAAGAGTCCTGGCCGGAGTACACCTTCACGTGGGTTGGCACGAAACGGGTCGCCCAGCCGAAGCGTGTCGAGTTCGTGGTCGTATTGGGATTGGACCCATGCATACACCGCGAGGTGAAGATGCAGAACTGGCCGGGCTTCATCACCATATGGACCGCCTTCTCGTCGTCTGGCTTCCAATTTGGATCGAGCTTCAATTTGTCGTAATCATAGCCATAGAATCCAGCCTTCTCCCCAGTGTCGATCACCTTCTTATTGAAATTCTCCGGTTCAAAGGGCACATTCCGTTTTTCATCGAAAAACCACGTCCGATGGCTTCCCGGCATGACTTTGAGACAACCATTTTCCTTCGTTGACTCGCCCATCGAGATCCAGGCTGTAAGCTCCCAAGGCCTGCCTTCCTCTGCCGCGGTTGGAACCAGCTTTTCCGTTCCCTCAAATTCGACAAAGCTTTCCGCTTGGTGCCAATCAGTACCTTCATCTCCCGGGTACTTGGGAAACCACTCGGTGCGCCAACTCAAAACGTCAGGTCCAAGGATGCTTGAAATGCGATGCACTATTTTGGGATTGTTGATGATCTGATTTAGCGTCTGCAAATCGAGGTGCCGGTCATAGTTCAATTTGCTCTTCGGGAAAGGTGCGTTATGGGTGTCCAACAGATCCATACGCACCTCTTCGAATAGACTCACCATTTCGTCTGGTTGACACAGCGTGAACGGACCCAGATAACCATTCTGGTAAAAAAAGCTTGTTTCCGCTTCGGAAAGATAATAATCGCCCCTCATACAACTCCTCCTTAGATTTGTAAGTCCAGGCTGTTATTACTGACTGACCGTTAGCACCGCTTGGCTCTCCTGGAGCTGAGAGTCAATCTTGGCGGTGATGGCTGCGATTGTGGAGTCAGACTTGTGGAAGAACATGCGTGCAGGCACAGCTACTCCGGTCTTGTTATAGATCTGTGTCAAGACTGCACCCAGGTTCAGTGAGTTACCGCCGATGTCAAGAAAGCGAGCGTCGCGGCTCACCCCTCTGACTCCGATTACATTTTCGATGATGTTAGTTACTACGGCTTCAGTGTCCATGTGCAGTTATCCCTTCCTCAGCTTCCTTTGTCATGCGAACAGTAAGAATAGACGTGAGCGCTTTACGATCCGCCTTGCCCGACGATAGTTTCGAAAAATCGTCGAAAAGATCGCTCAATCGGCCAAGACAACTGAGATTGGCGAAGCCGAGTCCGTGAACAAGGCCCGCTAACGCTCGCAGATGAATGTAAGGCATAAGACCGCGCAACTCTAACGTTGCGTCCAGGACCTCGAATAACTAAAATTTCGTCACTCAAAACAATACCTATGTGCTTCTCTAACAGAGCCTGCGAATCGTCGCTAAACAGACTCAGAAGCCCTGCAATAGTGCATCCACCCGTGCAGTTTGCGAATGCCAGTTAAAGTATCGGATAGGTGTACCTACAAGGTACGATGGGTCAGATCTAGGCAGGCTGCCGCCACTTATATCGCTTTTCCTCTAGCCTAGGCGTGGACCATTGGCCCGTTAAGTCGTTACGATAGGCTAACGCCAACCTCAGTCACTACTGCGCACAATATAAAAGACTACTTGCTCCTAAAGCATCTCTAGACACCAACCCGCATATCGGCGAGAAAGTTGCCAAGAGCCCTTGCAGCTCTGCCAGCGGCAACAACAGCGAGCAAACTGACAGTAGCTATTTAATCGCTATGGGTAAATCAGAATCAATTGTCAAAATCTGCTTTTATGTTGTCTGAATAGAACCTCCTGTGAAAAATGGAAGGTACTTGGAAAGCTCCAGTCGAAGAGCATCTTCACCAGTTGCAACTCTAGGCGACACAATAACGCAAAGGAAAATTGGCGTTAAACTCGTTGAGGGTGCGCGTGGCTCGGTTAGGATTGGTTGGATAAGAACGAAGGCTCGATTCGAACCCAGTATACTTTGGTTTGATGATCAAAGACGCTGGAAAAAAATAGCCTTCGCATGATGATTATAGGGTGTAATTTCCATCTCAGCCGGCAGCAGGTGAATTGGGTAGATACGGAGACGGGAGACGCCGACGGGCGCGAGTTGGTGCATGCCGATGGGGAGGCCGAGCAGTTCTACCGGCAGTTGGCGGTGCCGGTGCTGATTGGCATGGAGGCCACGGAGAACAGTCAGTGGTTCATCGAACTGGTCGAGGATCTGGGGCATGCGATCTGGATCGGGGATGCGGCGCAGATTGGGGTTATTGACGATGTTAGATCAACAAAGTCGGGCGCTCGACGCGGCCGTGTAACATGCAGCGGAAAAAAATCCTCAAGCCAAACTACTGATGACGCAACCGGGAGCGGAGCCGAACACGGCGTTGGCAAATGCTGGGAGCGATCAGCAAACGAGGTAACCGCATGTTGCGCTCGTTGCTGGTGGAAAGCGGCGCGGATCGAAGTGCGCTTCGATCCCGGAATGCGAAAACAGTATTTGCATCGTTGTCATCACAAGCCGAAGGGCGTGGCCAACGTGGCAGCGGCGCGCAAGTTAGCGATACGACTCTACTGGATGCTGCGCACGTAAGTGGGGTATCCGGAGATCGGTCGTATTCGGGAGCAGTTCGCAGGTGCCCCTGGTCGGCGCAAGCTAGACCGCAGGATTGGTTGGGCACTCTCGCATCCCGTGCGGGGCGGGATGTTCGCATAGAAGAATCATGGTCGCGGTTTAGTCAAAATCGATGGTTGGTGGAAAGATCTTCAGAAAACTTTCCACCGGGAAGGAATTCAGCGTGAGATTTCCAGAGTCTTGGTCCTCAGCCTCTCTGGCACAAAAAACGGTGTCTAGAGCACCGACAGGAGAAGTTTGCCGTTGACACCGCCTTCGTTCTTATCGAGGGCCACCCGCATTTGCGAATTCAGGATGTTGGGCCAACTCTGGATTGCCACCGCCTCGGAGTCGCGCCCTTCGCGCGTTTGAAGTCACGACAAAAATTGCTTACGTCACCGTATCCGACAGCGAAAGCTACTTCCTTGACTGATAAAGTACTGCTCCTCAGCAATTCCGCAGCCTCAGCCATTCTGGCTTCGTGCTGGTATCGTCGAAATGTAATTCCTACCTCTCGTTTGAAAAGGCGCAACAGATGCGCTCTGGAAATGCTTAAGAGTGAACCAATCCTCCGTGCATCTAGGTGAGGCGCGGTCTTTTGCTCCTTGATAATTTGCAAGACAAGTTGGATGCGACGGTCCACCAAAATACTCTTCGGCTTGGAGACGAGGAAATGTCAAGCCGTTGTCAATGTTGTTTGTCCGCCACCAACGGTTTTGCTCCAAACCGTTAGGTCTGAGAACCTACCGCTCTGTAGCAGCGTCTGCCCAACAAATCAACTGCGGGAGGAAGTATCGGCAATACTGAAGATCAGACTCATTTCTCCGAACAGTTTTGCTGTTAAGGCACTATGAACTGGAAGAAAAGTTACTAATGCAGTCGGCTGTTGAAATTTCGTATTTAGTAAATTAAGGGCTGCGCTTAAATGCCTGGAATTGTGGGCTTCATAACGCGGCTGCAAGTGAAAGAAGTGTTTAATTGTCTGGCAATTGAGGCAAACGGAATGATTTCGTTGGGGTACCGCCAAGCATCCCAATAAAGACAAAATCACAAGTACTGGACAAGTAATATTCTGGGGGAAGTGAGTTACAGAAAGCGAACTAGCGTGTCGAATCAACGAACACGCAACTGTTCGTTACCTTGATCAGGTCTGATCCACGAAAGGCTCGCGGATGTTTGCCTTAATGGGCATTTCCCTCTAACCTGACCGCCGTCTTCCGTGAGTCACCTGCGTTCGCGCGCGCTTATTGGCTTTATTTCGGCATTGCCGACTCGCACCGTTTTCGGTTTCTTTGTCATCGCTTACTCCAGCAACCTGTTCTAGTCGATCGGTCTCACGCAGTCACGGTGTTGCATGATCTAAACGGCACACCAGCGGCGTGAGAGATGACCTGTCTTCAGGACGAGACCGCATGCAGGCTATTTCGCAACGGCTCATCCCAATCCGGGTTGAAAATGAGGACTTCGACGACCAAATCGCCGTCAGCGCTCAGTTTTGTGTAAGTACTTACCGAGTCCCGCATCTCGATGGCACCCTGCCTCAGGACCGCTGTCCCACGGTTACAGTCAGCGAATCTCGAACCATAGGAAAATCAAAACTGCATTTGCGAAACTGCTGAGGTCAACAAAGCTGGACCAAACCAAGCATACCGATAGAGGGAGCCGAACGAGCGCGCAGACAAGGAATCTGCTACTGGGTATTTGTCTAGGCCGCCTGAGGAGCGATCCGTCTATTCCAGGTCATGCGATTGCCTTGGTGATCAAGAAGAGGGTTCCAACCGAAGTTACGCTTGATAGACAAACTCCAACTTACAGGTCTCGGGCGGTGCTTTGGGCTCTGACCTAGAATGGCAAACACTGCCGCTGAACTGCTCCCGATTGCCCTAGGTGCGAACATCCCGAATGAGCGCACAGCGTGCTCGTAGTGGTCCGGTAGGTGTTGCGTCCATGCAGCGAGGAATTCTTTCGGTGCGAGGCGCACTGTTACTGGACGACGCAGCCTTCTGTCTTTGGCCCAGAATTCTATTTCTTTCTTGCTGATCCTGGTAATGCGACGTTGGGCAATGGGCGGACGCCTCGCAGATCGGCCGGACACCATATTCTCCCGAAACGACGAACCCTCTTTGCTATGTCAATCTGCTGTGCGGCATTGAGATAGAGATTGAAGAGTATAATCGTTAAGGAAGAAGTCGAAATTACGCGGCTTATGTCGGCGACGGCGTAGACCAGTGGAAATACACGCCGGGAAATACAAACGGCATCGCATGGAATTGGGGAATCGCCGCTCCCACTTCCCAGCCTAACGTGACCATCACGGACTCGGGCAGTGCAGCCGTGGCTTGGACTGCAAGCACAGTCTTCAGCACGATGGGTCTGATCGTCGATCCCAACGGCAATGTGCAGCAGTTGTACGGCGTCAATGCTCTGGAAACCAATGCGACTCAGATCGGCGAGAGTGGCGATGGTGCGCCGAACTTCAACACTGCCACAGGCGCAACCACAACTGACGGAACGGTAACTTGGACTTCTCAAGGTCCGATCACGTTGTGGACTGAACTTGCGTCTTATCAGCCGGGTCAGCCGATCTATGACCCGAAGACCATGCCATTTTCGTGATGGCAAAATCAAGTGCTGCTACATCGGGAACCACGTACCCCTCGTTTGTGAATCCCGGTGCTGCTTGCCTGATTGGAAATATCCGCGATGCTGGAGCTTCTTGGCAGTGCCTTGGTGTCACACAGCCCTATACGTTCCCCGGACCTGAAACAAATGTAGCCGTCTACCCGTGGCCGAAAAACTCGCAGATTCGTTTCTACGGCGGCAGAACATCTAGTGGACCGTTGAGTTTCTATGAAGCCGCCACGGTTTACCCGCTTGTCCCTTTCGTTACGAACGTCGGCGGATCAACAACATTGTGCAACGGTCAAGCGACCTACTTGCTCGGCGCTACTTCGGGTTCAGGTGGAAACGCTGGCACTACAGCGAATACAACTTACACGCCGTGGTCTGGCGTTTCTTCTCAGAGCATCGGCGACATCACGACCGACAACGATCTGCAATGGCTATGTCTGGGTTCTGCCACTTGGGCGGCAAGCACAGCTTATGAAGCATGGACGCTTGGAGAATCTACCTTCTCGGTCATCGAAGACAGCAATAGCAATATGCAGGTGTGTATAACCTCGGGTACATCCGCAGGCTCCGCACCGACTTGGGGTACGGGATACGGACAACAAACCGCGGACGGCTCAGTGACGTGGGTCTGCGTCGGTCCTTCGATGAGTTGGACCGCGAACACGAATTGGTATCTCCCCATCAATGGATTCTTTCCGCCTGAAGCATCGCAGCCCTATGGTGGAGCGCAGATCGTCGAAGGCGGTTTCGTTCAAGCAGTGGTTCAGAGCGGGTTGTCTGGCTCTTCAGCACCATCATGGACTAATACGATTGGCGGCAACACCACGGATAATGCCGCGCAATGGCTCTGCATAGCACAGTCCACAACTAACAGCCTTACATGGACCAAGGGGCATGTGTATGCCTACAGCTATAAGTGCCGCACGTCTGACGACTTCTACGTCACCAATGTTCCGCCCGGTCGCAGCACGGTGAACGGCCCTTACAAGGGCGGCGGCACCGGAGCCATCAGCACGGCTTCCCCGGCGTTCACCATCACGGGGGGAAATCAAGGCGCTGTCAACTTGGTTCAAGGTGAAGGTTCTACTGATCCTCAAGTGGACACTGTTGTCATCTGGCGTGATGCGGACGGCGGCGGTGTGGATAACATGTTTGAGCTTACGGAAATCCCTGCCCCACCACCAAAAGGCGGTGTAGCGCAGCCGTGGCAATTCCAAGATTACTTGCCCGATGTCCCCACGGGAACCTTCCCCGGACTCGACAATCTGATTCCCGCACCTATCGATGATGCGAACGATCCGCCCCCTGTCGGCTTCTTGCCGATGGCATGGCATTTCCAGCGCATCTGGGGCGGTCTCGACACCAACGTGTTCAACAGCGGCGGACCTGATGTCATCACAGGGAATCCGAATGAGGCATTCAACCCAGCGGATGAGTTCCCCTTCCTGTCTACGGTCACGGACTGCGTTCACACGCCTTCGGGTCTGGTGGTCATCCTGCAAACCGACATCGAAGCGATTTATGGCGGTCCTACGACCGCAAGCTTCTTCAGCACGACACTGTGTCCCGGCAAGGGGGCGCTGTCGTATAACGCTATCGATTTTATCGGTGGTGAAATTTACATCTTCACCAGCGATTCGCAATGCATTCAAATAACGCCATCATTGCAGGTCACCCGTATTGGTTTCCCAATTGGAGACAAACTTGCGGCGTTCGACGCAGCCGATGTGTATCTCACCGTGCATGATGACGGCGTAGACAACGCCGTGTATGTCGGCGATGGCAGCACGGGATATTACCGCCTGAATCCCCACCAAGTGCCGCAAGGCGATGCCATTTGGAGTCCATTCCGCACGATCACGGGCGGATGCAAGATGCTCCAGAGTGTGACCACCGCACCGGGTGTTACTGAACTTCTCATCGGCGGAACGGGCAACAATCAGAGCATCCTCAAGCGGGATATGACCACATGGGATGACAATGGCACCGCCTATGACGCTTGGATCGACATCGGTGCCATCACATTGTGCGATCCAGGCCAAATCGCCAAGTGCAAGTTCATCGAAATTGACTACGCAGGCGTGGGGAATATTCCAAATGTCTATGTGGCGTTGGATGACCCGACAGAGAGTCCAACATGGACGCAGCTCACAACGCAGGCATATGACCCGCCACAGGTGTATGGGCAGACCGTAACCCCACCTTACTATCCGCGCCGGTACTACTTTGATCCGAACTTGTCGAAGTGCCGCCGTATCAGGATCAAGGTTGATTTTGGTTCCGCGCAGATAGGAAGTCCCCCAGCATCCGTGCCGAATGAGCTTTACAGTTTCGCGGTGTTCGGAAAATTGGAACAAGAGAGTTAGTCCTTCTTTTCGACGAGCGGCTGAATGCGCAGAAGAAAACCCATGAATGAAGAAATACTAGCGGCGATCCTAAACCAAGTGACACAGGTAAGCGACGACGTGTCCTCTTTGAAGACGGACATGAAGAGGCTTGTGGGCAACGGCAAGCAGGGTCGCGTGGACTTGATTGAGGCGGACATCGAAAAACTACAGGCAAGCAAGAATCGCATCTATGGCGCGAACGGGGCATTCGTTTTGCTCGTCACGGGCTGGGAGTTCTTCAAGCACTGGTTCAAGGTGAACTAAATGCCAGATCGTACCCCACCACCAGTCCCCAATACCGCGAACCCATATCAGGTAGCTACGCTACCCGCCAACACCCAGCTTCAACCCGATTTGGTCGATCAGAAATATCCGCTGGGCGTCATCCCAACCATGCGTGTACTGCCTGTTCTTGCGGCTGGCAATCCCGCTGTCAATGCGGCTGCTAAGAGCATCGTAGTACAAGAGGCTCCGTCATCTCCCTCTTTGACTTTTACGGGAGAGAACGGCATCACTGTTTCTGAGTCCAACAATAACGTCACCATTTCTGGTAATGCAGGATTTACCACAGCAGGGCAGGGATTTTTTTACGGACCGGGTTTCACGAACCCTCTCCAGTTAATAAGCGACATCGTTACCGAGGTTGCCCCTTCGGACACAACGAATCGCGTCTATGGAGTGGCTTTCATCCTGCATGAGCAATGGACGCTTCGTAACTGTGTGTGGCTTGGTTTTAATCAGGCATCGGGGGCAGGTTTGGGTTTCGGGATTTATGACCTATCTACCTTGGATGCTCTGGTAACGACTTATTTCGATTCTGCGACGGTATTGAATACGCCGACCTTGAATACATTGACTCCGACGACGATAGGACCGGGCGTTTTTAGTTTCAACTGGGCTGCCAGCAACTCGGCTCTGATTGGGCCGACGATGCTGATCGCACCACCCTCTGGAGGGCAAGAGCCATACATGTTCGAGTTTTATAACTTGGGGACTGTCGGAGGCATGGTATATGCGGCGAACCCGATGGCTGCGAACGTCATGCCCGCAAACTTGGGGAGTTTGACTAACTGTACCGGCTCGGAAAATATCAGCGTCCCGATGTGCAAGTGGACGCCCTAAAAAAAGGTATGTTGTTAAAACCTGCTACAGAATCAGATTTGCCTCAGATCGCCAAGTGGATAGAGGCAGATTGTTTTCATACAAACCAGCCTAGTACGTTCTGGCTCACAGGCTCGGATTGTTTCTTTGCCTCCAAGGTTGAGGACGACGAAGGGACACTCGCCTATGTGCGTATTGAAGAAGAAGACAACGATTACCGCATTCACACCCAGTTTGCGCCTGAGAGTGAAGTCATTCGTTCTCGCATCGCGAAGGGGATCATCAACTTCATAACGACGCTGCAACAAATTGGAAAGGAAAACGGGAAGGAACGTCTAATCACAGAATCCATCAATCCAGAATTGATCGCTTTTCTTGCAAGATTGGGCTTCGTCCCCTTCGAGGGCGACGACTACGTACTTCAACTAGCAAATTCTTAAGTATGTGCGGCCCAACATCTTCTCAGACCAACTTACAAAACGCCGAAACGGGGTTCATGCAGCAATACTCGAACGCCTTCAACCAGCGTTACGCGAGTCAAACTTCGCTTTTGAACAACATCAATGGCGTCCTCAATCCCGTCCTTCAGAAAGGGCCCGAGCAGACAGGCTTTAGCCCCACGGAACTCGCTGCCTATAACACACAAGCTCTCGATACGACTGGGGCGAACTATGCCAACGCCGAGCGCGCTTTGGGTTCTCAGGAAGCAGGCAAGGGCGATAGCACGGTAGAGTCTGGCGTGGAAAACCAAGCCAAGGAAGCCTTGGCGTCGGCATCCGCTGGACAGACCTCCAACGAAGAACTCGGCATCACTGAAGCCAACTACGCTCAGGGTCGTCAGAACTTCAATAACGCCGTGAGTGGTGAACAGAGCTTGGCGCAAATAGAGAACCCGCAATCGTTCGGCAGTCTTACTCAGACAGCTCAGGGTCAGGGATTCAATCAAGCTACCCAGATTGCACAAGAACAGGCTCAGGAAGATCAAGCCATCGCAGGCGGTATTACTTCATTGGCGGGCGGCGTCCTGTCTGGTGGATTGACAAGCCTTATTCCGCACGGTGGGGGCGGGCAAGAGGACGAGGATTTCTAAGTTATGGCAGATATTCCATTCACACCATTAGCTGGCGGGCCGGATCAGGCTCAGCCCACGCAACCCGCGCAGCCGACCATCGCGGCACAACCCACCACGGTAGACGTTCAGGCTCCCGTCACTCCGGGTCCGTCTGCCCCCTTGTCTGCCAACATCGCACAGAACACGTTGCAAGCCAACCGACAGAACCCCGGCAATTGGGCGCAAAACATTGTTGCAGGCGTAACGTCTGCTCTGGCTGGATTCTCTTCGCCGAAGGAAGCCCCCATTGGCGCGGGTTACCTGTCAGGCATCGGTCAGGCTGCTCAGGGAATGCTGGCTCAGAGACAGAAGAATATCGAGAACCAGCGCGAACAGCAAAAGCTGGATACGCAGCAACAGAATCAGGACCGCGAATACCAGTTGAAGGTCGCTGAGAACGCACGGCAACAGGCGCAGTCGATCCGCGAACAGTCGGACCATGACCTTCGCATGAAAGCCTTCAGAACAGAACAGACTTCCCGCGAATTTAATCTGATGAAAGATGAGGCGGACTTCCGCCAGAGTCAGCTTGACAAGGAAGATGCTCTTCGCCGCATTGGTGCCAAGCCATTTCAAATCGCTGGACAGGATGCCCCTGCGTTCGATGACCTCGGTCAGGCTGAAGACTTCGCCAACAAGAACGGTCTCGCCAACAGCACGCATGAGAATGACCACCGTACACGGATCGTGCTCGGCGGTGACATGAAGTATCACCTATATGACGTGCCTGACGAAGGCATGAAGGAGTACACGCTCAAGGACCCATCTGGCAAGGAAGTAAAGATTTTTACCGATCCGCTTGGTGCGTTGAACTATCAGGAGAAGGTAAGCCAGATCAGGCATTCGTCCGCCGAATCAAATGAACTCGACGCCAAGGCAGCGATGGAACGTCTCGATGCTGGAACTGGAACGCCAACCGATGCAATTATCGCAGCAGGTGCAGCATCAAAGGCGGTTCTTGCCGATCCGAACATTGCTGACATTCCGCGTGATGTAGACGGGAATATCGACAAGACGAGCGATCAGTACAAAGCGTTGCCCGCTGATTCTAAGTCAAGAATTGACACGGCTGAGAAGGCATTCAAGCAGGTACAGGACTCGGGTGGTATGGAGCAGTCCATTCCTTATGCCATAGCTACGCACAACATGGACCCGTCGCAGCTTACGAAGCGCGGCAAGGACTATAACGCCAAGCTTCAACAGGTGAATGCAATTTCCATTGCACGCACGGGCAAGCCGTTCGACATTGCTCAGGCAAGCATCGATTACAACACGGCAAAGGCCCCAGCGATCCAACAAGTGTTGAAACGCACTCATAGCGTTCTTGACCCCAACGGAATTCTAGATCAGGCGAGTGCGGCGGCGGCGAAGCTGCCTCAGACCGCGTTGCCCGATCCTGTTGCTGCTTGGCCTTCAGATCATTGATCTGCTGCTGGGGAGACGGTGCGGGCTTCTGGATGATGATCGGTGCGGGGAGCTTGGTGTTCAGAACATCCAGAGCCAGTTGGCCGTAGCCTTTCAGCAACTGCTCATATGCGGCCCGGTAGGGATTGCGATGTTCGGCGAGAGCCAACTCTGCGGAGACGTGCTCGGAGATGAGACGGCTGAGGTTGTCTACAGTCGGAGCCGCAACACAGGAGTGAAACAACAGGTCCATCACCGCGATATTCAGTTCGTCTGAGGCGCGGCGGGCGCGGCCCGTAAGGGTATCTGTCTCTGACTTCGGCTGGAGGCAGCCGGGATAAGTGTTGGGATTCGTTCCTGCCGGAAGTGCCATAGGCTCATAAATACTCAGATATTGAGGATTTGAGCCTTAGCCGTTCCCGCTCGGTCGTCCGTAGATTGAAAACATGACGACCATCTACATCGCAATCCTGCCGGAGATCGCGGCCTATCTTCTTATGTATGCGGCACTCGCTGCGCTGTGCCCGAAGGCGACGGTCACCACTACACGTCCGTGTGGTAGCGCCGGGGACTGATCTCAGCTACCTTTGAGCTACCCAGAGTGGCTGGTTGAAACGCCAGTTGAAATGGGAAATCGAAATTGAGGTCGATTCGCATAGGCTTGATAGGGCGTGGTTTTACCAGTGCTATGGGGTTTTCCGGGAAGTGAGGTTTATAGTCCCTCCCTCTCCGCCAGATTGTCTTAAGTCCCGTATCCATAGTCGATTACCTCACGTTTTTCCTTCGATCGATCACATCAACCGCGGTCTTTCGGCTCCCGAGAGGTGCATATTAGGTGCATATTCGAAAGATCGCTCAAATTGGTGCATCGCCGAAACGACGTCGGAATCCGCGGTCTTGATGTAGCAGTTTTGCGTGACCGCCACGTTCGCATGGCGCAATATCCTCTGGATGATTTTGTCGGAAACTCCGAGCAGATAGAGATTTGTCGCCAGACCGCGACGAAACGCATGCCAGCCATGCCACTGGACTCCCGCGTTGGTGACGAGAGGCACGATGACGTTTGCCGCCAAAGCGTCCAGGTTGACGGGCTTTCCCACTGGGCTTAGAAACATCAACCCGTTTGCGGGATTGCCTGACAAGCTTCGGTGCGAATCCAGTAGTCGCGCCAGTTGCGCGATGACTGGCACCGGCGCTTTGCTTTTTCTGGTTTTTGGCTCCAGCGCATCCCCCTCCAGAAAGACTGAGAGATCAGTACCTGTTCTCCGGTGTAATTCTCCCAGAGGAATCCGTGCAGTTCGCCTTTCCGTACACCGGTGAACGCTGCGACGGCAACGATCGTCGAGGCGGATTCCGGCAGCACTTTCAGCATCTGCATGATCTCTTCGAGTGAATAGGCGTGTGTTTCGCCAGCAGGTTTGCCTTTGGGCAAGACCACGTCCCGCATCGGATTCTCTGAATTGACCATATCCTGGCGTTTGGCGAATCGAAAGATTCCCGAAAGGAATGCTTTGATATGGGCCAACGTAGTACACGTTAGCTTGTGCTCCTTGGGATCAGCCTCGGAAACGCCCCACGGTCCGAAAACTCGTCAGAATTCTTACTCTTCTCACTTAAGCCCCAGTTTGTGTTATCACGGGGGTGTTGAAAGTCACGTCGATTCGCAGCCGGAGAATCGGCAGAAGCATGGAAGGAGCCTCTGCTGCATCGCGTGTACAATACAACCTTACGAATTGAGGTGTAGGGAGTTGCGAATCTTCCGGGTGAACGCATCCTGAAGCCACCGTGCTCTACAGCGTTTGAGGGGTCGCTGAATCAAGTCTCGGGCTCAAGATCCGAGTAGTGTTAGCGACGGATGGCTGTTTTGCCCTTGGTCCCGATTGTCTCATTTTGAGGGCTGGAGTTTGAGTAAATTCTAAGCGTGGCACCATTGTTGATCGATGCGCTTCTGCAACTGTGCGGACGTTAGCAATGCTGGCTAGAGACGTGGAGTGTAGTGACGGTGACCAGTTTTTTAATTTGGGTATTGGGAGAGACTTTGTGCACTGGGCTGACAAGGTTGCGGACGAGTTGATCAAAAGAAACCCTGATCTAACAAGGTTCACATGTGCATCGGGGATCACTCCTTCGGGCCCAGTCCATGTCGGCAATTTACGGGATATTGCAACTATTTGGTTCGTTGCCCGAGCGCTGAGCGATCGGGGCAAGAATGTGCGTCTCGTGCATTCGTGGGACGACTACGATCGGTTTCGCAAAGTCCCCAAGGGTGTTCCTCCTTCCTACGGGGAGTTCCTCGGTACTCCAATTTCAAAAGTCCCAGACCCGGAAGGACAGTTCCCGTCCTATGCTGCTCGATTCGAAGCGGCATTTGAGCAATCTCTCTTAGATCTTGGAATACAGGTCGAGTTTCGCTACCAGGCTGCGCTGTACGAGTCCGGTGTGTATTCGTCCGGAATCATTAAGGCAGTTCAGGCTCGCGGTGAAATTTTTGATATCATCAACAGCTACCGAACTCAACAGGTGTCAGCGGGAGAAAGATCAAGATATCTGCCAATCGAGATCTACTGCAGAGCGTGCAACAAAGACACCACTTTGATCGAGGCAATCGACTACGGTAAGCTTACCGTTTCCTATCGTTGTTCGTCCTGCAACAACGATGAGACCCTAGACTTGACAAATGCCAGGAATGTCAAGCTGCCGTGGAAGATAGATTGGCCCATGCGGTGGGCTCACGAAAGTGTGACTTTCGAACCCGGCGGCAAAGATCATGCGACGAAAGGAGGAAGCTTCTGGGTTGCTTCGGAAATTGCGAAGAAAGTCTATGGAATTGTGCCGCCTACATTTCAACCCTACGAGTTTGTGGGTTTAAAGGGTATTGCTGGCAAAATGAGTAGTTCGTCCGGCGAACTTCTGACACCAAAAGACGCATTGGCCATCTACCAGCCGGAAGTTTTGTTGTGGATTTTTGCCAAATACGATCCGATGAGGGCTTTCGACTTAGTGGTAGATAAGCAGATTTTCCAAGTCTATGACTCGTACGACAAGGCCCTGGAAGAGAGCAAGAAGGATAGTAGCAGCTTTGAAGCGAGGGCGATATCATTGTCTTCAGTAAGAGGTCGCAATGTAGTGGCAGTGCCGTTTCGGCAACTAGCAAGTTTTGTGGATATTGTCAAGGGCAACTGCAGTGCACTTTTAGATCTGCTTGCGCACGTTGGTGCGCAGTACACCGAACAGGATATTGCTGAGAGAGTTGAGAAAGCTGAGGCTTGGCTGAAGCGGTTTGCCCCTGACGAAAGGGTTGATTTGCTCACAGTGCCAAACGAGGCTTACTACGCGACGCTGTCGGGGGTTGAGCGGAGTTGGATCGCGAAGCTCACCGGCTACATGCGGTCCGGTTGCCACGAACTCCAGCAAATCACTACAGTCCTATATTCCATTCCGGAAGTGGAGGGCACAGCGACCGTCGAGTCGCAGAAGAGGTTTTTCAGGATTCTTTATCGTCTCTTGTTTAACCGAGATAAAGGACCGAGGCTCGCAACTTTCTTCTCGGCCCTCAATCCTGATCGTTATCTCCACTTGTTGTCTTTTGGCAACGGGTAAATGGCTGCTTTTAAAATGATCTTTTTTCGCGGATTGTGGGTGGATTCCGATGAGCTCGCCTTACACGAGTCCAACGCTCCTATCCTGCCTTCCGGCGTTCTGAGCGTTGGTGAACTTGATGTTACTGTTTGTGCTGCGTTGAACAATTTCGGTTCGCTCCGGCTAGCCGCGCTACACCACTTGACAGGCGCCACGGGTATCGGCGCGAACTTGCATGGCAAACCTATCTTCACCTTCTGGTCGAGGTATAAATCAGTTGCCCTTGAGCATCTTGGCAAAACATACGGTCAGTATAGTGGAAAGAATACTCCAATCCTGCTTCAGGTCGAGGTCGAGAAGAATGAGCGGGTTGTAGTTGCGGCGGATGAAAGTCTCTACGAGGAACGAATCTCGGACGTCATGAAAGACACATTCGCAGAATTTGCACCGGAAGATGAGGTTTTTGTTTCGATGCCGGTCATGAAACACAGTTGCTCAATCGTGAACATTGCTTTTCAACCGGGGGATGTCAACGGGTAGACGAATTAGTTAACGATCAAGGGCTGGATCTCCAGGAGCATGCAATACACCAAGAGCTGGCAGGACATACGGCTACAAAGAAAAGAAGATCGTAGTGGTTCTTTCGAGCGCAACTTGAGATTGGAGTGGTGCTGAGGCGTTATTGGCCCCCTGGCTATTTCGCTGGGCGCGTGCGGTGATCCTGAATTGATGGGACGTCGTAGTTTTGATAGATGGTTCCGGAAGACGGCATCAAGAATTGCTAAGTATCCTCTAATCGTTACTAAAACAAAACTGAATAAGGTTCGGCAGGTGCTTCAAAATGCTCGGCAGACGAAGCGTTGTTCGTATCTGATTATCTGGACGCTATCGTCACGACAGGACTCGAGACGAAGATCTCGCAGTTGCACCAGCGAAAAACGAGAAAAGGATGATATTCAATATATTGGAGTCATTCTCTTTTGGGCAAACTGAGCTCCGGCGACTGGTTCTTCCGTTTTTCGTAACAGAACATCGCACTTGAATGAAACACTCAACGCTTGCGGCCCGTACCACCCTGTGGTAAATCAAGACCACTAAATGTAAAACCTGCGAATCTTTCAGTACCCGTTCCAGATCCGTAACATATTATTTTGTTTTTCCCCGTTCGAGAAAAACCGAGTAGGGTAAAAGAACCGTGGGTCGGGTATTGGTTGAACTACTTAGAGCCGTTTGTCAGGTAGTTCTTCTTTTTGACGCAAAGCAATTACAGTAGCTGCTTAGGTTCACCATTCGAGAGGGCATTTTCCTGATGGCGATCTGCCCATCGAGCGGAGAGACATCTAAGTTCTAACTGCCAAGGGACTTTAGTATTTATCATTTCATGCCAAGTCACAAAGGCTGATTCTAAGTGACAGGGCGAAGCTGTATATGTATCCTCAGGCAGAACTAAGATCTCAGGAACGCGAGCGTATCTCTTGGTATGTGCTTTGTGTTCGTTCCAATCGTGAAAAGTGCGTCAAAGAGCTCTTGGCTAACAAAGGTTTAGAGCATTTCTTGCCAACTTATAGAGTTAGCCGCCAGTGGAAAAATGGATGCCGTGTACAACTTGATCGACCACTTTTTCCAGGTTACATATTTACAAAAATCTCTTATGTGCAGCGGCTGCATGTTCTAACCTGCCCAGGGGCTTTGTGTTTTGTTACTTTTCGGGGAGAGCCCGTGGCGTTGGAAGACGCTGAGATTGAAAGCTTGAGGTCCGGAATCTCCAGGTGCAATGCTGAACCACATCCTTACCTGCAAATAGGTGACAGTGTGCGCGTTTTGCGCGGTCCGTTTGCCGGTATGGAAGGGTTCTTAGTACGAACTAAGAACCATTGTCGCGTAGTCATCTCGGTTGCTTCAATCGGTAAATCTATTGTTGTTGACTTAAACCTAGCCGATCTGGATAAGCTGCCGGCGATAACTTCCAAACACGATCAACCTTACCAACATATAAAGCATCACCATCACGATAAAGCCTCGTAAAGTGCCCTGCCTTATTGTTAGAGGTAGCGCCCGATCCTTACAGTATTTTGTAAAGTAATCCACAGGATTACATTCATACCACACAGGCTATTACAGGTGAGCCGCATGTCACCTTGCAATAGTAGACACCAGGGGAAAGCGCAATGGAAAACAACATTGTTTCAGAAGAGGTTTCTGTCGCTCATTTCCAAACTGCTGAATGCGTCGAATTAGCTTCTGCCCAAGGCCTCCAGTTACCCAAGCAGGCATGCCAGGATTCGCCACAATGTCCAGAGTCACCAGTTAACGAATATCCAAGCCTGATGGCAGCCTTTAGGCATGCAAACACAAGTCTGTGCACAAGCGAACCGATGTCGAATAAGCTCAAAACGGCTGTTCAAGCATTCGCAAAAGTTGATCCTACGGAGTTGCCGGCAGAAGTCCGAACTGACTTGGGGCATGCTGTAGGTGCTATGGAAAAGGCTGCCGTGGGTGATTTTTCTGGAGTGGCTTCCCAGTACCAAAGACTAGTTAAGACGAATTTAGGCGATGCGACTTCCCATCGTATTTTCTTTACGATTTGGAATCGGTTGGAGGAGCGCATGCAGCTATGTGTCCTCCTCTGTCGAATCAACACCCGTATTTTAGAACTGCTGCAAATCTCGCGAAGCAGACCATTTATTGAGTGCTTGGTTGCCCGCCTAGGAGTTAAGTCATATCCAGAAGAAATCGTAGCCTCGCGCCTGCACGCTGTAGAGATTATTGCAAGTGCGGGACAGCGGCCACACGTTCTTTTTGCAGATTTCCTCGAAATGGGGCCGGACAGTAGTATTGACTCGTCGACCGCCGGCGGACTACTTTTCGATTCCTTCGGTGACCTCTTCCTCGACTATATGCCTTCCGTCGAGAGAGTCTTCCCTAATGTTGCCGATTGGCTGGCGAAGAGATCGTTGCTTAATCGGACCAGCATTCGCTTTCTCACCGCAGCGCACGTTCAAGCGCACGACCTCTGCGGCCACTCGGTACCTTTTAGCTTGGCTCATCCAAACCGCTTAGCAGCCATTCCTGCCTTGCGAGCACACCTAGAGGAGCTTTATGCCGACGCGCAGGCAATGTGGATTTGCACTGCTTCGCAGACTCGATCTTTTCTTACAAATGTCCTGAGCGAGCAGGAGTTAAATGCTATACCGGTGATAAATGCTATGAAAAACCTCACGTATTATGCTAAGAAAGCCGCAAGCGATCATGACGCACGATGCGCGTGGGTAATGTTCGGATATTTTCGGAAATCGGGTCTTATCCGTCGATTAAACAATCGGCACGGCGAGTTATTTTTCGACATTGACCTTCTTCCAAAGGTCAGCAATCAATTGCTTGATGACTTGCTCGATGTTGAATACTCGATCGGCCAAGGGGTTGCTGCCTACGAGTCGGCGTGCCGCCAGTTCAATGAGCGATTCGGCTATGAGAATCCTTTAAATAGAGAATGGGAGATCCCTGATGAACTGGGACACCTCCTCCTTGAAGCTTGACCTGTCAAGAGAACTGCAGCCGGCGAAGTTTATAAGTATGGAAAAAGAAGAATGGAAATATCCAACTGCCTTTTAACATCCCAACACACGTGGCTAAAGAACCCAATGGATTTAGAAAATGAGAGTTGTATGCGGCGAGAAATCTGCCGCATAGGACGAATGCTTCACTCGGGCGGATTTGTGGCTGCGACCGACGGCAATATCACTGTCCGTCTTGGCCATGACTTGGTCTTGTGTACGCCAAATTCCATGTGCAAAAGCATGATGGAACCGAAAGATCTTGTTTTGGTGGACTTAGCGGGCCATCCAAAGAATGGGAAAAGGAATGCGACGACGGAACTAGGGATGCATCTTTTGTTTTATTCCCTGCGGCCAGATGTAAGGGCGGTGGTCCATGCCCATCCACCTACCGCCACAGGTTTTGCCGCTGCCGCTGTTAGCCTCGAAGAGCCCCTGATCGCCGAGGTGGTATTGGCATGCGGCAAAATTCCCTTGGGCCGTTATGGAACACCAGGAACACCGGAATTATGCGATGCCCTCAGACCATTAATCCCTATGAATGATGCGATTCTGATGGCTAATCATGGTGTCGTCACATGCGGATCGGATCTTATGGACGCCTACATGAAGATGGAGACAGTAGAACACTACGCACAGGTCGTTTTAGTGGCACGCCAACTCGGTCCAGTGCGGCCTCTTCCTAAAGAAGAAGTGTATAAGCTGATGCAGAACCGCGAAAAGTATTATTCGAATAGACAGCATTCAAAAATTGCTTAGGGAACGCAACGCCCGGTATCACGGTTTGGATTTAACGATTGGTGGATCTCATATCAGGTTTACTGAAACCAAAGAACAAACCGAACTTGGATTTTATTTGCATAAGGGAAAAGTTGCGCTTGCAGGCCCGGCGCATCTGTTCTAAGACCTCATGATCCGTTGATGTTATGACAATTTGAGTTCTTGCACCTTGCGTTAAGGTTGCTCGTACCTAGATTCGTTACCTCGATAGGTTCAAAGTACTATGGTAGTTCCGGAGGATAAGCGTTTAATGGGCATTGTGGCTTTTCTTGGCTGTAGCTTACGGCGATTCTAGTTTTCATCCCTATAACGTCGCCGGGTCCCCGAGTGTAGTCTCCTTCCGATCGATATTTGTGCAATCAAGATTGGCCACGTTACCTTCACATCCATTTCTGTGTGTAAAACCCAGAATTGGTGAGCAACTGGGAGGTGGAAATTGAAAGAAGCAAGTACGACGTTTAGCGAGAAAACGACAGCAACAATTGTTGACGTGCTGCGGTTCCGAGCAACCACGCAGAAAAACGATATCGCTTATAGGTTCTTGGCCAATGGTGAAGAAGAGAGCGCCACGCTCACTTATGGCGAACTTGATCGACGAGCTCGGCAGATCGCTGCGGAATTACAGAGGATTTCAGCCGAAGGTCAACGGGCTTTGCTGTTGGATTCTTCGGAACTAGACTACATCATTACTTTTTGTGGTTGTCTGTGCGCAGGCGTGATAGCCGTTCCCATTTACGCGCCTCGCTTGAACAAAAAAGGAAATGCGCGGATTGAGTCGGTTGTGGCGGACGCTCAGCCCTCGGTGGTTTTGACCGCCGGATCTGGCTCCCCGGCAGGCCGTGACTTGGTGACAGCTTCGGTCGGTGAGCATGTGAAGTGGATTGACACGAACGCTCTGCCTAATCGTGGCGACCTCTGGATTCCGCCGGCACTAAGTGGCGCAGACACCGCTTTCTTACAGTACACATCCGGCTCAACCGCAAATCCCAAAGGGGTGATGGTAAGTCACGCCAACATTCTGCATAACGAGGAAATGATTCAGAAGGCTTTCGGAACAGGGCCCGGAAGCACAATCGTCGGATGGCTACCTCTTTATCACGATATGGGGTTGATCGGGACAGTGCTGCAGCCGCTGTTCGCAGGGGTGCCTTGCATCTTGATGTCGCCGGTCGCCTTCCTGCAGCGACCACTGCGCTGGCTGCAAGCCATTGCCCGCTATCAGGCCACGACCAGCGGAGGGCCTAACTTTGCCTATGAGCTGTGCATGCGCAAAATCCGCCCCGAGGACCGATGTGGACTCGACCTGAGTTCATGGCGTGTTGCTTTCAACGGCGCGGAACCAGTGCGGCTTGAAACGCTCAACCGATTTGCCGCGCAGTTTGCCGGCTGCGGTTTTCGGCGCGAGGCTTTCGTTCCATGTTATGGCCTGGCTGAAGGCACCCTCTTCGTGAGCGGGGGTCTTGAACCGAACGGAGTAACTGCCGTGCATCATGGCGCCAACGGTGGTCCGACTAATGGGGCAAAGACATCTCGTCAAGGAGAGAAGATGTTGGTTTCCTGTGGCCGTCCTCCGGCGCAGCAAGAAGTGCGAATCCTTTCGCCGGATTCACTGCAACCGTGTTTCGACGGTCAGGTAGGTGAGATATGGATAAAAGGTCCCAGCGTCGCGCAGGGGTATTGGCGTAAGCCGGAAGAAACTGAAGAGACATTCAATGCGCAAATCCCCGGAACCGCGGAAGGTCCATTTCTTCGAACGGGTGATCTGGGATTTCTGTCTGACGGGCACCTATTTATAACCGGAAGGTTGAAGGACTTATTGATCATTCGAGGGCAGAATTACTATCCGCAAGATATAGAACTTACGGTCGAGCAAAGCCACACGGTCTTACAGCCCGGTAGCGGGGCGGCTTTCTCGGTAGAGATAGAAGGTGAAGAGCGACTCGTAGTTGTCCAAGAAGCTGCCGTAGCCAAGAATCAAGAAGCTGCCACTCGCAAAGACAATGACGATTTCGACGCACTTATAAAACTCATTTCAAGGAACATCGTTTCCCATCATGAACTCCAACCGTACGCAGTGGTCCTGATACGAAAGGGCACCATTCCCAAGACTTCCAGCAGTAAAATTCAGCGCCATGCTTGTAGAGCTGCATTTCTGAACAAAGAGCTCCACGTTCTACGAGAATGGCGTGAAAAAAAGCAGCCCCAAGCGATTGAGCCCGAGTCTTCCATCAGCGAATTAAGGGGACTCGTGCCATACGGATTGGCTTCTTGGGTAGCCTCGGAAATCGCGCTCGTCAAAGGAATGGATCATGAGCGGGTCGACCTAAACCAACCTTTTGCAGCCTACGGCTTCGATTCGCTGGCAGCGATAGAATTCGCACACAAACTTCAAACTGAATTCCATGTTGATGTAGAACTCTCGGAGTTCTTCGGCGAGTCGAGCATCACGGAAGTTATGCGACGTGCTACCAAGAGCACGTCGTCATCCGTCAGCAAAGTTGAAAGCAAGAAGGCTGCGACGTTTCCGCTCTCGTACGGACAGCGCGCGTTATGGTTTGTAAATCGATTGGCCCCGGACAGCTCAGCTTATAACATCTGTAGAATTTATCGGATTCGCTCCTCCGTCGATGTAGAGGTATTAAGGGACTGTTTTCAGGTGCTGGTCGATCGTCATCCGTCTTTGCGCACAACCATCAACGAGGTCGCGGGCGAACCTGTTCAACAGGTCGCGGAAAAGGTCAGGGTTTGTTTCGAATACTTCGACACTTCCAATTGGAGCGATACAGAACTCGATATAAAACTGGATGAACAGAACCACCGACTGTTTTCTTTAACGCAGGGTCCGCTTTTTCGGGTCGGTGTCTATACTAGATCTCCAACAAACCACCTGTTGCACGTTGCGGTTCATCACATTGTTGCGGATTATTGGTCGCTTACACTGCTCCTGAATGAAATCGGACAGCTCTATCAGGCATCTTACCTCAAAGTCGAAGCACAACTTGCTCCATTAGAATACAGTTATGCGGATTTTGTGGAGTGGCAGCGAAAAAAACTCTCAGGTCCTGATGCGAAACGGCTCTGGGACTATTGGAAGGATGAGTTGTCAGGAGAACTGTCGCCCCTGAGCCTCCCGGCCGACCACGCCCGCCCACCCGTTCAGACATTTCGTGGTTCTTCCCTCCCTTTCAGGCTCAATGCCAAGTTGACCGAAAGATTGAAAAAACTCGGAGGCGAGCAGCAAGCCACCCTCTTTGCGACGCTTCTGGCGGCATTTCAGGTTTTGTTATTTCGCCTTAGTTCCCAAACACAAATCATCGTTGGATGTCCGGTTGCGGGTAGATCGAGACACGAATTCGCGAACACGGTCGGTTACTTTGTGAACACCGTGCCCTTGCCAGCAGATTTTCGGCAGCGGAAAACATTCCTCCAGCTTCTGTCTCAGGTTCGCAACCAGGTTTCTAAAGCATTTGCGCACGATCTATATCCCTTCCCGCTCATGGTTGAGCAACTTGGAGTTGCTCGCGATCCGGCAGTTTCGCCAATCTTTCAGAGCATGTTCGTCTTTCAACAAACGTACGGAAGCCGTCCGGAAGATTTCGTGCGTCTTGCGTTAGGGCAGCCGCAAGCGCGGCTCACTTTAGGAGGCTTGGATCTGGAGCACGTTTCGATCGTGCAGCGGACCGCGCAGTTTGACCTGACTCTAACGGTGGGCGAAGGACCGGACGGGATTATTGGAGCCTGGGAGTACAGCAGCGACTTATTTGACCACTCGACCATCGTGCGCTGGTCTGAGAACTTCAAGGTCCTGCTGCAAGCGGTTGCGCAGTATTCCGATTGCCACGTCAGCCGGTTGCCGATGCTGTCAGCAAAGCAGCGAAAGCACATCGTGGAGGAATTCAACCATACCCAGCTGAATTATGACCGCCAGCAGTTCGTGCACGAAGAGATTTCGCGACAAGCGATGTCAACACCGGACAGGATCTCTGTTGTCTTCGGAGCGATCGAGCTGAGCTATCAGCAGTTGGAGCAGAGGTCGAACCAAGTCGCACACTACTTGAGAAAACTTGGGGTAGGACCAGATGTGCGGGTGGGAGTGTGCCTGGACAGGTCGGTAGAACTCGTAGTCTTCCTGCTGGGTGTACTCAAGGCTGGAGGCGCTTATGTTCCGTTGGACCCCAGGTATCCGGCGGACCGGTTGCAATACATGGCGCAGGATGCGCAGGCTCCGGTAGTGATCGTGCAGAAGCAGCAGATTGAACTGTTCGTGAATCTCGGGGTGCGGTTGATCTGTGGGGAGGAACAGCAGGCGGAAATAGAGCGCGAGAGCGTGGCGGATGTTGGAGTAAGGCTGGAGGACTACAACCTCGCCTACGTCATCTATACCTCAGGATCGACGGGAAAACCGAAGGGGGCCATGAATACGCACCAGGGCCTGCAGAATCGGTTGCAGTGGATGCAAGAGAAATACCAGCTGACGAGCGATGATCGAGTCCTCCAAAAAACACCTTTCGGTTTCGATGTATCGGTGTGGGAATTCTTCTGGCCGTTAATGGTAGGCGCCAGATTGGTGATGGCCGAGCCGGGAAGACATCAGGACCCGGAATATCTGGGGCAAGCAATCGAGCAACATGGAGTGACAACGCTGCATTTTGTTCCGTCGATGTTGCAGGCGTTTCTGGAATCGGGTGAGGTGAAGAGGTGCGGAAAACTGCGGCGGATCATCTGCAGTGGCGAGGCGTTAAGCGCGGAGCTGGCGCAGAAGTGCGTGGAACAAATTCCAGCCGAGTTGCACAATCTCTACGGTCCGACGGAGGCGGCCATCGATGTGACGTACTGGCCCTGCCGGCGCGAGGAGTTGGCACAAGGCGTAGCCATCGGCAAGCCTATCGCCAACATACAGATGTACGTGCTGGATGCGGAATATGAGCCGGTGCCCGTGGGGGTGGAAGGAGAGATCTACATTGCCGGGGCGGGGCTGGCGCGTGGGTATTGGAATCGACCTGATCTTACGGCGGAGCGCTTTATTGCCAACCCGTTGAGCGCAGAAGGCGGAGCGCGGATGTACCAGACCGGGGACCGGGGACGCTGGCGCCGCGATGGAAACCTGGAGTATCTGGGGCGGTTCGACCACCAAGTCAAGCTGCGAGGATTCCGCATTGAATTGGGGGAGATCGAGACGTGCCTGTCGAAATTTGAGGGAGTGACAGAGACCGTGGTAGTGGTGCGGGAAGACGCTTCCGGGGACAAACGTCTGGTGGCGTACTACACCACCGCGGAGGCAAGTAGTGACAGGAGAACGCAAAGCCTGGGAGCGGAGCAGTTGCGACAATATCTTGCTGAGAAGGTACCAGAGTACATGGTGCCAACGGCTTTTGTCCGGCTGGAATCGTTTCCCTTGACGCCCAATGGAAAGCTGAATCGCAACGCGTTGCCCGCACCGGATGGCGAAGCCTATGCAAAGCGCCGCTACGAAGCCCCGATCGGGGAAATAGAAACCACGGTGGTAGGGATCTGGGCCGAGCTGCTGAAGATCGGGCGAATAGGGCGAAACGATAATTTCTACGCCCTGGGTGGGCATTCGCTGCTGGCCACACAGGTGATGTCGCGCATTCGGCAGGTGTTTGAAGTGGAGGTCCCGCTCCGCAGCTTTTTGGAGGACGCCACGGTCGCTGGCCTGGCCCTCCAGGTGAAGAAAGCAACCAGAATAGCTCTTCCTCCCCTGCGTCCTGTTGACCGAGGAAGACGTTTGCGGTTGTCCTTTGCCCAGGAACGCTTGTGGTTTCTGTCACGCTATGAGGCGCAAGCAAGTATCTATAACGTGCCTGTAGCGTTGCGGCTTCGAGGATATTTGAACGAGGAAGCTATACATGCCAGCTTGCGGGAGATCGTTGCCCGCCACGAGGTACTGCGGACCAGCTACCGTGACATAGATGGCGTGGCCACGCAAAATATTGTCTCGTTGATCGACTTATCCTTGCCGGTGATTGAGTTGACAGAGGCTGAAATGCCGGAGTTCCTCCGGCAGCAGGCGCGGGTTCCATTCGACCTCGCCAGCGGACCAGTCATTCACGCATTGTTGCTCCGCCTTGGGAGCCAAGACCACGTCCTACTGGTTGTCCTCCACCACATTGCGTGCGACGGCTGGTCCCTAGGAATTATGTTGCAAGAGTTGACCGAACTTTATGGTGCGTTCAGCCAGGGCGCGGCTTCTCCTTTGTTGCCGCTGCCCGTTCAGTACGCCGACTTTGCAGAATGGCAGCGGGAGTGGTTGCAAGGTGAACTGCTGGAAAAGCAAACCGCCTACTGGAAGTTGCAGTTGGGCGGAGTTGAGCCGTTGGATCTGCCCACCGACCGGCCTCATTCCGCAAAGCCAACATTTTCTGGTGCCACCGAAAAAGCGCTCCTGCCGCAAACTTTGGCTGGGCGGTTGGAATCTTTCAGCCGTCAACAGGGTGTCACTTTATTCATGACTTTGTTGGCCGCTTTCAAAATCCTGCTTCACCGCTACACCGGACAGACGGATATAACTGTCGGTTCCCCTATCGCCAACCGCACCACGCGCGAACTCGAGCAGCTCATCGGTTTCTTTGTCAATACTTTGGTGTTGCGCACGGTTGTGGCGGAAGACGGTTCCGTAGCGGAGCTGTTGCGACAGGTGCGGGAAGTCTCTCTCCAAGCCTATGCTCATCAGGACGTTCCCTTCGAGCGGTTGGTAGAAATTTTGGAACCGGCGCGCGACCTTAGCCGCACCCCTCTGTTTCAAACCATGTTTGTTCTTCAAAACACTCCCTTGCCAAAATTGCCTTGGAATGAGGTTGAAGCAAACCCTTGGGTGTTGGAAACGGGCACCTCGAAGTTTGATCTCAGTTTGTCGGCGCGCGAGGAAGACGGGGAATTGGAGTTGTCGCTGGAGTACAGCACCGAATTGTTCGGCGCTGACCGCATGAAGCGGCTGCTGCAGCACTATCGAATTCTGCTGGAGGGAATTGTAGCCTCCGTCGATAGCCAAATCAGCGAGATTGAGATGCTAAGTGAGGCAGAAAGGCAACAGCTGCTAGTGAAGTGGAACCTCACAGAGTCGACGTATCCGCTGGACAAGTGCGTGCATGAGTTGTTCGAAGAGCAGGTTGCCAGGACGCCGCGAGCTGTGGCGGTAGTGGATGAGGACAGACAACTTAGTTACGAGGAGCTGAACCGTCGTGCCAATCAACTGGCTCATTATTTGAGGAAGATGGGTGTGGGGCCGGAGGTTAAGGTTGGCGTCTGTGTGGAGCGAGACTTGGGGATGGTGGTTGTTTTGATGGGTATCCTGAAGGCGGGCGGAGCCTATGTCCCGCTGGATTCCACCTATCCCGCTGCACGGCTGAACTTCACGCTGCAGGGTGCGGGAGCCTCGGTGGCGCTGACGGAGCGAAGGTTCAAACAGCAGATGGAATGGTTTGCTGGACGATTGTTGGATTTAGAAGAAGTGAGAGAAGAGATTGAGAAGCAGAACAGTGAGAATCCAAAGGTGGAGATGGATGCGGAGAACCTAGCCTGGGTGATCTATACCTCTGGTTCCACTGGCCAGCCCAAGGGGGCAGCGATCCGTCACAGCAGCGCCATGAGCCTGATCCACTGGGCGCGGGAGGTATTTACCCGAGAGGATTTAAGTGGGGTGCTGGCGTCGACTTCTATCTGTTTCGATCTTTCAACATTCGAGTTGTTTGTTCCGCTGAGTTGGGGCGGGACCGTGGTTATAGCGGAAAACGCGCTGCAACTGCCAAGCTTGCGGCGTGCAGCGAGCGTGCGGCTGTTGAACACGGTGCCTTCGGCGATGGCAGAACTGGTACGGATGGGAGCAGTGCCAGCTGAGATTCGCACGGTGAACCTGGCTGGCGAAGCATTGCAGCAAGGCTTAGTGGACGCGATCTATCAGCGTACAACGGTGAGGAGAGTATTCAATCTGTACGGTCCCAGCGAAGATACGACCTATTCCACTTATGCGGCAGTGGGACGCGGCGGGACTGGCGGGGTGACGATTGGGCGGCCGGTGTCCAACACACAAGCGTATGTCTTGGATGGGCACATGCAACCGGTACCTGTCGGAGTCCCTGGGGAACTTTACCTTGGAGGAGCGGGGCAGGCGCGAGGGTATCTAAACCGACCAGAACTCACGTCGGAAAAATTCGTACCCAATCCATTCAGTCGAGTGGGCGGCGAGCGTTTGTATCGCACGGGAGATATAGTTCACTATCAATTGGATGGCAGCTTGGAGTTTCTGGGGCGGCATGACTATCAAGTGAAGGTACGAGGCTATAGGATTGAGTTGGGCGAGATCGAAGCGGCGTTGCTCAATCACCCCGGGGTCGCGCAAGCGGTGGTGGTGGCACGAGAAGACCAGCTTGGGGGCAAGCAGTTGGTGGGCTACGTGGTGGGCCGAGAGGAAGAGGAGAAGCTCGACGTCGGCCAATTGCGTACTTACTTACATCAACGTCTGCCGGAGTACATGATGCCTTGGGCCTTGCTGCGGTTGGAATGTTTGCCGCTTACCCCCAACGGCAAGGTGGACCGCAAAACTTTGCCAGCGCCTGACAGCGGCTATGAGGCCCAGAATAACTACGTGGGGCCGCGAGGTGCGGAAGAGGAGATGCTGGCAGGGATTTTTGCAAAAGTGTTACGGCAGGAGCGGGTGGGGATCGAGGATAACTTTTTCGAGTTGGGCGGACACTCGTTACTGGCGACGCAGGTGGTTTCGCGGGTGCGGAGCGTACTAGGGGTGGAACTGCCGCTGCGCCAGATTTTTGAGTCCCCTACGGTTCGAGGGCTGGCGGAGCAAGTGAAGCGAGCTCGTGGCGTGGAGGCGGTGGCTGGCCCCAGAATCAAACCGGTGAGCCGGGACCGGGATTTGCCGCTGTCCTTGCAGCAAGAGCAACTTTGGTTCCTGGAGCAGATCGCCGTGGGCAGTACTGCCTACAGTTTGCCCGGTGCTGTGCGGCTCAAGGGCGATCTCGACAAACGTGCTCTGCGGTTGAGTCTCGAGGAGATCGTGCGGCGGCATGAAATATTGCGGACCGGTTTTGTGCAGGTTGACGCCAAGCCGAAGCAGCGCATA
>Ga0210394_10001260_pt1 | contig 41942 bp, 36 predicted proteins | sample IncBWC12MmetaG_FD_160121 | JGI IMG/M metagenome (GOLD analysis project Ga0210394, IMG submission 160121) | Forest soil microbial communities from Barre Woods Harvard Forest LTER site, Petersham, Massachusetts, United States - Inc-BW-C-12-M | ecosystem: Environmental > Terrestrial > Soil >...
GGGAAGTCGTCATATCCGCGGTGCAGGCCGTCCATGAGACAGTAAACAGCGCGTTAGCGTTCAATCCCGGACTCGAACGAGTGCAAGTCAGCATAGAGTTCGACGAATTCAAGCTGGCTGCGGATTTAGAATATGAAGGAGTCCCAATACAGCTTGCGGAATCTGTTCCTTCATTTGAAAGCCTGGGCACCCCTGAGGGGGTCGCACTTCTATCGACCTTTATGATTCGGAAGTTTGCCGATCGTGTACGCATCAAAACTCACAAGGGAGCCTGCCGTATAGAGCTGACTTTCGACCACTAAGGTAAACTGCTTTGATTTCAGAATTTGCTCTGACCAGTCGACTTTGTCAGGTCGCGTCTCCCTTTGAATTGTCGTCTTGAACCGAAATCTCATGGCTCCTTTTCGAAGACTAGAATGGGTCGTCGGAGATCATTCCCGACTTAAGCGTGTGACACTCAAGTGCGTGTCGGGCTTGGAGAGAAAAGTGTCACCAAATTGTCACTAAAAATGGCGCAAAATGGGCCAAAACGAAGCAAATCCAAAAAACAGAAATTCTCGCTATCTCGCGGCTGCCAAAGGGATTTGGTTGAATTTTCTGCTAGATAGCGAATCGGCGATTTTATTTTTCAAGACTGGCTGGTTCAACCGCTCTGGCCCGCGACCTCTAATGTTCTTGCGCAATATTTGGGCCGTCGCCTTCTGGCAAACGGACACCGTACAGACTCACTCTCGGATTGTGCGCCCAAGCCTCTTTGTAATACCAAAGCTCGACGGTTTCGAGGGTGCGTTCGCGGAGGAGGTCGATCACGTAGTCCCTGCACCCGGGTGAGATCCTGTCACTGACCATTAGTTCCTGAGAGGTGCCATCATCGAAGTGAACGACGAGGCGGTCAAAAAAAATAGGGTCGCCGCTGACCCGCAACTGAATGGCGCGAAAGTGAACATCACGACGGGTGATCTGGATCCGGCTATGATTCTGACTGCTGTCGATCTGCGTGTAGCCCAAGAAATCCCAAAACTGTCCACGGGCGAATACGGAGGTGGCGAACGCAAAGGCCAAGAGCCCGGCCACAGCACGGCGAAAACGGTGTCGGAACATTGATAGGCAGTTCTAGAACTACTAGAACCATATATACCAGCGCTTCCTTCAGCCTTGACCGCAGAATCACCAGGAACTTACACAATCGGTTAACGATGGCGTCGGTCTTGTCGTTTTGCGCGCAAGCACTCCACGGTCATCGACGGTGTTTGAGCTCTGTTTTTCAGAACCGCGCGGGTGATTACGAACATTTATACCTGTCAGAATTGCCAATTGCGCGCCCGCCATCGAACCTCCAGGCTTTCTCGAAGTCAGCGCAATTTGCCTGACGGCGCAGTAAGAAGTGTGCTGGAGGTACTTTTATGAGCGCTCAAAGAGTCAAGACTTTTTGCCTAGTGGTAGGTGCCACGGTTTTAGCGGGCTCGGTTACTTTTGCGCAAGACGCGAAGCCAGGGAAACTGAAGATGTCGGTGATCCCCAAGCAGGCCTACACGTTTGTCGACGGCAAAGCCATTGGTCCCGGCAATCGGACCATCAAGCTCGACGTCGGTACCCACCATCTGGTTGTGGCCAACTACGGGTACAAGTTTGTCGAGCAAGACGTCTCGTTGGATTCGGACAAGACCGTACCTGTAGACATAAAGCTGGAACCCGTTGGCGCACCCGTGCCAGGCCCGCGCGGTCGCATCCAGATTGAAACAGGAAGGCTCCACGGGGCAACAGCCGCCGCCGTTCTTCTGAATGGCAAGAAGCCCCTGTACTTCGTAGGCCATGTGGACGAGTTCAATCACGACATTATTTGGCACCAGGAATTGGTTGTGCCGCCGGGAACGCACCAAGTGACGGTCACTCGGTATGGCAAGGAACTGTGGTCCGGCCCGATCACGGTCGCGGCAGACCAGCGCGTGATTGTTGATATCTCGAATGGAAAAGAAAAGACCAAGCCCTGGGCGCGTGGCTCGGCGTGCCCAACATTTCGCCCCGAATGCGAGATGCCTAAATTGGCGCCACGCTTTAAGGCCGGTATTGCAAGCGCCACCGTCGTTGTAGCGCCTGTCAGCGGGTCGGTCTCTGCCAATCCGTCGAAAATCGATTGCAACCAAAATACGCAGCTAACCTGGGATTCCAAAGAAACTGTCGAAGCCGACATGAGCGGCATGAGCCCCGTTCCAACGTCGGGCGAGAAAACCATTTCGCCTCGGCAAACCACCGTGTATCAACTTACAGCTTCAGGACCAGGTGGCGTGACAACGCCGAGCACGACGGTGGAAGTCAACTCTGTCGTGCAGTCATCGCTGAACGCTTCACCGACGGAGGTCAGGTACCGCCGCATCGGTGACAAGATCATCGACCAAGGGAGCACTACACTGAATTGGTCGTCGTCCAACTCCGACGCGGCCACGCTGAATCCGGGTGGCTCCGTGGATGCCAGCGGCACGAAGTCCATCACTCTCAGCCCAACGCAGAGCGGCACTGGCCCCGTGGATGAAGAGTTCAAATACACCCTAAACGCGACCAATGCGTGTGGTGGTTCGGATACCAAGACGGTGGCGGTACGACTGAAAGGCTCCGCTGAACCCATTCCCACTGTGCTGCTCCACAGCGTTTTCTTCCCGACCGCCTATCCTACCAAGGAGGACCCGACGCTGGGACTCCTCCGCAGTCAGCAGGAGGTATTGACAACGCTCGCCACCGGATTCAAACAGTATCTCGAATATGACCCTGACGCGAAGTTGTCGCTTGGCGGATTCACGGACGAGCGCGGTGCGGATAAGTACAACGATTCCTTATCCGAACTCAGGGTCCAACGCGTCAAGGATTTCCTGGTTTCGCAGGGAATCGCCGCAGAAAAGGTCGATATCTCAGCGAACGGCAAGCAGAAACCGCTGGACAAAGCCACGGTGAGCGACCTGCAAACTCGCAATCCTAACCAGCCTCCTGAAAAGTGGGTGCGCGATTCCCGTGCGACCTGGCTAGCTTACAATCGTCGCGTTGACATCGTTCTCATGCCTACCAACACCGAGTCGGTGAGGTTGTATCCGAATGAAGCTCCGGATTCCCAAATTCTTTGGCAGAAACCCAAACCGGCCCGCAGCACGGTTGAAGGGTACAACTAAGCGCTCCGGGAAGCAGTAGGCCACGCGCTCATAGATCAACTTTCGGCTTTTCTTGAGCCTGTGACACTCATGTACGCGAGAGGTTGAAACCCGCGAGTGTCACCAAATAGTCACGAAAAATAGCACAAAACGAGCTAAACAGAGCAAATCCAAAGGAAAGAAATTCTCGCTATCTCGCTGCTGACAAAGGGATTTAGTTGAATTTTCTGCTAGATAGCGAATCGGCGATTTTATTTTTCAAGACCGCCGGTTTCAACCGCTCACCCACTCCTCCGCTTGTGATTCTAACGCACCTCTCGGGCGGGTTGCACAGTCGTTGCTCGTCTTGTTCTTAATCGCAGGCGCGGCTTATTCGAAGCTTTGTTCAGGGGATGATGTTGGGCCGTACTCGTCCGTGAAGACGGTAGACGCTAAAATCCTCGCGGTCTACGGTGAAGATTTTTCGGATGCCTTCACGCTCAGCAACCCTAACGAGTGCCGCGTCAGCAAGGTCCATCGGACGGTCGGCGTACTTGCTCATCAGCTCGCGCATTCGAGGAACGTCAGTTAGATCGAGCGGCTGGAGCTGCAACACTCCTCGCGCGAGCATTTCCCAAAGAGCTTCCTGGGCTTTGGGCAAGTCACCTAGCAAGTACATCGCTTCCGTCACGGGAGGCAAAACCGTGACCAAGGGCTCTCGCAACGCCTTCAAAGCGGCAACGCACTTCTTGTGATACTGATCGTCCGCATCGACCAAAGCGACGAGCGGCCCAGCATCCACGAGAATCACGGGCGTTTCCGTCGACTCTTCAACAGTTCTCTAAAGCGACGACCGGTTTCTGCCGAACGCCCTAGTTTCCCCCCGTTAACAACCCCGATCAAATCAGCCATTGCTTCATAGGGCGCCGCGATCGGCTCCTGCCGTTCCACCCATGCCTCGATCGCTCGCCGAATCACTTCCGAAGTCGAAATTCCCCTTCGGCTGGCTATGCGCGCGATGCGCTGCCGAGTCTTCCTCTCAAGTCTCAATGTCAAAGGAGACGACATAGAAGGGCACCTGACATACTTTAGCGTATTACGCCGCGTAATACAAGATATACGTTGTCCCATTGACGGGCTTCCATGCTAAAGTGCCAGAAGCTTTGGATGAGTTGCACACTCGGTTGCATACCCGATCCCGAATGTGCCCGAACATCACAGGGTACCCCAACACAGACATCTGGATCGCAATGTTGCTCCTTCTCTTCCGGGGCGTTCGAAGAGAGAATGGCAGTCGGTTCCGTGGTGGATTTCCGGAGGGCCTTTCGATGAAGTCGAGGCTGTGCATTTTCGCGTTTTTCCCGGTGTTGTTTGGCGCGCCTGTGCTTGCTGCCGAGTCTTATCCCGTAAAGATCGAACGCAACGTCAAGGTGGAGATGCGCGATGGAGTCGTGCTGCGCGGCGATATTTTCAGGCCGGACGCCGACGGTAAATTCCCGGTGCTGCTGCAGCGCACGCCTTACCGCCGATCCGTTTGGGGCTATAACGTCAACTTCGCGCAACATGCGGCGGCGCGGGGCTACATCGTGTTCCTGCAGGACGTGCGCGGGCGTTACACCTCCGATGGCGAGTGGTATCCGTTCATCCACGAAGCGGAAGACGGCTACGACACGATTGAATGGGTCGCGGCGCAGCCGTATTCGGATGGAAGGGTGGGAATGTTCGGCGGTTCCTACGTCGGGGCGACGCAAATGCTGGCGGCGGCAGCGCATCCTCCTCATCTGGCGGGGATCTGCCCTGTGGTAACGGCCAGCAATTATCACGACGGATGGACATATCAAGGCGGCGCGTTCGAACAGTGGTTTGACGAATCGTGGACGAGCGGCCTGGCGCAAGACACGGTCTTGCATCAGGTCGAGCAGATGCCGGGTTCGCCGGAAGCGGTGAATGTGCTTCCGCTGACGAATTATCCGATCTACAACGTGAATCCGTCGGGCGTCGTCAACGTGACAGCGTCGGTGGTCGCTCCGTATTTTCTCGATTGGCTCGCTCACACGAATTACGATGATTACTGGAAGCGGCTATCGATCGAAGAGCACTTTCCAGATATTCGTGTACCGGCACTGCACGTGGGTGCGTGGTACGACATTTTTCTTGGAGGCACGCTGCGGAACTACGCCGGTTTGAAAAAGAACGCTGCGACGGAAGATGCGCGCAAGAGCCAACGCCTGCTGGTCATCATCGGAGGCCATGCAGGGGGCGGGCGCAAGATCGGCGAGCTCGATTTCGGCCCGGAAGCGGTCAAGAACGAAGAAGAGGAGATCACGCTGGCCTGGTACGACTACCTGTTTAAGGGCATGAAAAACAGCTTTGCCACCAGCAAGCCAGTGAAGATCTTCGTCATGGGCACCAATCAATGGCGGGAAGAAGACGATTGGCCGCTGGCTCGTGCTCAGGCCACGAAATACTTTCTGCATTCGGACGGCGCCGCGAACTCCACGAGGGGCGACGGCTCGCTTTCCACTTCCGCGCCCGGCAAAGAACCAGCCGACAAATACACGTACGATCCGGCCGATCCAGCGCCCACCGTTGGTGGGCCACTTTGCTGCGATAGCGACCATCTTGCGCCCGGGCCCCGTGATCAGCGCAAGGTTGAGGACCGAAAAGACGTTCTGGTGTATTCGACGGCTCCTCTGGAACACGACGCCGAGGTAACGGGCCCGGTGCGTCTCGAATTCTTTGCGTCGTCGTCAGCTGTCGATACGGATTTCACCGCGAAGCTGGTGGACGTGTATCCCGATGGCACCGCGATCAACCTGACCGAGGGTATTTTGCGGGCGCGGTATCGGGACTCTCAGGAAAAAGCGACCCTGCTGACACCGGGGCAGGTTTATCCGCTCTCGATTGATCTTTGGGCGACGAGCAACGTTTTTCGGGTTGGGCATCGCATCCGGCTGGAAGTGTCGAGCAGCAACTTTCCCAGGTTTGACCGCAACCTGAACACCGGCGAACCGGCGGCCAGTTCGGACAAGCTGGTTCCCGCGACGAATATGATCGCGCACGATAAAGAGCATCCGAGCGCGTTGATTTTGCCGGTGGTGCCGTAGTCGGAGCACCAGTCCTGCTCAAAAGGCGGACCCTACCGCTACACCTTAGGACCACTATCCCAAGGCTTTGTGGCTGCCGAAAAGGAATGATCAGGGAATTAGCGGCGGCACAAGTGCGGTAGCAGCGCCATGCAAACATTGTCCGGGCCAGAAATGCGGAAATGGCTCCGCTCCTTTTTCGGATCGAAGGCGCTCTGCACAACCAGGCCTTCTATTTTGGGAAGGAGCTGTTCAAGTTCCTGGAGAATCTTGCGCCCTCGCAACGTGAGCTCAAACCCTGAAGCCGAGCGAATCACCAGCTCGTCCTGAAACATGGAACGCGCGCGCTGAAGGGCGCGGCTGACCGCCGGTTGACTGAGCAATATTCGGGCAGAAGCTTTGGTGGCGCTTTTTTCCTCGGCGATCACTGCAAAGATGATCAAGAGTTCAAATCGACTTGTCGCAGTTTGATCGTTATGCATGCGTTGCCACACTCCAATAGACGCTTTTCATTAAGCATACGTCTCCGGTTGGAGGCCACACAAAAGGGCGAACGCATTTCTTGCGGGTTGGTATGCGACATGTTATCCACAAGCGGGCAATACCACAACGAGCTGGTGAACGAGGGCTGAAGGATTGAGTTCAAAGCAGCGCGTGCCGCCTATTCGAAGAGATCTCGTTGACCGGATGCATCATCGGAATCGCGAAAATTACTCAGCCCAACCCCCACTAGCCGAAAGCGTTGTTTTGCACTTAGGGTTATGCGCTCGCGAAGCGACAAGGCAATGGTGGTCAATTCTTCACAAGACGACGGGGGAACGCGGGGTGTATGGCTTCTCGTGAAAATCTTGAACTCGCTCGTCTTCAGCTTGAGGACCACGGTGCGCGCAACGCGTAGTTCGCTGCGTGACGCGGCCCAAGTTTTTTCCGCGAGACGGCGGATCATTGGCTCGGTCTCGCTCAGCGGCACATCTTTTTCAAAAGTATCTTCGGCTGATATCGATTGTGTCGGTCTATTGGGGATCACCTCACTTTTGTCGATACCACGGGCTAACTCATATAGTCGCACTCCATAGCGGCCGAAGTGGCCTTCGAGTGCGGATAAATCGAGCTTCGACAGATCACCGACGGTTCCTACACCAAAGCTCTTTAGTTTTTCTTCCGTCACCTTGCCAACGCCAGGAAGACGGCTCACTGGAAGTGGCAACAAGAATGAGTCGATCTCCTCGGGCTGGATGACGAAGAGACCATCCGGTTTACGCCAGTCGGAAGCAATTTTTGCGAGGAATTTGTTCGGCGCCACACCCGCCGAGGCTGTCAATTGCAATTCCTCGCGAATCTGTTCGCGAATGGCGCGCGCCACACTTGTCGCGGTCGGCAAGCCGGTCTTGTTCTCGGAAACCTCGAGGTATGCCTCGTCGAGGGACAGTGGTTCGATGATATCGGTATGACGTTTTAGGATTTCCTGCACAAGGCGAGAGACTGCCCGGTAGCGTGGGAAATCCGGGGGCAAGAACACCGCGTCGGGACATAGCCGTTCGGCGCGGATCGCCGGCATGGCAGAGCGCACCCCGAATCGTCGCGCTTCATAGGAAGCGGCACAGACGACCGAACGGTTGCCGCGCCAAGCTACGACGACAGGTTTACCGCGCAGTTGTGGGTCGTCCCGCTGCTCAACGGACGCATAAAAGGCGTCCATATCGATGTGCACAATCTTGCGGACGTTCATTAAAGACCATCACGGCCTAGAGCGCCATGTTGCCGGACATCTGGGAAGACCGAGTGCGAAAGTGCTGCACGGAAAGCCTTCGTTACGTGTCTCAGTTCGAATATCATTCAGTAAATAGCGTAAAATTGTCGCAGTCACAAATGGGCAAAAATGGGCTAGACCCAAGGGACTGGAAACGTCGCTATCTTACGGCTGGCAAAGGGATTAGGTGAGTTTTCAGCAAGATAACGAATGACCGTTTTTATTTTTCAAGACCGCCGATTTCAACCACTCACCCTCTCTTCCGTTTCTAATTCTAGCGTATTTCGCGCATCAGCTTCGATCCGTTAGCAAGTTGCTGCCCGCCTACACACGACATGACCTCTCGCCCGCGTTAGCGAGACGCCCACGATTGACCATCGTGATATACTCTCCGCCACCTTCCAGCCGCGTATTCGAGCCGCCGATTCCAAGGAGGATATCTTATGGGTGTGTGTACTCGCGTCCTGCGGGCCGGAACAATCGCGTCCTTTGTTCTATCGGCTCTCTCGCTTGTCGTTTCGTCTCGGTGTGTCGCACAAGCGGCCGTCGGATCATCGCTGGAGGGAACGGCTGATCCCACGGTCCCGCGTCCGCACACGAAACATTGTGAAGTCAACCTTCTCACCAACGTCGCTTTCGACGACTTCAACAACAAGAATTTCAGCTTCACGCCGCCCGCGGATTGCCCCGGCCCTTGGGCTAAGGTCGTCTTCACCGGTGACTTCTCGATCCAGCCCGGCGTTCAGTTTGACCGCACCGGCCAAATCTTTTTCGGCGGAGTGAACATCTACTTCGGTACCACTGCCGAGCCGCTCCAGTCGCGGACCGACACGTGGCACGTCGAAAGCGATCTCACCGATTACAGCTCGCTCTTCAAGACGGCGCAAACCGGTTACGCAATCCTCGGCAACATCGTGGGCGCGGACGGACTCAACTCGATCATCTTCGGCACATTCAATCTGGAGTTTTACCAGGCGGACTTCGCCAATCCCGCCCGGCGCACAGCCGATATCGTTCTGCCGGTCCAGGACAACGGCAGCAGCTCTTTCCAAATCACTTCGTCAAATCCAGTGGTGATTCAGAGCTTCACTCTTCCGACGAACGTCGAAGCCGCGTATCTCGACGTGGTCGCACAGAGCCAGAACGCTGAAGAGCAGTGGTTTTTCTGTGTCCCTAACAGCATCGCCGCCACGCTCTTTGACTGCGGCAACACGGCTTTCCGCGAAGTGGAGATCAGCGTCGACGGCAAGCCCGCCGGCGCCGCGCCCGTTTACCCCTGGATTTATACCGGCGGCCTCGATCCCGGCTTGTGGATTCCGATTCCGGGCGTTCAGACGCTGAATCTTATTCCTTACCGCGTAGACCTCACTCCGTTTGCCGGCACGTTGAACGACGGGCAGCCTCACACCGTTGGCGTCAGCGTCTTCAACGCCTACAGCTACTTCACCGTGACCGCCCAACTCCTGCTCTTCGAGGATCACGGGCGGCAACAGGTCACCGGAGCGCTGACTGAAGACACGCGGACAGCGCCAAATCCATCGGTAACCGACACCGTCACTCTCGATTCAGACGGTTACGGCAGCGGCGAAGTCACGGTCACAAACACGGACGAATACACCATCGCCGGATACGTGAACACCTCGCACGGCCGCGTGGAAACAAAACTGGAAGCGCAGCTCAACTTCAAAAGCGTCGCCAACATTACGAACTCCGCGACCGCTTACATTCAGAACAACGTGAACTCGTCCACCACCCACGCAAAGACGATCACTTCCGAAGGTCCACTCTTCACAACAAAAGAGGTGGACTTCTCCTATCCCATTACCGTGAACTACAACCAGCAGCTACAGAGCAACGGCAACATCACCGCTCAGACCTCCATCGACCAGAAATTTCAGCGCGAGGAAACCGACACTGTCGAAGGGTTCATGGTCTTCCATAGCAGCACATCCAACGAAGTGACCCCTGCGGACACGGCGCTGTTCATCCTGACACCGAACGGCTACGAGTTGGGACAAAACTCCAACCAGAGCAGCAAGCAGGCCTACGTCTACCAAGACTCACTCGGCGATTGCTACTCCAAGACGCTCGCGGCTGCCGCGAACGTGCTCACGGCAATCGAAAGCGGCCAATCTTGCCAACTGCACGGCTTGCCTTAGTAACTAATTAATAGTAAGTAAAAATCAATTAATCGATTTCCGTAATCGCAGCTCGAAGGCGGCGGGCCCGCCTTTGCGTTGTGGCTCGTCCAGTTCGCGCCGCTCGCTCAGGATCGTGGTTTTCGCCTGTTAACTTTTTCCCATTTGGCGTGCCCGTAGCCACGTACCATTTCCAAGCCACTTTGCATCGTACATGCATAGCCGGTCATGGGTTTGACCGGGACATTACCTCGTCCCAGTGAGGACTTGAGGGAGGCCGGGGAAAACATATGGCAAAACGGACGCCGAGAGCTGTGAAGCCGCTCAATTTGACGAATCCAGAGACGCGGAAGGGTGTTCCGCCGATGCCGGGTTCGCAAGCCTCTGTCTGTTACTAATCCGTCGCCCCTCGTCTTCAAGTCAGCACACAGAGCGGCAGGATCGGCGCCCTAGTCCCAACCCCGACAACAAACAGCGGCCAAAGCAGCAGAGGGCATTCCATCTTTGCGATGGGTTTAACAGACGTACCGGAACAGACAGCGAAAATCGAAATTCGGGGGAAGTGGAGATCGTAAATGGTCCAAGGACACCGAAGGATGCAAGAAAACGTAGCCGTTGATCCACGAGGGATCGAAAGGTGCTCTGCGTCACGCGGCTGGACTCTCGCCGTGATCACGCTGGGGCTATTCGGCGTCTCCTGCGGCCATGCTCCCGTTCAGGCCGGCGGACCCGCGGCGCTCCCTCCGCCTTTAGTGACGGTGGTTCGTGCAAAGGGACAGGATGTGCCGCGATACCTGGACGAAATCGGCAGAAACGGAGCGTTTGAAGCTGTCACCATAACTCCGCAAGTCAACGGACGAATCACCGAACGCCATTTCCAAGACGGCGAAAATCTCAAGAAGGGACAACTCCTCTTCGTAATCGACCCGCGTCCGTACAAAGCCCAGCTCGATTCCGCCAACGCGAATCTGGCGCAGGCCGAGGCAGCGCTCGACCTGGCAAAAATCCAGTTCGCGCGCGACCAGGAGCTGGTGGGGACTCGCGCCATCTCAAAGCAGGACTACGATACGAAAAAGAATACCGTCGATGTTGCGCAAGCGCAGATCGAAGCGGCCCAGGCCGCCATTGAAACCGCGCAGATCAATCTCGATTACTGCTACATCCACTCCCCCATCGACGGACGTGCCGGCGCTCGCCTGGTGGACGTGGGCAACGTGGTGCAGCCGAATCTGACTTCTCTGCTTTCCATTCAACGCGTCGATCCGATTTACGCGAACTTCACGATCACCGAACGCGACCTGCCCGACGTGCAGAAGGAGATGAGCCGCGGAACACTCAAAGCGCTTGTGTGGCTGCCAAACGATCCGGAATCGTCGGCGCGGCCGGGAAGAGTGGAATTTCTGGACAATGCCGTTCAAAACGCGACCGGCACGGTCAATCTTCGCGCAACGATGACCAATACGGATCGCCACTTTTGGCCCGGCCAGTTCGTCAACGTGAAGCTCGTCTTGGCGACCGAAAAGGGAGCCGTCCTGATTCCCAATCAAGCAGCGCAGATCAGTCAGCAGGGCCCATTTGTATTCGTCATCAAATCGGACGATACCGCCGAGCTGCGACCGGTCAGTTTGGGCCAGCGGCAAGGCACCGATGTCGTAATTACCAACGGCCTTGCGCCGGATGAGCGCGTCGTGCTCGCCGGACAATTGCTCGTGCACCCCGGCGGTAAGGTTCATGTTGATTCCGGCGCTCCGGCAGCTTCCGCGCCCGAAGCAAAGCCCGCCGGCAAGCAGCCCGCTAGCGATCGAGGCCCGTCGTGAACATCTCGGAACGTTTTATCCGTCGGCCGGTGATGACGATTGCGTTGACGGTTTCGGTAATTCTCTTTGGTGTCTTCGCATACTCAGAGCTGCCCGTCAGCGACTTGCCGGCCGTCGACTATCCCGTGATTCAGGTGCAGGTGAACTATCCGGGCGCCACGCCGGAGACGATGGCCAACAATGTGGCTACGCCGCTCGAGCGCCAGTTCATGCAAATTCCGGGACTGGAGATGGTGACCTCCAACAATGGTCAGGGTCACTCCAGCTTCGTGTTGCAATTTGATTTATCAAAGAGCCTTGACGGCGCAGCTACCGACGTGCAGGCCGCCATTACGCGGGCAAGCGGGCAACTCCCTCTCGATCTGCCAAGCCCGCCCACGTTTACGAAGACCAATCCCAACGACCAGCCGATTCAGTACCTCGTTCTTGTCAGCGACACGGCGACCGAAGGCCAGCTTTACGATTACGCGAATACGCAAGTCGGCGAACGCATCAGCATCCTGCCGGGCGTGAGCCAGGTAGCCGTGTATGGTACGCAGTCGGCGGTGCGTATTAAAGCCGATCCCTCGACGATGGCGATGCGCAATATTTCGCTGGAGGATTTGACCAACGCGGTCAAGAACGGAACCAGCTACACAGGCGCTGGGCAATTTGACGGGAAGCATCGTACTTTCTTGCTGCAGCCGCAGGGCCAGTTGAGCACCGCCGAACAGTACGAGCAGCTCATTGTCGGCCAAAACAATGGCGCGCCGGTTTTCCTGAAGGATGTCGCCACCGTGAAGCAAGGCGTCCAGGACGAACGCATCGACATGCGGTTCTGGGCGCGCGGCTATCCGACGCCGGGCGCCACCGTCGTCGTGGCTGTGTTCCGCCGTGCGGGTGCAAACGCGGTGGAAGTAACGAAGGCTGTCCGCGATCTGCTTCCGAGCATCCAGAGCGAATTACCAACTTCGGTTCGCATCGTTTCCGCGTACGACCGTTCACAAACCATCGTCACCAGCATCAAGGACGTGCAAGCCACGCTATATATCGCGTTCGTGCTCGTCGTGATGGTGATTTTCGTTTTCCTCGGCCGCGCCGCGGACACGCTGATTCCCGCTGTCGCGTTGCCTCTTTCGCTCTTGCTTACCTTTGTGGCCATGAAAATTCTGGGCTACAGCCTGGACAACTTGTCCCTCATGGCTTTAACACTGGCGATAGGCTTCCTGGTGGACGACGCGATCGTGTTCCTGGAAAACACCGTTCGTTTGATGGAAGAGGGTCAAACCGCGCTCGAAGCTTCGCTGAATTCCGCGAAGGAAATCAGCTTCACGATCTTGACCATGACGCTGTCTCTCGCGGCGGTATTCATTCCACTGGTGTTCATGGGCGGTTTGGTCGGCCGCATCTTCCGCGAATTTTCCATCACCATCGTGATTTCGATTCTCGCGAGCGGACTCGTTTCGCTCACGCTTACGCCGCTGATGACCTCGCGCCTCCTTTCCGGACGCGGCGCCGGTACAAAGAAAACCTTGGTAGAGCGCGTGATTGGAGCCATCGAGCGCCGCGTTCTGGGAGCCTACGGCCGTCAGTTGTGGTTTTTCCTGCACCACCGCTGGATTTCCGTTGTCATCTGGTTGATCTGCCTTTTCGGCACGGGATATTTCTTTTACATCATTCCCAAATCATTTCTCCCGGTTGGCGATAGCTCCTTTATCCGTGGCGTTCTGATTGCGCAGGAAGGATCTTCACCCGAGCAGATGCACGCTTATCAGGACCAGGCAGAAAAAGTAATGCACGCGAATCCCGCCGTGGCCGCCACCTTTACCATGAGCGGTAACAGCCAGTTCCTGGCCGCCAATCAAGCATTTCTGATTTCCTTCCTGAAGGATCCTTCGCAGCGGGCGCCTATCCAACAAGTTGCGGGCCAGCTCATGGGCGGAGTAATGTCCACGGTTCCCGGCGCGCTCGTGTTCATGCAGCCTAACCCGGTCCTCGAAATCAGTACTGGCGCGACTGCCAATGTGCAGGGCCAGTTTGCTTACGCGCTTTCGGGCATCGACTCGAAGGTCGTTTACGACTCCGCGAATAAAATGCTGGCGAAAATGCAGGGCTACCCCGGTTTCCTGTTCGTGAACTCCGATTTGTTCAACCACACGCCAAATTTGCAAGTGGACATCTTGCGCGAGCAGGCCAAGCTCTACGGTGTTTCCGAAACACGGATTCTGACGCTGCTGCACGATGCCTACTCGCAGAACTACAGCTACCTGATCAAAAAGGCCACCGATCAATACCAGGTGATCCTGGAAGTGGCGGACGACGAGCGGTCCGATCCGCAGGATTTGTCGAAGCTATATATCAAGAGCGACGACGGGCAACGCATGGTGCCGCTCTCGGCGGTTACGTCGTGGCATCCGGTCATCGGCCCGCAAGCCGTCAATCACATCAACCAGTTCACCAGCGTCACCCTGTTCTTCAACATGAAGCCGGGCTATACCGTCGGCCAGGCAACGAATTTTGTCGAGGCGTCGGCCAAGGAAATCCTCCCGCCGGAGGTCCGCGGCAGCCTGCAGGGCGAAGCGCTCACCTTCCGCAACACCGCTTCGGACCTCATCGTTCTCATGTTCGTTGCGGTTTTCGTTATGTACGTGATCTTAGCCATTCTGTACGAAAGCTACCTGCACCCGATTACCGTGCTGTCGTCCCTGCCGGTGGCGCTGGTCGGCGGCTTGCTCACCCTCTGGCTTTTCAAGGAAGAGGCCTCCCTGTACGCCTACATCGGCATGTTCATGTTGATGGGCATCGTCAAGAAAAACGGAATCATGATCGTGGACTTCGCCGAAGAACGCGTGCGCCAGGGTGTACCGGACGATGAGGCGATTCACGATGCCAGCATGAAGCGATTTCGCCCCATCATGATGACCACCATGGCGGCATTGCTGGGCGCGCTTCCTATCGCGCTCGGCTACGGATCCGACGGTTCGTCCCGCCGTCCTTTGGGCCTTATGGTCATTGGTGGTTTGATCGTGTCGCAGTTCGTGACCTTGTTCGTCACACCCGCCATCTACCTCTACCTTGAGGACTTTCAGGAAAAGGTCCTGGATCGCTTTTCCTTCTTCCGTGCGACTCGCAAACAAGAGTCTGCCGTTCCCGCAGAAGACCCGGCATATGCATTACAGGAACAAAATGGGGACTAGAGCGAGTATGCCGCGATACTTTTTCTGGAATTCTTACGGAGCTTCGTTGCTGCTGTCGTCAGCCGTCGCAATTTTTTTCCTGGCTTCGTGCTCCGTCGGACCAAACTACAAACGCCCGGCGGCGGACGTTCCGGCCATGTACCGCGGCGCGACCCCGGCTCCATCCACTGATTCGTCAGCCAACCCTCCTGCCAACGGAGGCGCCACCAACAATCCGGTGGCTTCACTCGGTGATGAAAAGTGGTGGGAAGTTTTTCAAGACCAGGAATTGCAGAACCTGATCCGCACCGCGCTGAAGAACAATTACGACGTTCGCATTGCCGCTACCCGTGTGTTTCAGGCTCGCGCGCAACTCGGCATCACACGCGCCGACCAGCTTCCGTCGTTGGGAGTAGGCGGAAATATCACCAGCATCCGCAATCCGACGATTGGGCCGATTCCGAGCTATGAACTCACCAACGGACAATTGACGGCCAACGCCGCGTGGAATCTGGATTTTTGGGGGAAATACCGCCGCGCCACGGAGGCGGCCCGCGCCAATCTGCTTGCCAATGAATGGGCGCAGAAAGCGGTGATGGCTACGCTCGTCGCGGATCTGGCCAGCAGCTATTTTCAATTGCGCCAACTGGATCTTGAACTGGAGATTTCCAAGCGCACGTTAAACTCTCGTCAGGATTCTCTGGACCTAACAAAGACTCTCGAGCAACACGGCATCAACTCACTGCTCGATGTCCGCCAATCCGAACAACTGGTGTACACCGCCGCGGCGGAAGTCCCGGACCTCGAACGCCAGATCGCCCAGCAGGAAAACGCCATCAGCATTCTGCTGGGCAAGAATCCCGATGACGTACCAAGAGGGCTGAAGCTCACCGACGAGCCGCACTCTCCCGAAGTCCCTGTCGGTCTTCCTTCGGCGCTTCTCGAGCGCCGCCCCGACGTCCGTGAAGCCGAAGCAAATCTGATTGCCGCCAACGCCCAGATCGGCGTGGCGCGAGCGGCCTACTTCCCGCAAATTTCGCTGACCGCCACTGCCGGCTACGAAAGCTCCGCGCTTACGAACCTTTTCTCCGGTCCCGCGGGCATCTGGAATATGGTGGGCAGCTTCACGCAGCCGATTTTCGAAGGTGGGCGGCTAAAATCCAATGTCCAATTGGCGGAGGCTCAGCGCGATCAACTCCTGCTGACCTACCAGCAAACGATTCAAGGCGCGTTTCGTGACGTGTCCAACGCTCTTGTCGCTTACAGGAAATATCGCGAATTTCGAATCCAGCAGGAACACCTCGTGGATTCGGCTCAGGATGCCGCGCACCTCTCAGAAACGCGCTTCAAAGCGGGCACTGCCGACTATCTCGAAGTGCTGACCAACGAAACCAACTCGTTCTCCGCGGAACTTAATTTGGCGCAAGCCCAAGGCAATGAACTGACTGCGCTAGTTCAGCTCTACCAGGCTCTCGGCGGAGGCTGGGAGTAAATTCCTGCACATCGCACTGAGGCATGACGCGTAACGAACCTATTGCGGTTTCTGCGCCTAGCTTGGGTTGTGCGGACTTCCAGGGTTGCTCGCGTGCCGGGCCTCAAAGTCGATTCCCCAGAAATGCGGTGCCGGGGTCAGAAATTCAACGCCCACGCGAGTCCCGCGGTTTCCTGGTTCTCCCAGGTACACGATGCGGCACTCCTGTTCTTCCTGTGTCTCCGGATTCACCAGTACCAGCATTTCGCCATCGTCGACTTCGTGGCGCAGATTCAGCAACCCACCGTGAGCGCTGACCACCAGCGTCTCGCAGATTTCGCGGAATTTACGGCCTTCGTGGCTGCGTCCCAAGGCCTGCAGGCGCATCTTGTGGAAGACGCGCTGGCTGCGGCGTTGTGCGCTTTCGGCAACTTGTTCCATGCGCTCATCTTCGCCTTAGCGCCAAAACCGGTCAATTGTCCTTTCGGGCAGGTGTTTCCATCCGGAGGCCCTTTCTTTCGCATTAACTTCCGGATAACTTGTACCCGCCCTTTCCAAGCCTTAGAATACTTCGGCGGCAAAAACGTTTGATATCAGTGCCTTATCCATTCTGCCGCCGCGTTTTCATGGAAATCATCCAGCAGTATTTTGGAAGCGAATCGTTGTGCCTGAGGGCCTTATATGAACCTTACTGAACTGATCGAAGGTCGGCGCGAGCAGCATCTCGCTGAGCTTTGCGAGTTTCTTCGCATTCCTTCCATCAGCGCGAAGAGCGAGCACAAGCCAGACATCGAGCGCGCCGCAAAATGGGTCGCCGACCACCTTCGTTCCGCCGGGTTCAGGACGGTACAGATCATCCCCACCGATCTTCATCCGCTCGTTTATGCCGAATCGCTCGAAGCGCCCGGTAAACCGACCGTCCTTTTCTATGGCCACTACGACGTGCAGCCCGCCGAACCGCTCAATCTTTGGACTTCTCCCGCCTTTGATCCGCAGACTCGCGCCGGAAATATCTATGGCCGCGGCACCGCCGATGACAAAGGCCAGGTCCACATTCATCTGAAAGCGCTGGAATCCCTTCATCAGTCGAACGGCAAGTTCCCGATCAATATCAAGGTGTTGATCGAAGGCGAAGAAGAAGTCGGCAGCGTCAGCCTGTGGGATTACGTGCAGGCCAACAAGGAAAAGTTGAAGGCCGACGCGCTGATTGTCTCTGACACCGCCATGCTCGGCAGAGGCGTTCCTTCCATCACATACGGCTTGCGCGGGTTGAACTACTACCAGATTGAAGTCACTGGGCCTACTCGCGATCTCCACTCGGGTGTATATGGAGGTGCCGTGCCGAATCCCCTCACCGTCCTCAGTGAGCTTTTCGCGAAGCTGCACGATAAGAATTTTCGTGTGACGGTTCCGGGTTTCTACGATGATGTGGACGCCGTCCCTGCAGCGGAGCGAAAGGCGCTCAATGCGCTGCCGTGGAAGAAAAAAGATTTCGAGCGCGCCGTTGGTGCAGCGGGCTATGCCGGCGAAAAGGGGTTCACGACCGCGGAACGGTTGTGGATTCGCCCCACGCTCGAACCCAGTGGTATCTGGGGCGGCTATCAGGGCGAGGGTGCAAAGACCGTCATTCCTTCCAAGGCCTACGCGAAATTCTCCACGCGCCTGGTTCCCAGTCAAAATCCCAGGCAGATTGCCAAACTCGTCGAGCAGCACATCCGGAAGCTGCTTCCGAAGACCGTAACTTGCAAATTTGAGACGCTAAGCACCGGCAAGCCCTGGGTGGCGGCCTATCACGCCCCGGTGTTCCACGTGGCACAGTCCGCGCTCCAGAAGGGTTTCGGTAAGAAAGCTGTCTTCATTCGCGAAGGCGGCTCCATTCCGTTCGTCACGCAGATGCATGATACCTTTAAGGTGCCTTGCGTGCTTCTGGGTTTCGGCTTGCCCGACGAAAACGCCCACGCACCCGACGAACATCTTTCGCTGGAGAACTATTTCGGCGGTATTAAAGCCATCGCACATCTCTACGAAGGCATGGCCTCGATGTAATTGCGGTCTGCGATTATTTCGGTCCGTTGCGATCCAGCCGAAACAGATAGCAACCTGCTTCCGTGCTGCGTACGTGGATGTACTTCACAGCCGGATCGGCAAACAGGTTCTCCACTTCTGCTGCTTCGCCTCGGCCGGTCAGCCGCTTCTCCGCCAGCAGCCTGCGGTCCTCGCCATACGCCGCCAGCGTCAGCAAACGTCCCTTGTATTCCTCGGGAAAGGATTGCTGCGCCTCGTTCCTTTGGCATTGCTCTGCATGAATGTAGACCGGGCCCGGCAGCGGCGGCTCGCCCAGCTCTCGGAACGGGTCGTATGTAAACAGAAGAAGTTCTTCTTCGTGCGGGAGGATCAGGCGCAAGCAATGGCGGCATGGCGCTCGTCCGCCCGCTGGCTCTCTATGTGCCGGGAATCCATACACGGGCGCTTTGCCCGTCGCGCGAACGAATTCCGCGACTTCGGTGGGGATTGCAGCTACCTGAAAAGAACTCATGGTTCACCTCGCCGGAGGTGTCCGGCAAAGTGAATTTTCCGCTTCTGCGTGAACTGCTTCTATCCGTTTTGCTGCCCCAAATTCCTAAATCGTCGACAACTGCTCTCTCCGTCCGTTGGCATACTCTTGCAGTGCGGAGTTTGCACCGGTGATCGTCTTCAGCGCCTCCGCCACCGCTGGCAGATCTTTGCCGCGCAGCACCACATACATTTCGTCCTCGCTCAGGCCCGTATACACGCGGTTTCCGATGCATCCCAGGCTGGTGATGGCTCCATGTTGCAAGGATGCCGGTAACGCCATACACGTGGGTCTTCCGAGCGTCGGCGCGCCGCTAGCCACGCCAGCGCGATTCACGGCTTCTTGCAGCAGCATCGCCCCTGCCGGTTTCACGGCGAACAGCGCAACATCCGGCACGGCCGTTGTCTCTCCGAGAGGCGTATACAGAATGGCCTTTGGCGGTTTCGCCAGCCGTGGAATCTGCGGCAATTCTTCCGGCTTCACGTAGCCCAGATCAAACATGAACTTCAGCGTCTGCTCCGTCTCTTTTTCCCGCTCCGGCGAAAGCGTTATGTTGTGTGTGTAGGCTCCAACCGCGCAATTGAAGTGATTTTCGGGCACGGTATAAAAAGTTCGCCCCTCTGCCGCGAGGCGCCAAAAACTGCAGCCGGAAGGCTCGCTGCCTTCGAAGTTTTTCACATTCGCGGGCGCCTGATCCAAAAACGTGACCGCTACTGCGCGTCGCAACGCCTTCGTCGCCGCCGCGACCTGCTGGTCGATTTCCTTTGCGTTCCAAACTGCCGTCATTCGCCTTCTCCTTGATTCATTTGGGATTAGGAAGGATAACATAGCGAAAACAGCCAGCAACTCCGCAGGCATCATGCTCCTACCCGCATGAAACCTGTGCGTTTTGCACATCCCTCAAAAAATTCGCATTTTTCCCTTCATTTTCGCGGTTTCGCACTTGCGTTCGCTACCTGCGTTCGCTATAGTTCCATGCGGCCCGGGTTTTTCATCGAAAAATAGGGGTTTTTCGCTCGTGCCGGCCTCGATCGCTCGGGGTGGAGAGTAAAATTCAGGAGGATAAGCAGACTAAATGGCAGCTAAGCCACTGAGCAAGACCAAAATCGTTGCACATATTGCCGAGAAAGTGGGCACGTCCAAGAAGACGATCGCCACTTTTTTCGAGGAACTTCACAAGCTCGCGGTTAAAGAAGCAAAGGGCGCGGCTGGTAAGTTCGTCATTCCCGGCATCGGTCGCGTTGTAAAGGCGCATCGCAAGGCGCGCATCGGCCGCAATCCTCAGACCGGCGAACAGATCAAGATCAAGGCCAAGACGGTGGTTCGCCTCCGTCCCGCCAAGGTCCTGAAGGATGCGGTTCTGAAGTAGTTTTTTCTCCCGCCCGGGAGAAAAACAAATTGAAACCCCCGGCAGCCTGGCTCTTCAGGCCTCCGGGGGTTTTTCTTTCTAGGCTCGTGAAGTATCTAGAGCGTTTTTACGTACGCGATCACATCTTTAATCTGGACCGGCTCGAGCACATCCTTGAACGGCGGCATCAACTGGTCGCCATTCTCGATCCATGTTTTCAGGCTATCGTCGGTGATTTTGTTCCCATTCACGCTGAAGGTTCCGCGCTTAGATAGGCCTTTCAGCCCTGGACCAATCTTCTTCTGGTCGCTTGTATCGTAATGGCACAACGAACATTTCTGCTGGAACAGCGATTTGCCCCGCGCAACGGCTGCCGAGTTCGAGCCGCCCGACTTTTTCGCGGAGTCGGGCTTCGCGGCGTCCTGCGCCAAGAGCGCTCCTGCTCCCGCCAAGGTCCCGCAAAGTGCCGTCGCAAAGATTGCTTTTAGGATCCGATTCACGTTTCCCCCCATTCTTCCGGTAAGTGCTTCTCTCTTCTTCATTCTCTCCATTCTTTGCCCGAATTTCCACCCACCCCGGCAAACCGGACAGGTGCGCTTTTGCACAGCGTAGGACCTTCGTACCTTTGACCTTGCGCGGTTTTCCCCTCCACAATGGCTCATGAATCAGGAGACCCTGACTCGCGCGTGGGAAGTGTTGCAAGACGCCTATCAAGCACAAATGGAAGGTGATTACGATCGCGCGGTCGAGCTTTACCAGTCGTCTCTGGACCTTCATCCGACTGCCGAAGCGCACACATTCTTAGGCTGGACGTACCACTTTCAGGGTAAGCTGCTCGATGCCATTTCCGAGTGCAAGCGTGCCATCGAACTCGATCCCGATTTTGGCAATCCTTACAACGATATCGGCGCTTATATGATCGAACTCGGCCAGTTCGACGAAGCTATCCCCTGGTTGCAACAAGCCGTCGAAGCGCGCCGCTACGAGCCGCGTCACTTTCCGCATTACAATCTGGGCCGCGCGTATCTCGGCAAGGAAATGTACGGCCAGGCGATCCGTTGTTTTCAGGAAGCTCTTACGATCGAGCCGCGCTATTCGCTTGCGCGCAATGCTCTCGAATCTCTCCGTCGCTTGGTGAATTAGTTCTTCATTTCCTGTAGCGCGGGCTTTTATGCCAGCCCGGTTTTGCCTATTGCCCAGCCTTCCCTGGTTTTACAACGCGATCATAAATCCAAAGCAGCAGCGTTGTGGCGGTCCCAATTGCCGTCAAGGCCCACAAGAACAGCGCCGGCCGGTGCTGCTGTTCTCCAAAATGATGCAGCAGGATCCCACCAATCGGTCCGGAAGCAAACGCTCCAATACCGAGCGGCAGAAACGCAAATCCCATGTAGGTGCCCTGTTGCCCCGGCGGCGCCAGGCGCGAAATGTAATCGTAATAGCGCGGTTGCTGGATCAATTCGCCCACGGCAATTACGATCAGCGTGCCGTAGGCGCCCAAAATGCTTCCAGTCAGACCAAGCACCGAGAAACCCAGCATCGAGATCAGAGTCCCGAGCACCACGGCGCGAAACGCGGACATTTTTCGCGTCAGTACGCTGAACGCAACCGTAAACGCAATGACGACCAGCGGCCCCGTCGAAAGCATCCTCTCCGTGTCCGCGTTGCCGTTCACATAATCGTGAACGTAGATCGGCAACGTCACAAACTCCTGCCAGTACACGATCCAATAGCCCGAGAAGATCAGAAGAAACAGCATGAACTTCGGATTGCCCAGAACCTTCAGGAAATTCTTCAGCGTCACGCTCAGGCTTTCCGTTGCCGCTTCGCCGGACTTGCGCGGCTCCCGGAAAAACAGCAGCACGGCAAAAAACATCACGAAGACACTCAGCGACGACATGCGGAACACATTTTCCACACTAAAATTCCGATGCACCCACGACGCGACGAATGGCCCCAGCGCTCCGCCGATGTTCACCAGCGTGTAGTAAATGGAATATCCGATGGAGCGCACGTTTTCGTCCGAAGCCCGAGCCGTCGTCCCCACCACGCTCGGTTTCACCAGCGCAATTCCCAGTGCCGGAAGCATCAGCACGAACGTCACCAGCGCCACTAGCGGCACGGCCGCACGCACCGGAGCGAGCCAGGCGGCGCCGAGCGATCCCAGAAGAAAATACGATCCCGCCAGAATCAAATACGCCAGCGAAAGCGCACGTCGGAATCCCAGCCGGTCGGCAATCGCCCCACCAAAAATCGCCAGAAACCATACCAGCCCGCCGAACAGCCCGGAAAGATTGGCGGCTCGCTCCAGTGGAAAGCTCAGCGTTTCATGCAGGTACCGCGCGAGCGAAGCGAACGCGGCGTAGTACGCCAGACGCTCAAACAATTCGCTGACATTCGCGACCCAAAACGCCCGCTCAAATCCGTGCTTTATCTCTCCCAGCCGCTGCCCAAAACTCATCCGCCCTCCGCCACGCTCAAGCCGCGAATCATACTACCTCGTCGAATCCTGCCGTCTGCGTTCTCCGTTTCGCTCATTGGGCTCTCGGTTCCGCTCGTTCCTTCGACGCGGCGTTCCACATTTCTTGCTTGATCTTCCACGTTCCCTGCGCATTCTTGTGCAGGATCAACAGAATATTTCCGCGGCCCTCGTTGCCTCCACCGCCCCCGACCCCGCGTGCCGCCCTAAGATACTCCAGATTTCTGTGCTTCCCGCAAATTCCCTTCGCGCCAAACACACCCATTGCGAAAACCGCGCTCTGCGGCGTATGTTTCCTACACGGCACGGCCTGGTTCAGCCGCGCCCGCCGCACAACGGGGAGGCACGCAGATGGGGTACCTGCTGGTACGTCATAAGGTCAGGGAGTACCACGAGTGGAAGCGCGTCTTCGACGCTCACAAGGACGCGCAACGGCAAGCGGGCCTGCGTATCGAGAAGGTCATGCGCAATTTATACGAGCCGGATGAAGTCTTCCTGTTCTTCGAAGTGATGGATCTTGCAAAAGCCCGCGGTTTTATCTCTTCTCCGGAGGTGTCCGTCGCGCAAGCCGACGCTGGAGTCGTGGACAAGCCCGATATCTATTTTATGGCTTGATTCCCGCCCTCCCGTCGCGTCTCGCAGCCGCCAGTCGGTTCGCAGCACGTTACGGCTTGGGCTTTTCCGCTTCCTGCTGTCTCAGCCGCTCTTCGGTCCAAGGCGGCACGATGCCGACCGATCGCGCATAGGCGATGGATTGTCCGAGATGCTCGCCGTAATGGCCGGAAATCATGAAGAAGAAGCCTCGAATGGTCGTCTGTCCACGCGACGTCTTGATTTCCTTGTCCAGTTCGGACTCCTTGACCGCCAAGATCGCTTCGCGCATATGCGCGAAGGAGTCCTTCAGGGCCTGGATTACTTTCGCTTTATCCGTCGACGCAGCGATAAAGCTCTTGGGCTCGTATCCCGCGGGAAGCGGCGTGCCCAACATCTTCGCATAGGCATAATTTGCGGTGACTACGTGCATGTAGACTTCCCCGGTGGTGCGAACGCCTTCCGCGGGACGCCAGTTATATTTTTCCGCGGGAATCGCGTCGGCCAGGCGCATGAAGCGCTGTTCGTAGAAGGAAACTTCATCCAGGAATTCAAGTCTCGGGCCGGCAGTAGGGACCGATGCCACCGACGGTTTCTCGGCTGGCTTTTCTTGCGCTGGCGTGCAAATGACCCAACCGAAGGCAAAGAGGCAAAAACATAAGACCCGTCCGCGCATCACAACAATCCCCCATTTCGCAGACCAAAAGAAGCGACCATATTCTATACCGGAACCGCCACGTCAGCGCGGATCGGGGAAGGCGTGCGACGCGAAGATGAGAGAAGCCGGAAGGTGCTCGGCAAAATAGGCGGCATCATGCTTGCCCGGGTAGATGTGAAATTCGTGCGCGACATGCCGCGAACTGAGGATCTTGTCCAACGCAGCAGCCCCGTCTTCAAAACCGTAGTCGTCCTGATCGCCGCAGTCGAAATAGATTTTCAGAGTGGCGAGATGCGCCGTGCTTGCGAGTGCGAGCGGGCTGTTGCGCTCCCAAAACGCCGGATCAGGCGGTCTGCCGAACACCGCGCCAAGCACCCGCGACCGTGGAGAATTTGGCGTGGAGCCAAGAAACGCCGGCAGTTTTTCGATCAGCGCGGCGCTGTGCGCGCTGACCGATACAAACAGCTCCGGATGGCGGAACGCCAGGTGCAACGCGCCGTACCCTCCCATGGAGATACCCGCGATGGCGCGATGGCTGCGGCCCGGCGCCGCCCGATAGTGTTTCTCGATAAAAGGGAAAAACTCCTGGAGCAGGAAATCCTCGTAGCGCGTCTTTCCGTCCTTGGAGTCGATGTAAAAGCTTGCGCCTCCTTCCGGCGTGGCGATCAGGAAGTCCTTGAGCTCGCCACGCTCGCGCATGTCTTCGTAAAGATTCCACGCCCCGGAATGGATAAAGAATTGCTCGTTGTCGCCGAGACCGTGGAGGAAGTAAAGGATCGGGAATTGCCGCGACTTATCGGCGTCGAACGAGAGAGGAAGAACGATGCAGTACGGCACGGCGCGGGCAAGAATCTTACTCGGAGCCTTGTTGCATTCGACCCGGCCGGTGGCGCCGAAGCTAAGCGTAGCCGCAACGAAAAGCGCCGCGCACAAAGCAGGGCAACGAACCTTATTCATACCGCAGAGCGTCGACCGGATTGAGCTTGGCTGCACGAGAAGCAGGATAAAGTCCCGCGAGCAGGCTGACAACCACGCCTAGGACCAGCGCTACAATCACCAGCCACCAGGGCACCGAAGTGAGTTCAATCGGATTCAGGTTCTGGCGCTTTAGATAAACGTTGACGCCGAAAGTGATCGCCCGGCCGAGTAGCCAGCCAAAACCCACGCCTAGAATTCCGCCGAGGAATCCCATGATCCCCGCCTCCACGAAAAACAGTTGGCGCACGTCGGAGTCCGCCGCTCCCAACGCCTTCAACACTCCGATTTCGCGACGCCGCTCGAGAATGGCCATGACCAGCGTGTTCACAATTCCAAGCGTAGCCACGGTCAGGGCCAAGCCGCCGAAGATACCGAGCAGCGAATCAAACAGCGAGAAAAAGATCTGCAGCGATTTCGATGCGTCCAGCAGCGAAAACGCGTTGAAGCCGAGATTCTTGATGGAAGCTTCCAGAACGCTAACTTGTGACGGCGATTTTGCGCGCACCGAGAGCGAGGGATAAACGGTCTTGTTGGCATTGCTGCCGCGAACGATGTCCCGCAGGTCATTTACTTGCGCGGCGCGCAGCGTGGAGGCGGTGTCCAAGGGAATCAGCAAGCGCGCGTTGCCCGTGCCGCCGTAGCCCGCGGCCGGTTCGGTCTCAACGATTCCGACAATTTTCAAGTGCAGCTCTTTCGGCACGACGGAAAATCCGCCACCTTCGCCTGCGCTCGAAGCACTGTCTCCACCCGCTGCCGGAATCGCCTGCCGTTCGGCGTACCGCAACGTCAGATCCTGGCCGATCAGCGAAGGAGGCTTATCCGAAAGGTCCTTCGCAAATTCGATCTGCAGGATCGCCTCATTGGCGCTGGCGGAAGAAAAGAAATTTCCCTGCATCCCATCGAAAGCGCCCGAATTGCGAGAAGAATCCGGCATGCCCGCGACCACCGTTGCATACGGCTTGTTGTGGAAGCGCACCTCAGTGAAGAAGCGCACCTGCGGATAAACTTCAATCACATTCGGAAGCTTTTCGAGCTCTCTCCGGGCATCCTCATCCAACGGACGCGGCGGCTTGTCCGTTTGCACTTCCCGTTGCGGGCGCCCCATGCCGCGGAAATTGTTTTTAGCCGTCACGAAAATGGTGTCAAAGAGCCCGCTTTGCGAGAGCCGTTTGGAAGTGAATTGTTGCAGACCTACCCCGATCGACATGATGGCTACGAGGGACGCGACCCCAACCGCCACGCCAAGAGTCGTGAGCGCGTTGCGGAGGAGTGCTTCGCGCAAATTTCTCAGCGCTAGGTCGCTCAGGTCCTGAAATTTCATTGCGCTTCGCCTCTGGTCGTCGGCGCGGTACTCAGCAACTTCCCGTCGCCCATGGTGGCCAGGCGGTCCGCAAAGCGCTCGGCGAGTGGCCGTTCGTGTGTCACCATCACGATCGTCATTCCCAAATTTGTTTGCAGTTCGCGCAACAGCGACAGGATCGCTTCGCCGGTGGTCGAGTCCAGATTGCCGGTCGGTTCATCGGCAAGTAGTATTTTGGGAGAATTGACCAGCGCACGCGCGATCGCCACGCGCTGCTGTTCGCCCCCGGAAAGCTCCGAAGGGCGATGGCCGGTGCGATGCGTCAGCCGAACCCGCTCCAGCGCCTCGCGCACGCGCCCGGCTCGCTCCGATCGCTCCACCTCCGCCAGCCGCAGCGGCAGATCCACATTTTCTTCCAGCGTCATGCGCGGCAGCAGGTTGAACGATTGAAAAATCATGCCGATGGTATTGCGCCGGTAGCGCGCCAGCTCCAGGGGTGAAAGCGCGGCAAGATTCGCTCCATTCGCCACAATAGCGCCGGCGGTCGGTCGGTCCAGCCCGGCGATCAAATTCAGCAGCGTGGATTTTCCCGATCCCGACGACCCCAGCAGCGCCAGATATTCGCCGCGCCCGACCGAGAGCGAAACGTCATCCACGGCTCGTACGAAATTTTCCCCCATTTTGTAGTGGCGGGAGATGTGATCCAACTGCACAGCAGGTTGTGTGTCAGGCATAGGGTCGAATAATGATACGTCCAGAGCCGCGGAAATCTTTCATTTCGTTTGGATGCGAACCGCCGGTCCTCCGTGAGACTTGCGATAGAATACGGACGACAAAAGGCGACAAAGGGAGGAGCATGAAAGCAATCGCTGAAGGTGGACCCTGGATCGATGACTATTTGGCGCGAAAAGGAACACCACTTCGCGAGATCGCGCAAGGGTTGCGGCGCCTGATGAAAAGGAGCGTGCCGGACTGCAAGGAAACCGTGAATCCGTGGAAGCTTCCGACCTTTGAGTCGCATGGTCCGTTGTGCCATTTGTCGATCGGGAAAAACCATGTGACCTTCGGATTCCTCTGTGGCACCTCGTTACCCGATCCCGGCAGGTTGCTCGAAGGCACTGGAAAAAGTCTGCGGCATGTAAAATTACGCTCCGCCGCCGACTTGCAGAAGCCGGCGCTGAAAAAGTTGATCCAATCCGCCGCGCGCCTCAACAAGAAGGAACCGATGCAAGGTATGAAGGTGAAGAAGAAGTAGATTAGCTACTGTGCTAGCATTTATATCTGCTCAATTCGGACCTGCCTGGGCAAGGAGCCTACCTGAATGCCTGCGACCATGAAGGCGCTGCGGAAGACGCAAGCGGGCAAAGGTCTGCGCGTCGAAAAGATCCAGGTACCGTCGATTGGCCCTAGCGACGTCCTCGTGCGCGTCAAAGCCAGCTCCATTTGCGGCACGGACCTGCACATTTACGGCTGGGATCGCTGGTCGCAGGGGCGCATCAAGCCTCCCGTGACGCTCGGTCACGAATTTTGCGGTGTGGTAGAACAGGCCGGTGAAGAAGTTACCGCGGTGAAGGCAAGCGATCGTGTCAGCGCGGAGATGCACTTGAACTGCGGCCACTGCCACCAGTGCCGGCTCGGCCAGGCGCACATTTGCCAGAACCTGCGAATCATCGGCATTGATCTCGATGGCGCATTCGCGGAATTCGTGAAAATTCCGGCCACAAATATCTGGAAGTTGGATCCCGCGATTCCCGAACACTACGCGGCCATTCTGGACCCGCTTGGCAACGCCGTGCACACGGTTTTGGCGGGCGCGATCGCCGGTCAAACCGTTCTGGTAACCGGTTGCGGGCCGATCGGGTTGATGTCCATCGCGGTATCCAAAGCTTGTGGAAGTTCCACCGTCTTCGCGACGGAAACCAACCAGCACCGCCGTGAACTCGCCCAAGAAATGGGCGCGCACTATGTGTTGAACCCGATGAACGAAGACCCGGTGAAGAGAATTCTCGAAGCTACAGGTGGAACGGGCGTGGATGTCCTGCTCGAGATGAGTGGCAATCCGGTGGCCATCCAGCAGGGTTTTCGCGCTCTACGTGCCGGTGGGAGGGCTTCGCTCCTCGGCATTCCCACAGAAAATGTACCTCTTGATCTGGTGCAGGACGTCATTTTCAAGGGTGCCACGGTGCAGGGAATCTACGGCCGCCGCATGTATGAAACCTGGGTGCAGATGACCGCATTGTTAAAAGTCGGCCGCGTGAACCTCGAGCCGCTCTTTGGTGAGCGGATCGAACTGGACAATTTCGAGGCCGCGTTTGCAAAGCTGCAAAACGGGCTGGCGGGCAAGATTCTGATGTACCCGAACGGAATTCACAAATAAACCTGGCCATTTTGAATCTGAAGGAAAGGGAAACAATATGAGCGAAATGGCAACGCAAATCACAAAACACGATCCACTGCGCTACGTGAGCGAAACGCTGCAGGATCTGCGGTCAAAAGGAGTGGCGCCGAAATTGCGCGTCCTCGAAGGTGAACAAAAGCCCGTCTGCACCTTCGACGGGCGCGAAGTGATCAACCTTGCCTCCAACAATTATCTGGGGCTGACCACACACAAAGCCCTGCGCAAGGCATCGATCGAAGCCGTGCGCAAACTCGGTGTGGGAGCGGGAGCAGTGCGGACCATCGCCGGAACGATGAAACTGCACATGGATCTAGAGGAGCAGATCGCGAAGTTCAAGAATGTCGAAGCTTGCGTCGTCTTTCAATCTGGCTTCACCGCGAACGCCGGCACCGTTTCCGCCGTTCTTGGCAAAGACGACCTGATCGTTTCCGACGAATTGAATCACGCCTCCATCATCGATGGCGCACGCCTTTCCAAAGCCACAATAAAAGTCTTCAAACACAAGGACGTTAAGGACTGCGAGCGCATTTTGCAGGAGCACGCAGACTTTCCCGGCAAGAAACTGATCATTACCGACGGCGTTTTCTCCATGGACGGCGACATCGCGCCGCTGCCCGAACTCTGTGACCTCGCGGAAAAATACGCCTGCACCATGATGGTGGACGACGCCCATGCCAGCGGCGTGCTGGGCCGGGGCGGGCGCGGCACCGTCGACCATTTTCAGTGCCACGGCCGCGTGCATATCCAGGTGGGCACGCTCAGCAAAGCCATTGGTTCGATGGGCGGCTATGTTTGCGGCTCGCGCGACCTGATAGATTTTCTCTATCTGCGCGCGCGTCCGTTTCTCTTTTCCACGTCCCATCCACCGGCGACCGCCGCGGCGTGCCAGGCGGCATTCACACTGCTCGATTCCGCGGAAGGTGAGAAGCTGGTCAAGAAGCTCTGGGCCAATACGAAACTTTTCAAAGGCGAACTGAAGAAACGCGGCTTTGAATTCAAAGTCAGCGAAACCCCGATCATTCCGATTCACGTAGGCGACGCCGCCAAAGCCTTTGAATTTTCCCGCAAACTGTTCGACGCCGGTATATTCGCGCCCGCCGTCGGCTATCCAACCGTGGGCGAGGGAAAGGCCCGGCTGCGCGCCATCGTTAGCGCCGCGCATAAACGCGAACACCTGCTGAAAGCCGCGGACACCCTTGCGGAGGTCGCGAAGCCCCTTGGAATCGTGTAACACCTCTAAGGTGATCGCTTGATTTTTGCCTGCGTGTAACTTTTCTCCGAGCCACGCGTGATTTTTTCAAAGCGCGCAACCCATGCGGCGCATCTAACTTGTTAGCCGACGCCGCTTTAGTCTTGGCAATCGTCTTGCTCTTTTGAGGCCCGGCCTACACTGTATGTCTACCGAAGGCCGCTCCAGCCCATCGAAAATGCGATTTGTCGGTAGGAGGTTTGGATATGAATCGGTCCGCCATTTTTATTGCGATCGGAATGTTGTCCCTTGGAACAGCGGCTGCACAGTCAGAAAAAGACCTGCAAGGCAACCCGCAAACGCCGGCTTCCACGTCGTCAGCACAGACGACGCAAGCCAATGCCTCACTGGCCAATGGCTCGTCCATTGACGCGGCCTTGACGAAATCCATCGACACGAAGAAAGCGAAAAAAGGTGATCCCGTCAGCGCTCGCATCGTCGAGGACGCAAAAGAACAAGACGGGAAAACCGTTATTCCCAAAGGCTCGAAGCTTGAGGGGCACGTAACCCAAGCTTCTTCGCGCGAAAAGGGAGACTCGTTCTCCACGTTGGGAATCGTCTTTGATAAGGCGATCCTCAAGGACGGCCAGGAAGTCCCCTTGAACGTGCAAGTGCAGGCGCTTGCCATCTCGCAGGATGCCGCGACCGCGCCAGCGGCCGGCCCCGGTATGGGCGGCATGGCCCCGATGGGCGGTGGTGGCGGAGCGCCTGCTGGCGGTGCCCGATCCGGCGGCAGCGGCGGATCATCCGGCGGAATGAGTTCGGCGACAACTGCTCCTCCCATGACACCAAACCCTAATACGGCCGCGAACATCGACACGAATAACGCGGCGGCTGGTACCGGCGCCGTGGGTGGCTTAAACTCATCGGGAAAATTGAATCCCGGCAGTCGCGGAGTGTTCGGTCTTCAGGGAATCGGCCTGGCCACGGCGGCAGAAGGCACGCAACAAACTGCGGTCGTCACTTCGACAGATAAGAATGTCCACCTGGATAGCGGCACGCAGTTGCTGTTGGTGACCCAGGGTCCGAAGTCCTGAGGAGTCCTCGTTTGTAAACCAGCCGCGTTTTCCCGTCACCGCCGTGGCGAAGGCCTTGCGTCTTTCGCCCTCTGCTATACTCGCGCGATGGCGTCAAAAGCTGAAGCCACAACGCAAAAACTTTTTCTCGTCGACGCCATGGCGCACGTCTACCGCGCTTTTTTCGCGCCGATGGTCCGCATGAACGCGCCGAGCGGCCTTCCCACCAAGGTTCCATTCCTCTTCGCGAATATCCTTAAGCGCCTGATCAAGGACTACCGCCCGGAATACCTCGGCATCGTCTTCGACACCAGCAAGCCTACGTTTCGCGACAAGCTTTTCGAATCCTACAAAGCGCATCGCGCTCCCATGCCGGACGAGATGAAAATTCAGTTGCCGTATGTGCGGCGTCTCTGCGAAGCCATGCGCCTGCCCATCGTGGAACTCGACGGCTACGAAGCCGACGACGTGATCGGTACGCTAGCCAAGCTCGGCGCAGAGCAAAAACTAGAGGTCCTGGTCATCTCCAACGACAAGGACATGATGCAGCTCGTGAATCCCGGCGTGCGCATATTGCGCACCGGTTCCGGTGGAGCGAAAGCGGACACCATCGTCGACGCCCGGAAAGTCGAGGAAATTCTCGGCGTACCGCCGGACAAAGTGATCGATCTGATGGCGCTGCTGGGCGATACCGTCGACAACATTCCCGGGGCAAAAGGCATTGGCGAAAAAGGCGCCGCCGAACTGATCCAGAAATACGGCAGCGTGGAAAACGCCCTTGCGCATGCGGACGAAGTGCCCAACAAGCGTTACCGTGAGGCCCTCCAGCAGCAAAAAGAACAAGTCATGATGAGCAAGCAACTCGCGGCTATCGAAACCGCGGTGCCGTTGCAACTCGATCTCGAAAAATTGAAGTGGCGCGACCCTGACCCCGGCGCGCTGATGGAGCTGTATCGCGAGCTCGGCTTCAATTCGCTGCTGAAAGAATTGCTGGCAAGCGGAGCACCGGAAAAAAGCGCCTTCATTCCTGCTGAAGCGGGAAATGGAGAGTCGGCTGAATCCAGCGGCCCGACAAAAGATTACGCGCAGTTTTTAAACGCGGAGGAGCTGGGCGGCTATCTCAAGAAACTTCCCGCGAAAGCTCCTCTCGCCATGTGGTTGAACGTCGATTTGGGCACGCGCGAGTCCGAAGGCTTTGGAACGCACCTCGCGGGCATTGAATTCTCCTCGAACGAAGGCCAAGGCCGCGCCATTTGGGCCGATGACAAAGGCGAAGTGCTCAAAGTCCTCCAGCCGGTTCTCCGCAACGAAAAGCAGCGCAAAATCGTTCACGACCCGAAGCTATTTCAGTTGCTCGCCGGAAAAACAGAAAGGATCGAGCACGCTACGCTGCTTTACGCTTTCCTTTTGCGCCCAACCACCGCCAAACACGATTTCGCCGATGTCGTCTTCCGCACTTTCAACGTGCCGCTTGGCGGTGGTTCCGGAGAACGCGCCGATTATCTGCAACGCCTGGCCCCGGTGCTCCGCAAACAGATCGAAGAGCAAGGCCTCGCCGAGGTCTACGAGAAAATCGATCTTCCGCTGGCGGGTGTGTTGGCGGAGATCGAGCGAGTTGGAATCCATGTCGATCCCAAGGCACTCCAGAAAATGTCGGAGTCAATGGAGAAGGAAATCCGCCGCCTGGAGAAGGACATTTGGAATCTGGCAGGCTCCGAATTCAACGTGAATTCTCCGGTGCAACTGGCCGAGATTTTGTTCGACAAGCTGAACCTCCAGCCGCCGGGTCGCCGCGGCAAAGCGAAAGAACGTTCCACCGCCGCGGATATTCTGGAGGAGCTCGCGAACCAGCATGCATTGCCCGCGAAAATCATCGAGTACCGCGAAATCGCCAAGCTGAAATCCACGTATGTCGACACGCTCCCCAAATTGATTCACCCCGAAACGGGCCGGTTGCACACCAGCTTTTCGCAAACGGGAGCGGTCACGGGCCGGCTCAGCTCCAGCGATCCGAATCTGCAAAACATTCCAATCCGCACCGAGTTGGGCCGCGAAATCCGCGCCGCCTTCGTAGCGGAAAAAGGAAAACTTCTTCTGTCTGCCGATTATTCGCAGATCGAATTGCGGGTCATGGCGCATTTTTCGCGCGATCCAGTTCTAATCGAAGCTTTCCGCAACGGCGAGGACATCCACGCCCGCACCGCGCAGGAAGTGTTCGGCGTAGGCCCGCTCGCGCAAACCCCCGATCATCGCCGCGCCGCCAAAGCCATCAATTTCGGAATCATCTACGGCCTCTCGGCCTTCGGCTTGGCCAAGCAACTGGGGATCGAGCAGAGGGAAGCCGCGCAATTCATCAACGCTTATTTTGCGCGTTACCGCGGCGTCAAAGAATATCTGGACAATGTGCTGGTGGAAACGCGCAAGACCGGCGTAGCCAAAACGCTTTTCGGTAGGATCCGGCCCATCTCTGAGATCAACGCGCCTCAGATGCAATTGCGAAATTTTGCGGAACGCACGGCTCTGAATTCTCCGCTGCAAGGCACCGCCGCCGATCTCATCAAGCTGGCCATGATCTCCATCGACGCGCGCCTCAAAAAAGATAAACTCGCAGCGCGCATGATCCTGCAGGTGCATGACGAACTTCTCTTCGAAACGCCGGCGAAAGAAAAAGAGGCGCTCGAAAAACTGGTGTGCGAGGAAATGGAAGGCGTATACGAACTAGCCGTTCCTCTTGTCGTGGAAGTCGGCACCGGGCCAAACTGGCGCGATCTGGACTGAAACGCGTTGCCGTATGCCCTGTTCCGGGGCATCTTTCAATGCCTCCGCGCCATCTATATCCAGAGCCCTCGCGAAACTGTCCTGAAGTACAGGCGATAGTTTGGTCACGACGAGAGAGCCGAGTCCCACCCTCTTGGCATGGCGTGCTAGCCTGAATCGAATTCAACGGGTGTGCAATGCGCCGACTTCCTATCCTGCTGGCAGTGTGGGTTGCTGCAATTTTACTTGCTGCTTGCAGCGGCGGCAGCAGTTCCGGTCAAAACAATAGCGGAAGTACGTCCGGCATCACGTTGACCCTTACGCCGACCAGCGCCACCGTCGTTGTGAGTCAAAGCACCGCCTTCCAGGCAACCGTCACCGGATCGACGAACACCGCGGTGACCTGGGAAGTGAATGGAACCGTTGGAGGGAATTCGACGGTTGGAACCATCGCTGGCGGTGTCTACACCGCTCCGGCGTCGGTTCCGAATCCTGCCAGCGTTACCGTGACGGCTGTCGCGCAAGCCAGCACCGCTGCCTCCAAATCCGCGGTCGTTCTCGTGGTTGCGGCCAACGCCAATCAACAAGGGCAGGCCATTCCCATAAAGCTCGGCACCTCCGGTGGAAATGCAAACGACTCCAGCACGCAGGGGAACCTGGTCTATTGCTGCGGCGGCACGCTCGGCTCTCTGCTCCAGCGCAACGGCAGCTACTACATCTTAAGCAACAATCACGTGCTCGCGCGCAGCGATTCCGCCAGCATCGGCGACAACATTATTCAGCCGGGGCTGATTGACGCAAACTGCTCGGCAACCGGCACTACCACGGTCGGCAATCTGACCCAGTACGTAAATCTGGAAGCCCCTGGAACCAACGTTGATGCGGCCATCGCGCAAATTGTTTCCGGCACCGTGGACACATCCGGAACAATTCTTTCTCTCGGAGCGACAGCCACCGGCAGCACTCCCGATGCCGGGCCACCCCATGCAGGCAGCGGCAGCTCCGCTAGTATCGGCGAAAATGTCGCAAAGAGCGGCCGCAGCTCGAGCCTCACTTGTTCGTCGGTCGACGCCATCGATGTGCAAACGTCGGTCAGCTATCAGAAAGGCTGCAACACGGGCGCAAGTTTCAGCGTCACCTATACCGGCCAAATCTCTGTCTCTGGAGCGACATTTAGCGCCGCTGGCGACTCCGGTTCGCTCATCGTCGACCAGAATACCGCCGACCCCGTTGCGCTTCTTTACGGAGGATCGGACACGGACACGGTCGGCAATCCCGTTGCCGATGTGTTGAGCGCCCTGAAAGACAGCCAAGGCAACAGCCCGACATTCGTTGGCACCGCCACCACGCACAGCGTCATCGGCTGCACGCTTGCCGCAAACGCCGTCAAAACCGCGCAAGCGCAATCCGCCGCGGCTATTCCTTCCGCTCAACTGGCGGAAGCTCAGCACGCGCGGGACATGCACGCGCCGGAACTGCTCTCCAATCCGTACTTCCAGGCGGTCGGCGTTGGCGCCAGCATCGATCATCCTGGTGAAGTGGCCGTCATTTTAGTCGTCGATCCGTCAGAACCGCCAATGACGATTCCCGCGCAACTCGATGGAATTGCCACGCGCATCGTTCAAGCTTCCTCGGCCGCGCCACATGGAGTCTTCGGCATGGATACTGCCGCGCGCATTGCGCCGGTCGCCGATACGTTCGCGGTCAATTCCATCTCCAAAGCAGAGCTTGCGCGCGCGCAATCGGTGCACACGGCGCGTGCCAATTCGTTAATGAAGCAAACCGGCGTTCAGGGCATAGGCATCACATCGAGCGCCGACGCTCCCGGCGAAGCCGCTTTGATGATTTTCGTCATCCGCGGAGTGCAACGAAGCGCCATCCCCGTGGTCATCGACGGCTTGCGCACGCGCATCCGCGAATCCAGCCGCTTTACCGCCGGCAATCGCGGCAACGAAACGCCCAGCGGATGCCGCCTGCCTCAAGCAAAGCGTGCCTTAGCCGCGAGCCCGCAGTAAAAGCTTTTCCGCCGCTTTCGGCGCATCTTTTCTCTTATCCTGCGCTATCCTGTGTTGCAGAAGCCGAGGAGGAAGACCGCATGGCGCACGCTCCGAAATTTCTTTCGATCGTCAACGACGCGAAAAAGCGCGTCAAGGAAACCAATGTTGCCGACGTCAAGCGCCGCATAGACGCTGGCGAAAAATTCACGCTGGTCGATGTGCGCGAAGAAAGCGAATGGGCCAGCGGTCATCTACCCGGCGCCATTCATCTCGGAAAAGGCATTATCGAGCGGGACGTCGAGCAGCGCATTCCCGCAAGCGATGCGAAGCTCATCCTCTATTGTGGCGGCGGCTTCCGTTCTGCTCTTGCCGCCGACAATCTCCAGAAAATGGGCTACACCAACGTCGAATCGATGGATGGCGGTTGGAAGGGTTGGCTCGCCGCCGGCCTTCCGACGCAAAAAGACTAGCTTCCTCCTGCGAAATGGATGCTCCTGATCGCTGTCTCATTTGCCAATCGTCAGATACCGCGCCGCTTCTGAACGCTCGCGATCATCTTACCGGTGATGACTTCCAGGTTTTTGTTTGCAAACAGTGCGGCGGCGCATTCACCACACCTATGCCGGAGAATTTGGAGCGCTACTATCCTCCTTCCTACCGGGACTATCGACCTTGGTCGCGGCGCATCTTCGAATTTATGTACCGGTTGCAAACTCGGCGTTGGTCGCGAAACATCGGCGCGCCCGGGTTCGCTCTGGAGATCGGGTGCGGTCACGGCTGGATGTTGAACGCGCTTCGCAGCCATGGTTGGCGGGTTTGTGGCACGGAGCGCAACCCCGCGAGCGCGCGTTTCGCCACAAAGGAGCTGCATCTTCCGGTCGTGGCAGGTGACCTCTCAGCGCTGCACGCCGCGCCAACATTTGACTTGATGATCATGCACCACGTCTTGGAGCATCTTCCCGATCCGCAAGAGATGCTGCGTCAATGCGCCGAGCGGCTGAAGGATAGCGGTATGTTAATCGTTGCCGTGCCCAATCGCGCCAGCTGGCAATTTCGCGCGAGCGGCGCGCGCTGGTTTCATCTGGATGTGCCGCGGCACCTGTCGCATTTTACGCCTCCGTGCCTCGAGCGAATCTGCGCGTCGGCTGGACTTCGTGTTGCGCGCATTCGGTATGCTTCGCTCGATCAGGATCCTTTCGGCTGGATGGTGAGCTTCCTGAACTGCATGGGGTTTCCGCAGACGCGATGGCTGCACTGGCTGGCCGGACGCGACCGAGAGTTGTCTTACAAAAATGTCGCCATGCTCGTGCTCTCGCCGTTCCTGCTCTTCGCCGGTTTTCTCCTGGCGCCCGCAAGCTGGATCGCCCGTGCCGGCGCTTGCATGGAAGTTCACATTGTAAGGGCCGCGCCACGGGCGGAATAGATCTTGCATCGTTGCTCGGCACATGTATATTCTTCGGCCCTCCAGACGCCACGGTCCGTTCTGGAGAATCCCAGACAGCAACGCCGCCCACGCTATCCAGATTTTCCTAACACGCTGTGAAATTTCCAGGCCGCAATCTACCTAGGAGTGTCGACGGATGAAAATTTTAAGAGCTTTATCGTTGTTGTGTTTGTTCCTCTGCATTTCCCCGCTTCACGCGCAAACCGTCAAGGTCAATTGGCGAACCGGCGCGCCCTTCGCGAGTTACAAGACGTATGCGTGGCAGGATTCGAAGAATCCGGGCTTGCCCTTTTACGGCCAATGGGTGAAGGCGGACGTGCTCGCTGAATTGAGTGCCAAAGGCCTTACACCTGCCGCCGCTGGCCAAACGTCGGACCTCCTGGTGACCTATCACATCCAAGGCCAGGAAATGATCGACGCCACATCCAACACCGATTCGGATGGCTTCGGCATGGGACCCGGCCCGTGGGGCGGTGGCTGGGGCTGGTATGGTGGCTGGGGTGGTTGGGGTCCCTTTAACGAGGATTCCACCACCTTTACCTCTGAGCATCCGCGAGAGCTGGTGATTCTGACGATTAGCATGGCTGACGCGAAGCAAAAGACGCTGGTTTGGCGCGGCCAGGCCACCGTCGAAAGCGCTTCCAACACCGAAAAGGGCGACGAGAAGCAGACCAAACAGTGCGTTCAAAAACTCTTCAAAAGCTATCCGCCAAAGACGAAGTGAGGAACCCGCCAACTATCTGTTGTCCTGAGCGGAGACAGCAGGCGAAACGACAATCAAAACAATTGTCGTCCCGAGCAAAGCGAGAGACCTGCTTTTTCGATCCCTGCGCACTCAAAACAATTTGTCATCCTCGGGCCCGGCGCGGTTTGCCGGGCCGAAGGATCTCAAATTCCAATCTCGCGCGTGTCATCCAAGCGAATTTCTGCAACGATCTCAACGCACCACCAATCTAATTTGGGAGCAACATAGTTCAAGGGACAATAAAAGAGGATCGTGGCATTTGCATCCCAGTTTCGAAAATTTGCCCGGATCGCAGCGGTCCTGGCTGCCGGCTTTCTCCTCCTGCAATTCGCCCGACCCAAATTGCCGAACCCTCCAGTCACTGCGGAATTGCAAGCGCCAGACGACGTGAAGCAAATTCTGAAAACCGCTTGCTATAACTGCCATTCCAACCAGACAACCTTGTCATGGTTCGACTATCCCGTTCCCGCCTACTGGCTCGTTGTGCAAGATATTCGCGAAGGCCGGGCGCACCTGAATTTTTCGGAGATGGGACGCCTTCCGGCCGCACAACAGCAGGCGGCTCTCTTTGAAGCCGTGAGCCAGATCGAATTGGGTGCGATGCCGCTGCCGCCGTACAAGCGCCTGCATCCGGAATCGGTCATCACGCCGGAACAATCGGCGGTTCTGAAAAAATATCTTCTCTCGGCCGTTTCCAATGAGCCAGCGAGTCCTTCAGCAATCGCAGCCGCCGACGCGCAGTACAACCAATGGATTCAGTCCGGCGGCGTCGTTCAGAACGTAGCCCCAGCTCCAAATGGAATCGCTTTTCTGCCCGACTACAAGAATTGGAAAGCCATCAGCAGCACGGATCGCTTCGACAATCACACCCTAAGGCAAATTCTCGGCAATGATGTCGCGATCGAAGCGATCGCCAACAATCAGATCAATCCCTGGCCCGATGGCACCGAATTTGCCAAAGTAGCTTGGTTTCGGCAGGCCGATGCCGATGGCTCGCTTCGGACAGGCGCCTTTTTCCAGGTGGAATTCATGATTCGCGACAGCAAGCAGTACGCCGCTACGAAAGGTTGGGGCTGGGCCAGATGGCGCGGCGCGGACCTCAAGCCCTACGGCAAAGACCGCAATTTCGCGCAGGAGTGCGTCGGCTGCCACAGCCCGCTGAAAAAAACGAATTATGTTTTCACCATGCCGATTCGGGGGCAACAATGAGAATCGCAGCGAGTAGGTTGCATTCGTGCGTCCTCATTTTCTGTGTGGCGTTTGTCGGTTGCTCAAATCAAGGGCCAAACATCGCGGCCACATTCAATCAGGGCGCATCTTTGGTTGGAACCTTGCCCGCGAATCCGCTCCAATGGAAAGTCATCACGTCGATGCTCAACACCAAGGACTCGACCATGGCGACCTTGTACGGCAACGATATGGCCGTCCAATACTCAAGGACCCACTCGCAGCACGATTACCCTGCTGGATCGACACTCGCTCTAGTCACGTGGTCGCAAGCCGATGACGCTCGCTGGTTCGGCGCCAAAATTCCAAATCAAGTGAAATCCGTCGAATTCGTCTTCGTGCGCGTCATTGCCAGCGACGGTACGACCTACACCTACCAAAAATACGAAGGCTCGCCGCTGAGGATGCTTTTCGTTCAGGAAGGATTCGGTCCGAACGAACGCGCCGGCTATCTGCTCGCACAACGTGCAGCCGTGATGCCCTGATTTCGCACCCAATTCTGGGGCGTAGCGTTTCAGTCCTTCAGGAAGGGCCATCCTACAACCGGACCAACCAGCAGGGTGGCCCCACTAAGCCCACGAAGCTCTTCGGTTGACCTAATCAAATATGCAGCGTATGTATAGCTGTCCCCAAAACAATCCCACGGGGGCCACCCAGCGACCTCAGTCGAGAAGGATGGTTGCGGCGGCCCTTCCGACTTTCTCTGTGGCCTTCCGACTTGAAGAGTGCTCGCCACTAACAGCGTTCCCGTGATATAGCAGTCTCCCGATGCGGAAATTAAATTCTCTGCCCCGCCGCGAGGCAGGGTTTCTTGAGCCGATGGAATGCCTCGCGGTCCCGAAACTGCCTGAAGGTCCAGAGTGGGTGTATGAGATCAAGCTGGACGGCTACCGAGCTCTTGGCATTAATTCCGAAGGCAAGCTGAGTCTCTATTCGCGCAATCGAAAAAGCTTTCACCGGCAATACGCCCACATCTTCGGCGCGTTACGCGAGCTGCCCGAGAATACAGTCCTGGACGGTGAGATCGTCGCGCTAGACGACACCGGCCGGCCGAACTTCAACCTGTTGCAACACTTTCGTGCCAAGGCGTCGAAAATCTGCTATTTCGTTTTTGATCTCCTGGTCTTCGAGGGCAGCGATCTGACGCACTCCCGACTCATCGACCGGCGCGAGATCCTGAAGACCAAGCTCCAATTCAGTTCTACGCTCATTCGCATCGCTCCCTATTTCGAGACCTCCGCGGCGATGATGCTGCAAAGCGCCCACGAGCAGGGCTTGGAAGGAGTGGTGGCCAAGCGGAAGGACAGCCGTTACGAGGCAGGGAAGCGTAGCGGATCGTGGGCGAAGTTCCGGTTGAATGCAGGCCAGGAACTCGTGATCGGCGGCTACATTCCAGGCGCACACGGGCTAGAGTCCATCATCGTGGGCTACTACAAAGAATCAGAGCTGATTTATGTGGCTAGAGTCCGGAACGGATTTGTGCCGGCGACTCGGAGGCAAGTGTTCGCGCGGTTGCGGCCCCTAGTGGTGCCGGATTGTCCCTTCGTGAACTTACCCGAAACCGAGAAGGGTCGCTGGGGAACCGGGCTCACCGCAGTAGATATGAAGAAATGCATTTGGGTTCGGCCTGAGGTTGTCGCGCGTATCGAATATCTGGAATGGACCGACGGCGATCATTTGCGGCACTCGAAATTCACCGGTATCCGCGAGGATAAGAACGCACGGAGCGTCATCAAGGAGCACGCTGGGGAAGCGTGATTGGGACCCCGTCTTCACCGGCCAATAGGATTGCCTTGCAGCACACTTTATAAGGGACTACACTTCCGACCATTTCCTTTGGGCCACCATTCCGTTTGAGAGGTGAGCCATGCTCAAGCGTCTACTCCTAGCGTTCCTCGTGCTCGCGGTGCCGGCACTCGCTCAAACGCAAACTCAGGTACCAGAAAAAGCGCCAGGAGTCGAGTGAAAGGCAGGCCCACCTACCGTGTCGCAGTTCAGTCAAGACCCGATAATCAACGTCATTCACAACTCCATCAGAAAACTTTTCAGGCCCGAATTTCATTCTAAGTACGTGATGGTTTCCATTGTCGAACTGAAGGATGCGGTATTTCGAGGAATTGATCGCTTTCTCATCAAACTTTACAAAGATCCAAAATCGAAAGAAGCGCAGCTTGCTGACAAGAGGTTTCAATCCTTCGTACACAAAATGCCGACAGGTGAGGCGACGTCCGGCACTCAATGAGGATTGAGGAGCTATGCGAGATGAAACCAATGATTGACCCGGAGACTGAATTCAAAGAAGAATTGCGAATGTTTGGCAATGAGGTCGAAGAAGCGATGCAATGCTTCTACGCAGAGCAAGGGTGGCGACCTTTTTCTACAGGTCGTTCGTGGACGATAACATTTTGAAACAGCTCGGCGTTGTAGCGGAGCGCAGTGAGGTCGCGGTGTTTGTGTTACGTCATCACACCCGTATGATTGCGGACCAGGATGGCTCGGTCTACTCCACGAGATGTTCGGCCGCAGACGCAGTCTACCGGGAGGACCAATGGCAGAGACGTTCGAAGCATACCGAACTCGAGTCCTAAGCTATCTTGGCGATGAGGAGCCCATCGGTGTACAACAAGCCACCCCATCGCAACTCGATCGGCGTCTGCGCGATGTCGCGCCC
>Ga0210394_10001261_pt1 | contig 41851 bp, 25 predicted proteins | sample IncBWC12MmetaG_FD_160121 | JGI IMG/M metagenome (GOLD analysis project Ga0210394, IMG submission 160121) | Forest soil microbial communities from Barre Woods Harvard Forest LTER site, Petersham, Massachusetts, United States - Inc-BW-C-12-M | ecosystem: Environmental > Terrestrial > Soil >...
CGCGCTCGGTGGTCGACGCGTCAATTGGCACCAGATCATTGTCGTGCAGGCTCACGCCCGAAGCGCCCACTTCCGCCAGCAACCGCACCAGCTCCAGCGGCGGCAGAATCGCGCGGACCGGCTCGCCAAATGGATCGCGTCCAGGATTTCCCACGGTCCACAGGCCGAAGGAAAACTTGTCCTTCCGTTTCGGTTGATATGGATCAGTCGTCATCGGTTCCCTTGCCCTGTCCGGCAGCCAATTTGCCAGCAACAGCCGAATCAAGAACACGCCGCTTCAAATCCCAAAAAGTACCGATCGTGAAATTCGTTTACATCGCGTCGCGCCAGATCTCCCGCAGCGCCGGATACAACTTGCGATACGCGCCGTACCGCCGATTCAGCAGCGCCACATGTTGCGGGTCAGGTTCGATTCGCTGCGAAACGTGCACAGTCGCATCGGAGGCTCCTTCAACGCTGGTCCAGTTGCCCACGCCCACTCCCGCAAGCAGCGCCGCGCCGTAAGCCGGGCCTTCTTCCACATCCAGCACACCAACCGGCAGGCCGTAGACGTCCGCCTGAATCTGTCGCCACAAAACTCCGCGCGCGCCACCCCCGCCCAGCCGAAGGGACTCCACTGGAATTTTCAATTCGGCGAAAATCGTTAAGGTGTCCCGCAGACTGAAAGCCACACCTTCCAGAATCGCGCGAATCACGTGCGCGCGCGTATGCGCCGCCGAAATTCCCACCAGCGCACCTCGCGCGCGAGGATCCAGATGAGGAGTCCTCTCGCCCATCAGATACGGCGCCCACAGCAAACCATCCGCGCCGGACGGAGCCGCACTGGCTTCCGTCATCAATCGTGCGTAAGCATCCTCACCGGGATCGCCGATCGCGCCAAATTGATCGCGAAACCAGCGCAGCGAATATCCCGCGGCCTGCGTCACTCCCATCACGTGCCAGCGTTTCGGCACCGCGTGGCAAAATGTGTGGATGCGTCCCGCGGGATCGCGCACGGGCCCTGCGGTCGCCGCAAACACCACGCCGGAAGTTCCAATCGTCGCGCTCACCGCTCCGGGACGCACAATTCCCATGCCCACCGCTCCCGCAGCCTGGTCTCCGGCTCCGGTCACTACCGGAATTCCCGCGCGAAGTCCGGTGGCGCGCGCGCCTTCCTCCGACACGTGTCCCGAAATTTCGCACGATTCGAAAACCGTAGGCAGCAAATCCGCGTTCAGCTGCGACGCTTCCATCATGGGCCGTGACCATTGGCGATTGGACACGTCAAAAAGCAGGGTCCCCGAGGCATCGGCAACGTCCGTCGCGCGAGAACCGCTGAGCTGTAGGCGTATGTAATCTTTCGGCAGCAGAATCGAACGGGCGCGCGCCCAAATTTCCGGCTCGTTTTTCTGCACCCACCAGATTTTAGGAAGCGTGAAGTTGGTCAGCGCCGGGTTGGCGGTCAGCTCGATCAACCGGGCCGACCCGATCTTTTCGGTGATCTCGCGGCATTCCACTTCCGTCCGTTGGTCGCACCATAGGATGGATGGACGCAGGGCGCTCCCGTCGCGGTCCAGCAGCACCAGGCCATGCATCTGCCCGGTCAATGCAATGCCGCTGATTTCGCCGCCCGTAGTCTTGCCGCGCGTGAGGCATTCCGGGATCGCGTTGCAAACGGCGGCCCACCAATCACAAGGATTTTGCTCGGCCCAACCCGGATGAGGTGATGCAAAGGGAGGATGCGCGGCCGTAGCCGAACCCAACACGCGGCCGTCACCATCCAGCAGCACGGCCCGCGTGCCGCCAGTCCCGATATCAATCCCCAAAAGCTTCATCGCCGCCGCACCCTGATAATTTAAAAACAATCGCATCGAAACGCGGCTTCAACCGCGCCCATTTCTCATCAGCATTCGCATCGGCCGCCCCCCAGCAGCCGATTTTTCCTGAGGTTCTCTCGGCCCCCTCTGCGTCAAATCATTTGACTTTCTCTGTGCACTCTCTTTTCCTCTCTGTGTCCTCTGTATTAAATCTCTGATTGTAAACCGCTGGACGCCTATCCAAGCGGAGCCGCCGCCCGGCGCGATCGTCTTAACTATTTTCCGTCCACCAACACTTCCACTCCATAAGCCGGCAAGTCCACGCGCCTCCCGTCTTCCGTGCCAAGCAATGCCTTCATCGGATGTGGCAGCGCCACATGCTCCGCCGTCTGCCCAAAATTAATCAGCACAAAAATTCTATTCTTCGCATTCTCCCGCGCGCTCACGTCAACTCCCTCCGGCACCGCAGCAAACGCCTGAGTCACCCCGCTCTTCCGCACCATCCACTGCACCGCCGCAGCCATCAACTTGTCGTCCAGCACCGCACCAATATAGGTGACGCTTCCTTTTCCATAAGCACGCGTGAGCACTGCCGGCTGCCCGTCTAACCATCCATTGGACACCCCATAACGCAGCAGCACCTCCGCATCGGCCGCCGAAGCCTTCAGCTGCTCTGCCCACACCGACGCCTCTCCGCTACCCCAGGCACCCGACACCGGCACATCTTTTTCCAGCGCGTAATATTGCTCCACGCGCCCACCCAGCACGTCCACCAAATAACCAGGCTGCCTCTGCGGCAGCAGCGCGTTGAATTGATCCTTCATTCCGGCACGCGGCCCCAGAACCAAATGCCCGCCGCCGCGTACATATTCCAGCAGATGCTGTGCCATGTCTTCCGGCAGCACATTCAAATCCGGCGCCACCACCAGCCGGTAGCCGTCCAGCTTCGCGTACGGGCTGATCACATCGACCGATTGCGCCAGCGCGTAAAGATTCTTGTAGTAACTCTTCAACAAGCCCAGCTGATCGTATTTTTCCGTGTGCTTCTGAAATTCAATCGCCCAGCGGCTATCGTAAGATTGCAGCAACGCCACCTGCGACACCGGTGTCGTGTCCCGAAAAACGCTTTCGACCTTCGCAAATTCCGCACCGAGCTGGCTCACTTCTTCATACAACGGCACCGGAGTGCCGTCCGCTCCCAGCAGCGTTCCGTGATACTGCTCTTGCCCGTTCCAAGCGCTGCGCCATTGCCAGTACTCGACGGCATCGGCCCCGTGCCCCACCGCCTGCCAGGCCATCGCGCGCACTTCGCCGCGGTTCAGAGAATTATTTACCTTATGCCAATTCACTGCGCCGGGCTGCGTTTCCATCACCCAAAAATTCCGCTCCAGAAATCCGCGCGTCAAATCATGAGCCAATCCGTTCCACGCCGGATCAACGTGTCCCGTCCCCACATAATCGTCCCAGGAAGCGAACGTCAGCGGCTGTGCAATCGCGTGATAATCGTAGCCGTCAAAAAATCCCATGAAATTTGCGGTGATGAATTGCCGCGGATCGCTGTGCTGGCGAATCGCGTCCAATTGATTCTGCTGGTAGCCCGCCCACGAATAGGTCACGAACCGTTTCCAGTCCAGCATCAGCCCGGGATTGTGCGGTCCCACCGTAATCGGAATTTCCTTCCAGTTGTCGTACGTCTGGCTCCAATACGCGGTCGTCCAGTGCTCGTTCAAGCTCGCCAAAGTTTTGTATTTCGCTTCCAGCCATTCATCGAAAAGTTTTCGCGTTACGTCGTCGTAGGACATCAAGGCGTAGCCGTATTCGTTGTCAATCTGCCAGCCCACCACGTTGGGATTGTGGCCAAAACGCAAAACCATCTGCGTCACGATCCGTCGGCAAAATTCCCGATAGCGCGCAGACGTCACCGAAGCTTGCGCGCGGTTGCCGTGCGTCTCTCGCACTCCGTTCGGCTCCAGGCGCAAAACGTCCGGATATTCCTGCGTCAACCACGCCGGGGGAGTCGCCGTGGGTGTTCCCAGCACCACTGCGATGTGATGTTGCGCGGCAGCGCTGATCGCGCGCTCCAGCCAAGCGAAATCGTATTTCCCCTCCGACGGCTCCATCCGGCTCCAGGCGAATTCAGCCACGCGCGTGAACGTGACGTGCGCCGCCTCCATCAATCGCAAATCTTCTTCCCATCGCGATTCCGGCCACTGCTCCGGATACCACGCCGCTCCGAGCAGCAGCGCATTATGCGGAGCCGCCAGCTCCGCCGGATCATTTTGCGGCATCGCACCTCCAGCCAGCAGCACAGGGAATGCCGTCAGTAATGTGGACATCAAAAATGCCAACGTAATTCGGTGGCACGAATTGGACACGACTCTGACCCTCCCGAAACCCTTGGTGGCCTGCAGTTGTCAAATCTCTGAACTACACGGTCTAAAATTCGACCTTAGTAGCCACTCCTGAATATTCCACGATCTTGTCCGCTGGGCGGGTCACAGCAATGCCAGTTCCGTGGTTCTCGCCGACCAAGACGATAGCGAACTTTCGAGTCTCCGCCATCCCGGGAAATCTTCCCTGACGCTCGCCGATCGTTAGTTGGCTCTTCGCGTCATCCCAGTGGATCGGTATTGTTTCGTACAATCCTTTTTCATAGCCATAGCCGTCGTTTTCGTCTTCGTACATCTTAAAGTCTCCATCGGCACCTTCGTAAATGCGGAGCTCCAGCGCGTCTACAGTGTTTTCCGCAGCGTACTCAATTTCAGGCCCCATCGGCACGATGGATCCGGCGCGCACGTACAGCGGCATGCGCTCAAGCGGCGCTGCAGCATCGACCGCGCCACCTTCCGTCGCGCGTCCCGTCCAGAAGTCGTACCACTTCGCTTTCGGCAAATAGAGATGCCGCGACGTGGCTCCCGGCTCTGTCACCGGATTCACCAGTATCGCCGGACCGTACATGAATTGGTCGCCGATGTTCTGTGCGCGCACGTCGGTGCGGAAATCCATCGCCAACGGACGCATCGGCGCGTAGCCCTCGCTGGTCGTTTTCCACGCTACAGAATAAATGTAAGGCATTAGCCGGTAACGCAAGCGGTCGTAGCTCATCAAAATTGTTTGCGCCTCGGGTCCGTAAGACCACAGCTCATTCGTATCCGGCGCACGCGTTCCGTGCAAACGGAAAATCGGACAAAAAGTTCCGTACTCGAACCAGCGAATGAAAAGTTCACGGTAGGCCGGATCGTCAGGATGCCCCAGGATGAAGCCGCCGATATCGGTCGTCCAATACGGTATGCCGGAAAGTTCGAAATTGAGCCCCGCGGGAATCTGGCGCGCGAAACTCATCCAGTTGGATTCCACGTCGCCCGACCAGGCGGTCACCGCATTGCGCTGAATCCCCGCAAACGCGGATCGCGAAAGAATGAACACGCGCTTCTGGTCCGACGCAGCGCGCTGCCCTTCGTACACAGCCGTCGTGGTCATCAGCGGATACAAGTCCGCATAACGCGCACCGTTGCCTAGAGCAACCTTGTTCGTAACCAGGATACTGGTTTCGCGGTGTTCCGTTTCCGGCTCGTCCGTATCGAGCCACCAGGCGTCCGCGCCGATCTGAAACAGGCTCTTATCAATCAGCTCCCAATAATATTTGCGCGCTGCGGGATTAAACGCGTCGTACAGCGCGTTTCCCAGCGGATGGAATCCTCCAACGATGGTGCGGTCAATGAAATAACCGCGCTTATCCATATCCTCGTATACCGGCGAGCCGGCGTCGAAGAACGGCCAGAACGAGAACATTATGTGGAAATGATTTTGATGAAGATCTTCGATCATTCCCTTCGGATCCGGATAGTTCTTGTTGAACACCGGCTCGCCCATCGTGTTCCACCAAAACCAATCCTGCACGATGTTGTCCACCGGAATGTGCAGCTCGCGGTATTTGTGCGCAATCGCGAGCAATTCCGCTTGCGACTGATAACGGTTCTTGCACTGCCAGAATCCGTACGCCCATTTTCCAAACAGCGGCGCCGCTCCGGTCAATTCTCGGTAGCTGGCGATAATCTTGTCGAAGTCGGGACCGTAAAGAAAGTAATAGTCCACGGTGTCCGCGGCTTCCGAGCTGAGAAAAAGAGCGTGTACGAAACGATTGTTAAAGCGGCTGCGCGATGTGTTGTTCCAGAAAATTCCGTAGCCATTGCTCGAGAGAAACATGGGGACGGAAATGTTGGTATTGTCCTGCGACAGGTCCACCGCTTCCCCGTGATAGTTCCACACGCCCGCTTGGTGCTGGCCCAATCCGTAGAAAGCTTCGGTTGAATCCCACAAATCCGAGAACAGCTCAGAGTGGTAAGTCTTCTCGCCGTTTACTTCCACGGGAGTGAGCGTCCGATTGGAATCCTTGAAGAGTTTCTTGCCCGCGACGTCGTTGTAGAGAATCGAGCCGTCTGCGCGGGTGACGACAATCGTCATGCGCGGCGTTTCGATGGTCACGTCCTTGTCCGTTGTTTGCATCGTCCACTGCGGCCGCGCCCAGGAGGTTTTGGTCACCACATATTGCGGTGTGTTCGGGAATGACGCTGTCGGCGAGTAAAGAACGTGGATGACCGAATCCGAGCACACCTGTATTCGCAATGTGCCGCTCTGCATCGTAAAATCCACGCCTTCGGCCTGCTTTTGCACGCGGGTAACCGGGTTTAGCGCAATCCACTGTGCCGAGGCGTCGCGAGCCGTCGCCAGCAGCGTCAGTAAAATTGCGATGCACCACGCCCTCCGACTACCGAGTCTCCGCATCGTGCTGATCCTTTCGCTAGCTCGTGGCCCGCAATTAACCAAGCGTACGCAGGAATCGAGTGCTCTGTAAACGCAAGATTAAATCGGATACGGTAACGATAACGCCGCGCGTGACTTTGGCATTTCGACCTTTCGCTGTCAACGATTTTCTGGCGCCTGGGTTCAAATACTGTGGATTTCCGCCGCAAGAGCGCGTGCGAATTCTCGCGAGACCGCCGCCAGCTTCGGCGCTAACATCCCTTTTGCTCCCGACAACTTCCACGCAGGTTGACATCTGCAAATGTACATACTAGACGGGCGTGGAACCGTCGACTGTTGTGTCGGCGGCTCCCTCGCGCGCAGGACCGAACAAGAGGGAAGCCAGCGGCAAGTTCGCCTTGCGGGCAAATGAGTATTAACCGTCGCATAGTACTTCTTTTCATCGCAGCGAGTTCAGCCATCGCCGCGCCATCGGCTCGCCGGCGTGCGGGATTTCCGCGATCGCAACGGCCTGATTTCAAACTGCGGCCAGCGCAAGCAAGCGTTCTACACCCTGCAAAAGTCTTATACCGAATTGACAGCCGCGCCGCCCGACCAATAGTCGCTCGACGCGGTGCTGCAAAGCAGACAATTTGAACCACCTGCGTCGAAAAAACCATCGAGGTGGTCCGCAGGGAGGCCATTCCGCCGCCGTTTGCGCCTCAACAGCCGAATCACGCGCATCCGCAATTGCTAACATTCAAGCATCGGCTATTGCAATTGCGTCCCGTGCTAGAGTAAACGTTAGGTTTGGGAAGAAGTCGCAGTGTTCGACGCTCCGCGAGAGCGTGAACCCATTCGTCGCCTTATAAGCCGCGACGGGCCTCGCTGGCCAACTTCCGAAGCGTACTGCATGAGTTACTGACGATGGAGATGCGAGTATTGAATTCGCGACTGCGAAGCCAAAATCGAGACATTGCACACGATGGCGCACGCGCGAACATAAGCCGAGCCTCCGCGTATCACAGCTGACTTGATCAATGACCATCCGAATGAAGGACATCGCGCAGGACCTCGGCGTCTCGGTCATCACCGTCTCCAAGGCGCTGCGGAATCATCGCGATATCAGTGCGGCCACCAAAGCTCGCGTGCTGAAGAGAGTCGAGGAGCTCAACTACCGCCCGAATTACGCCGCGCGCGCTCTGGTCACGGGCCGTTCGCACAGCATCGGGCTGATCGTTCCGGAGCTAGTGAATTCCTTTTTCTCGGAAGTGGCGAAGGGGCTCGCGAGAGTCCTGAGCAAGAGCGGTTTCAGCCTGCTGATTTCCTCCGCCGAAGCGGATCCCGAAGTCGAAAAAGCCGCCATCGATCAGCTCCTGGCCCGGCGCGTGGACGCGCTGCTGATCGCTTCTAGTCAGTGGACCGTCGAAGCCTTCCGGCGCGTCGAAGAGGCCAAGGTCCCGTACATTCTGCTGGATCGAAGTTTTGTGGGACTTCCGGCAAATTTCGTTGGGGTGGACGACGTGCGTGTGGGAACCATGGCCACCGAGCATCTGCTTGAAATTGGATGCCGCACTATCGCGCACATCAGCGGTCGCCGAATCAGCACCGCGTCAGGACGGCTCACGGGCTACAAGCAAGCGCTAGCCGCGCACGGCCTTCCCTGCAATCCTGAGTACATTATTCTGGACGACCGCATCGAGGAATCCACGCACGTCGAAGGCTACGAAGCAGCAGTAAAACTGCTCAAGCTGAATCCGCGCCCAGACGCCATTTTCTGTTCCAACGATGCCATCGCGATTGGAGCGATGGCCGCCATTCTCGACGCTGGCCTGCGCATTCCCGACGATGTCGCCTTAGTCGGATGCGCAAATCTTCAGTACGACAATTTTCTGCGCGTGCCACTAACGAGCGTGGATCAGCAGAGTGTCGCCATCGGCCAGCGCGCCGCCAGGCTCGCGATCAGGCTCATCACATCGGATCGCACGCTGCCGCCCAAAACAATCCTGCTCGATCCTAAGCTCGTCATCAGAGACTCCACTAAGAAACTGCCGCCCGCTCAAACCTGAACTCGCCTCTCATTTCGGAAATCGAATAGAGGTGCGCGAAACCGGTCCGCAGCATCCAGCGCAATCGAACTGCTCGTCACCCCGTAACAAGCACGCTGCCACCTCATTCAAAAAATGGATGCTGTATATAAAAATATCTTGACAGCGATAGCGGCTCGGAGTAAAAGAGCGCACAGGCAGTGCAATCGGTTACGGTAACGATACAGTAGGCCGGAACCAATTTTGCTTGGGGTGAGCAAACTTTTGACCTTCTTCTGCCAGAACTTCGCGTGTGGCGCGATGTCGCTTTCCCTAGTGGAAGCTTTGACGCCATTGCGGTAGGCCCCTGTGCGGGCTTGGGAGGCAACATGAGGATTACCGGGTGCGTTTGGGGAAACGTTTTCAATGCTCAACATCCATTTCTGCGCCGGGCGACCGCCAGCGCAGCGTTGTTGATCGCAGCGCTGCTGCTCTTCTTGCCGGCGGCTCACGCCCAACTTTCAGGCTCGCTGTCCGGTACCGTAACTGATCCCAGCGGAAGCGTGGTCCCGAACGCGAAGATTACGTTGACGAACCAAGCGACTCAGGAGCAACGCGAAATCACTTCCAATAAGGACGGCTACTTTGCATTCGCCGCCGTTCTTCCTGGAACCTACTCGGTCAAAGTGGAAGCACCCAGTTTCAAGGCATGGGAGCAGGCCGAAATCATCATGCACCCCGGCGATACTCGAAACCTCAACGACATTCACCTGGAAGTCGGAACCGCGACGCAAACTGTAGAGGTCGTCGCGTCCGCCACTTCCATCGTGCCAGTTGACTCCGGCGCGCGCGAGTCCTTGCTCTCTCAGACGGAGATCAATGACATTCCGCTGGTCAGCCGCAACCTGTCCGAAATGCTGAAGATTCTTCCCGGCGTAACGACGGTCGCTAACGGCATCTCCGGGGGCAGTCAATTCGTCGGTAGCTTCCTCAGTTTGGGTCTTACGGGTAGCACAATCGGAGTGGGCTTGAGCATCAACGGCGCCGCGTACCGTGGCGGAACGGGCTACACCTTGGACGGAGCCGACATTCTCGATCCGGGGTGCAACTGCTGGTCAACTGCCCTGGTGGATCCCGACATGACGCAGGAAGTCCAAGTGCAGACATCGAACTTCGGCGCCGACGTGCAGCAAGGGCCGGAAGTCGTGAACGTTGTCGGTAAGTCTGGCACCAGGGAATATCACGGGCAGGCGTATCTGTACGCGCGCAACGACGTGCTGAACGCCAACGACTGGGTGGACAATCACAACGGAAACAAGCGGGGTTCCGCCTATTATTATTATCCCGGCGCCAGTTTCGGTGGGCCGGTACCGTTCACCAGGAAAAAAGTATTTTTCTGGTTTGGCTACGAGCACGCGTATCAGAATACTGGCAGTTCCACGTCTCTCAAATCGTACATTCCCGCTGCGGGCATGTTGCAGGGGAACTTCACGTCATCGGGGACAGGCGTTTCCGCGCTGTGTCCGAACTTGGACGCGAATGGAAACGACACCAGCGCGAAACCCCTTGTCGGCCAGGCCTGCTCCAGCATCAACGGCATGGTGCTGCCAAACGGCACGAAGGTCACGAATGGAATCATCCCGGCAGGGTTTCTGGATCCAGGCGCGGCCGCACTCGAAAAGATTTGGCCGGCCGCGAACGTCAGCCCCGCAGCCAATGGCGGATACAATTACTTCCAGACCTTTCCTACCAACAACAATCTGTACTGGTTCCGCCCTCGCGTGGACTATGACTTAAACGACAGCAACAAGTTCTTCGTATCCTTCCAGTACGGCAGGAACTCCACTCCCGCCGGTGGTACCGGAGCGCATATTTGGTATACACCAGGCAACGCAATTCCATTCCCGGGCGGCGGTGTCCAGACTCTGCAGACGACCAAGCTTGCCACCGGTCATTTCGTGCATGTATTCAACTCCACAACGACGAACGAATTGATCGCCACCTGGAGCTGGGACAACAATCCCAACACTGCTGACCTGACGCCAGTGAGCAGGACAACAACCGGTTACCCCGGCGCGTACGGCACGGTGTTTAAGAACGCGGCTATCACCATGATCCCCTCAATCAACAGCCCCGCAAACGAAAACGGCTCAGCTTTTACGTTTCCAGATTTTTCCCAGCCGGACTTTTTCGATCCCGGCCTCGGCGGGTCTTGGCTTGCGAAAAAACAATCGCCGTCGTTCGCAGACAATGTGACTAAGGTTTTCGGATCGCAAACCATCAAGGTCGGTGCCTACTATCAAAACGTGGGCAATCTGCAAGGCGGCTTTAACTATCCAAATGGCGTGCTCACGTTCGGCGGACAAAATCCGGACTTTTTCGACCCGACGGGCCCGGCCATCGGTTCCTCACTCAATCCGTTGGCCGATTTTGTGACGGGTATTGCCTCGAACTATCAAGAAGCAAGCGGCGAGCCTTATCAGGACATGGCCTATCGCATCATTTCCGGCTACTTCGACGACTCGTATAAGGTGACCCGGCGGCTGACGATACAATTCGGCGTCCGGCTCGATCATATCGGCCACTGGTACGACCGTCAGGGGATTGGGATGGCGGCATTCTTTCCAAACCTCGTGCTAGTGGACGAAGCTAACGATCGGCCCAATCCGGGGGTGCGCTATCACGGCATCGACCCCGGCGTTCCCATCAGCGGATCTCCCAGCCGCTTTGCGTTCATTTCTCCGCGGTTTGGGGTCGCCTACGACGTGTTCGGAGATGGCAAGACCGTGGTCCGCGGTGGCTGGGGAGCCTATCGCTGGAACGATCAGGTCAACGATTATCAGGGAGCTCTCGAGACTTCACAGAATCTGCTGACCTACAACCTCCCCCACGGAAACAACGTGCTTCTGAGCCAAATTGGAAGCTTACCGGCTCCGGTGTCCGGTCTTTCCACACCCGGCGCTATTAACGGCAGTATCTACGCGACCGATCCAAACGATTACAACGTACCGGTCACTTACAGCTACAACCTTACGATTTCTCACGAGCTGCCGTGGCGTTCGCTTTTCGAAATCGCCTACGTGGGAAATGATACCGAGGACATCCTGCTTGGCGGCCAGAACGGCATCGGAAACCTGGGCGGCGGTGGTGCCGGAAGCATCATCGACCGCAACAAAATGCCTTTGGGCGCATTGTTCCAACCGGATCCGGTAACTGGGCTCATTGCCTCGGATCCCGAAAATCCCAGCAAGACCTGCCTGGGAGCTGTTTGCAACCAATACGCTGACTACTATCCGTATCGCCTAGAATACGGGACGAATAGCGTCGTCGTTCCCGAACACAACGGCTATGCGAATTATAACGCGCTGCAATTAATGTGGGCCAAATCGGCGGGCCACCTCAACTTCAACGCCAACTACACCTGGTCGAAGTCCTTGGGTACAGGTCTGGGTAGCAACCCGTACTCGATTTCGGGCAACTACGGACCATTGGGCATTGACCGCTCTCATGTCATAAACACGTCGTACGTCTACAATCTCCCCGACTTCTACCACGGCGAATCGAAGTTCGTTCACGGTGCCACCGCCGGCTGGATGATCGCGGGAACAACAACCTGGCAGTCCGGCGCGAATATCCAGTCGAACTACAGCGCCAATCTTGGCTTCAACATGAAGTACGTCTGCGGTCCGGCGGATGCTCCAAGCTGTGCGACGGCTCTTGCCAGTTATGGCTCTGCCACAATCGGCTCCGCAACCTATTTCGGAACCACCGCAGCAATGGACATCATGCCCGACGTCACCTGTAATCCAGGATCAGGTTTAGCCTCCAACCAGGTTGCCAAGCTTTCCTGTTTCTCGGCGCCCGCTGTTGGCAGCAATGGTCCGCGAGATCTGCCGTACATCAAACTCGGAGCATTCTGGGGCAGTGACCTTTCCATCGCTAAGACGTTCCACGTGACGGAACGGCAATCGTTTGAGATCCGTGCCTCCGCAAACAATTGGCTCAACCATCCGCTGCTGTCCTTCAGCGGCAACGGCCAGTTGCAGTTGAATTACACCAAGGACTTCGTCACCGGCGTGGTATCTGCTGCGCCCGGATCGTCGACCCCCACCAATTGGGGCTTTCTTGATACGAAGGTCGGCGGTGGCAATCAGAGAATCATGGAGTTGTCAGCCAAGTACTCGTTCTAGTTGCAAGGCGGCGTCGAGAGGGCTCAACGACCCCCACCCTCTCGATCGTCGCTGGAGTCTTGCGCAAGAGCCTCCAGCTCCCACCCGGCTAGGCGGCTAAGAGCAGACCGATCGAGTACTCACGGGGTGGCTGCAAAGCCACCCCGGATTTTTCGCAGGCGCAAAGTGAGAAGTCTGTTTAACCCGAGTGTGCAACTCTGACCTTGTTCCCGCAAAACGAAGTATTTTCCCCACGCAAGAGCGCCGCATCTTCGTTGTCTGGCCGGCGTGCACTGCGCGATACTGATCAAGAAGCCAGGCCTTGCTGCGGCGCAACCGCTTGCAGCCTGCCAAGTACGGTCGAATGAATCTGATACCCACAAAATTCTTGAGCGTAGCCTTGCTCGGCGCGTGCCTCGCGGTAATTCCCGCGGCCGTACCACCCACCCCGCGATTTGAAGATGCCGCGAAGCAAGCAGGCCTTACGGTCGTACACATTTCCACCCCAGAAAAAAAATACATCATGGAAACCATGAGCGGCGGCGTCGGCTTTATTGATTGCGACAACGACGGAAAACTGGACATCGTCATCGCCAACGGATCGACCGTGGACCGTTATCGCCGAGGCGGCGATCCGCTCGTCACGCTTTACCATCAGGATGGAGATCTAAAGTTCAGCGACATTACCAAGTCCGCCGGCCTGACCCGCAAAGGCTGGGGCATGGGCGTCGCCGTCGCGGATTACGATAACGACGGATTGCAGGACCTCTTCGTCTCCGGCTACGGCGGCAACGCGCTCTATCACAATCTGGGAAACTGCAGGTTTGAGGACGTAACCGAAAAAGCCGGACTGCGTGGCGGCGGCTTCAGCACCGGTGCCGCATGGGGCGATTATGATCGCGACGGCCACGCGGATTTATTCGTTCCGGGCTACGTGCATGTGGACATGAATAACCTCCCGGAATTTGGCAGCAAGGAAGATTCCTGCCGGGTCATGTCCGTGAAAGTGCAATGCGGGCCGATTGGCTTGCCCGGCGAACCAGATTATTTATTCCGCAATCGCGGCGATGGCACTTTTGAAGACGTCTCCAAAAAAGCTGGTGTTGACGACGCCGTGCACGCCTATGGAATGCAGGGAATTTGGTTTGATTACGACAACGATGGCTGGCCTGATTTATACGTCGCGAACGATATCGTCCCGAAATATTTGTATCACAATAATCACGACGGTACCTTTGAAGACGTCAGCCTGATTTCCGGTGCGGCCGTGGACGCGAGCGGCAAAGCGCAAAGCACCATGGGCGTCAGCACCGCAGACTTCGACCACAGCGGGCGCCTCGGCATCTACATCACCAACTTCAACGCCATGTCGAACACTCTCTATTGGAATCAGGGACCAAAAGGCTTCGCCGATATTTCTTTCGCGTCCGGTTTAGGGCCGGCCAGCATGCCCTACGTCGCGTGGGGCACGGCGTTCCTCGATATGGACAACGACGGATGGCTAGATCTCCTCGTGGCGAATGGCCAAGTTTACCCGCAGGCCGATCTCATCCAGGGCATCACGCCGTATCGCCAGCCGCTGATGCTTTTTCGCAACAAACGCGACCGCACGTTTGAGGATGTCAGCAAAATTGCCGGTCTCGCCAAGTTGCGCGCTGCTTCGTGGCGCGGTGCGGCGGTCGGCGATGTGAACAACGACGGCCGGATGGATATTTTGGCCATGGATGTGGACGGGCCACCAGTGTTGCTGATCAATCGCACCGAATCGACCGATCATGCCGCAATGTTTCGTCTGGTTGGGACAAAGAGCAATAAAGCCGCGATCGGCGCCCGCGTCGTCGTATCGGCCGGCGAGCTGGTTCAGTTAAATGAAATTCAAGCAGGCTCCAGCTATCTTTCGCAAAACGACCTGCGCCTTCATTTCGGCTTGGCAGAGCATGCCAAGATGGACAAGGTAGAAATTCTCTGGCCAAGCGGCTCGACGGAGACTTATCAAAGTTTGCCCGCCGGCTACATTTACACCATCGTCGAAGGCGCCGGCGTGCAACAAAAACTTCCGTTCAGTACGGAGCACGATTCGAAGCCCTGAGCTTCGACGCGCGCCGTGCGAATTCAGAAATCTTTGTCGGTCGTCGCGTAACACTGTGCAAACAGAGGCGCGCAACCCTAGATTATTGACGTTGTAGCGGCCAGCTTTAGCTGGACGCCGATGCCTTTGAATTTGCAACGGCCGCCTGCCTTTTAGGCGGGCGTCTTTGACTTTGTCTTAGAGTCGGTAGCTGCTGGTTCAGGCTCATCGAACCGCGCAGCCGTCGCCTTGCGGTGCCGTTGCGTTTGAATTTGTGAATCACCCGACTGGGAGAGTGATCCTGAGATCCTGCTGTGCGGGATCGCAGGGTAGCAGCGCGCTTTAGTGCGCCATCGATCGTAAGGCCATCGCCGACGTGTGGCGAAAAGAGAAAAATCGGAGACTCATCGGCTTGCCAAAGCGTCCCAAATCGAAGCTGCAAATTCTGCGCTGCGTATTCGCACTCGCAGCAATCACCTGGTCTGGAATCGCTCTTGCGGTTTCGGCCCAACAGTCAGATTTGGCCAACATTCCGATGGCCACGCAAGATCGCATAAAGTTTTCCACATGGTGGCCAACGAAAGGCGCAGCATCCCGCGAGGAATACATCGGCGCCGCGGCGTGTGCCACATGTCATACCGTCAAAACGGCGTTGCAGAAGACCACGCCGATGGCCCACGCATCCATAGACGCGCCGAATTCGGATATTTTGCGTTCGCACGAACACCTGAATTTTCAGGCCCGCCCCTATCGCTATGATATTGTGTCGCGCGGCAGCAACAGCGTTTACTCCGTGCACGAAGGCGCGAATTCCGTCTCGGTACAACTCGGCTGGGCGTTCGGTTACGGCGAGGTCGGTCAGACCTACGTTTACCAGCAAAACAGTTCTTTCTACGAAAGCCGCCTGAGTTACTACCGCGAACTGCAAGGCCTGGACATCACGACCGGCCATTCGCGTTCCACTCCGGCCAAACTCGCAGAAGCCGCCGGCCGCCAACTAGATCCGGAAGAAACTCAGCATTGCTTCGGTTGCCACTCAACGGCTTCCACCACCAGCAATCGCTTCGCGCTCGGCCAGCTGATTCCCGGCGTGAGCTGCGAGGCCTGTCACGGACCCGGCGCGCAACACGCCGCAGCAATGCAGGCCGAAGATTTCGAGCAGGGCAAAAAATTAATCTTCGATCCACACAAGCTCAGTCCGGTTCAGTCCGTGGAATTTTGCGGTGCATGTCACCGCACAAAATGGGACGTCGCCATGGCCGGCATCACCGGGGCCGCCACTGTGCGTTTCCAACCCTATCGTCTGGAGACCAGCAAGTGCTGGGGCGAAATCGGCGACGCGCGTCTAACTTGTTTTTCCTGCCACGATCCGCACAAACCTCTCGTGCACGATTTGGGCTCCTACGATGAGCGTTGTCTGAAGTGCCACGCTTCGAACGCGCACGCGCAATCCGCGCAACTCCCTGACGCTGTGCCTACCTGCCCGGTGAGCGACAAGAATTGCGTCACGTGCCATATGCCCAAGTACGAGCTTCCCGAGATGCACACGAAATTCACCGATCATCGGATCCGCATCATCCGGAAAGGCGAGCCGTTCCCGGGCTGACCCAAGGGCCCGAAGCGCTTGATATAATTTCATCGTGATCACGCAGCAAAATCTTGGTGCTGAAATTATCGCGCGGCTCCCGTTGGGGAACTCTCAGCGCGGCCTCGCTTCCAAGCGGGCTATTGTTCGGCGTTTTCTGTCCAGCATAGCGTTTGTATGCCTCGTTGGCAGCATTTCGCTGCGAGCCCAAAATCAGAATCAAAACCAAAACCGCAAGCAAAATCAAAATCAGGAATCCGCCCCGCCTCCAGAATCCGCGCTGCAGGATCATTACGACGCCGCCCAGAATTTTCAGGCCGCCGGAAATCTCGCCCTGGCCGCGCGGCACTACAAATCCTTCCTTGCGGAAGCATTGAGCAACTTGGCCACCAATCGCGCTAAGGTCGGCGATTTCGCCAAGGCAATGGCGCTGTTCGACGAAGCGCTGGACCTCGATCCTGACGACGCTGCGGCAAAAGTCCAATACGCGGAAGCATCGCAAGAAGCGAAAGACCTCAGCAAGGGTAAATCGCTCGCGCAAGAAGCGGTCGACGCTGAACCGAGAAATCCCACGGCCCATCGCGTGCTCGGCCAAATTCTGCTGCAAATGGGTGACAATAAGGGCGCAACGCAGCAACTCGAAACCGCCGTCGCTCTGCAACCGGACTTCACGAATGGCTCCGCTCTCGCCGCTGCTTACCTGAAATTAAAAGACGACGACCACGCCACCAGAATATTCGCAGAAATGCTCGCATCGTTCGGCGACAGCGCGGAACTCCATCTGCAATTCGGCTCCGCGTACGCTAACGCAGGCTTCCCCGAAAAGGCCGTCCCGGAATTTCAGAAAGCCATTGCGGAAAATAGCAAATTGCCCGGCGCGCACTATTCTCTGGGAGCCGCATATCTGCTGGGTATTGGCCCGCAGGCGTATGACCAGGCAGCCGCGGAATTTCAAGAAGAACTCAAGATTAGTCCACGTGATTACAATTCGCATCTCGAGCTGGGCGTCATCTATTTAAGCCGGCACAAATTGCCAGAAGCCGAACACGAACTTAATAGCGCCGTCGCCCTGGAACCGCTCAATCCCGACCCTCTGTTATCGTTAGGCCAACTCTACGATCAGACCAACCGCCCCGCCGAGGCGGAAACGGCCTATCGCAAGGCGATCTCACTAACCAAGGATGTTTCGCGAAATCATTTCCAGGTCGAACGCGCTCACTACCTCCTCGCTCGCACGCTTTTGCAATCCGGCCGCCAGGACGAAGCCAAAAACGAAATGGCAGTCTCCAATCAGCTGCTGAAACAGAGCGTCCTCGAAAAGCAAGGCCAGTCCTATCCGATTCAGCCAAGCGAAGTTCCGACCGCCAGCGCATCCAACAGGGCCGAACCAGCGCAGACCCTGGATCCCGAAACGATGAGAGAAGTGACATCATTTGAGAAACGCATGGCCCCGCCTATTTCCGATAGCTACAACAATCTGGGCGCAATCGCCGCGGGCGGCAATGATTTCACGGCAGCTCTCGCATATTTTCAGAGTGCGGCGCTGTGGAATCCGTCTCTCGAAGGACTCGATTACAATTGGGGGCGCGCTGCTTTTTCCGGCCACCAGTACGACCAGGCGATTGGCCCGCTCAGCCGCTACCTGCAAAACCACCCGCAGGACAGCGGCGCCCGCTCAACTTTAGCTCTATGCTTTTTTCTTCTGCAAAATTATCAGGATGCTCTGAAGACATTTCAGCCAATGGCAGCCGCACAGATCGATGCCGTGCCCGTCCTCGCCTACGCGTATGCTGTCTCGCTGACCAAGGCGGGTGATTACGCCGCGGGAATAAAAAACTTGAAGTCCCTGGAGAGCGCCCATCCCGATGACGCCAATATCCACAAAGCACTAGGCGAAGCGTTTGGAGCGCATGGCGATTACGCGCAAGCAGCTGAGGAATTACGCGCCGCCATTCGCGAGAATCCCAGCGACAAGGACGCCGAGCGTGAGCTGAATGCGCTCGAAGCTGCGCAGAAGAGAAACCCCGGAACATCGAGCGCGCCGCAACCGAACTAGCGCTCCGGGCTCAACGAGTCCGGCGGTTGAGGCGAACCCGTGTCGTATTTGATCTTCCGGTCGCCATTCTTCCCGGCGCCCGGCTCGAACGATTGCCCCTGCAGGAAAAACTCCAGATTTCCGCGCATCACTAGGTGAGGCGAAAACGTAACTTGATTCGACGAGCACGCGCCCTCCGTCAAATACTCGTGCAGTACGCGATAAGCCATGCGGCCCTGCGTGCGCGGCCGCTGATAAATCGTCGCCGCCACCGAACCTTTTTTGATTTCTTCCACCAGCGCCGGAAATAAATCGGTGGTTATGATCGTCAATTGCTCCAGCATACCCGCATCACGTGCTGCTTGCAGCACCGGAATCGAAGCCTCGGTGGTGATGTACATCCCCGCCAGATCCGGGCACGCCGCGAAAAGTTTTCTGCTCTTGTAATAAGTTTCCGCGTCAACGTCGTGATCTTCCACCGCATCTTGCAAACGCATTGCGGGATAATACCTCTGCAACGTCGAGCGAAACGCGTTGAATTTTTCCGCGTGCTCGGTGATCACCGCGTCGCTCATCGTCACGGCTACGCGGCCCTTGCCCTGCAGAAATTTTCCCAGCAGGTCGGCGGCCAGCGATCCGCTCGCAAGCGTATCAATAGACACCACCGCGGTTCGTCCCGTGTTCGGCGCGTCCGTCACCACGCAGATCACTGGCACCTTCGAACGCGCCGCCCGCCGGATCCATTTCTTCATATTCGCCGGCCGACTCGGAAAGGTGATGATGCCGTCCGCGTTCGCGCTCAGCGCTGCCTCAAATGCCTCCTCGTCCCCCTCGCCCAAGCTCGGATAGGTGCGAAATTCCACCTCGACGCCTTCCATATCCAGTGATTTGGCTTCCTCCTCAACTCCCGCGCGCACCTCATCCCAGAACGAAGTCGTACCCTTCAAAGTATTTACGGAAACGCGCAGCTTCCGTTTTTGTGACAAATAACGCGCCGCCAGATTGGGGCGGTAGCCAAGCGCCTTGGCCGTTTGCAGCACGCTTTTTTTCGTCGCGGGACTCACGCCGTCATAACCGTGCAACGCTCGGTGCACGGTGCCAGCCGAGATATTCAGCACCTTGGCGATGTCGTAAACAGTAGTCCGTTTTTCCATCCAACTCTCGATATTCCAGTGGCTTACAGCCGCAATTATACGATTAAAAAACGCTCGATAGGGAACTACCATGCGTCAGTTTTGCGCCGCGGTTCGGCCGATTTCCCACGCAGATATTGTCCGGATGTCGCACCGAGCGCCCAAATTCGCGAGTGCCGAAAAGTGAATGACGCCTTTGCCCATCGAGCAACGGGAGGGTAAATTGTGGGAATGAAATCTCGCGGAACGAGGCCGCCGAGGCTCTTGAATTTGCACCGGCCAGCTTCAGCTGGGCGTCTTTGACTTTGATGTTGCTTTGCCTTTGTAGCAGCCGGTTCAGTTTCATCGAACCGGGCAGCCGTTGCCGTTGCTTTCACATCGCCGCGGTAGCACCCTTGACAAAGCGCATTCCCATGAATGAACTCGCAATCCGATTGCTGCGACCGGGTGCGCTACCCTTCGGTGCTTGAAGGGTTGGGGTTTAGACGCGGGACTTCCCCTTGCATCTCTGCAGGCCGCTGTCGCACTTGCTTTCGTAGCGGCGCATTTCAATGCACCATCGTCGTCGCGGCAACGGTCGATGGCAATCTAAAAACTGCCGTGCAAAGCGCTGCTCAGTGTTTCTGTGCCAGCGTAGTTTCAAAATCCGCCGCCGCCTTATCTATTCCGGCCGCCACGTTTTCGATTATCTGCGCGACCTGTGGAATCTGCGCCTCCGCTTCCTTCCATTTTTTCTCGTCCATGTATTCATGAACCGCCGCCACCGTCTTCGCGCCATACCCCGTATAAGCGCCCGGCGCATAAATCTGGTTCTTGAACCACGGACGTTCCGGCAATCCCTTTTCATTCAAGAACAATCGCGAAATCCGCAGCAGATCCGCATTCAGCGTTTCCAGGGATTGCGCCGCCAAAGCCGGCGAACCTGCAGCGTGCCACTGCGCCAGCGCCTTGGAGTATCGCTGCGCGCTTTTCTTCAGCGTCTCGATGGAATTTTTCATCGGCGTAAAATTCATATAAGGCGGCACAGCTTCCGCAGGCGGTGGGACGTAGGTCTTGCGCGGGTCGGCTGCTGCTGTGAAGACGCCTTCCTGCAACTCCAGATTGCGCTCGGTGATTTCGTCCTGCTTGTCTTTCAGCAATTTCTCCAATTCCGTTTCGTATTTCGCGATGGCTTCCGCCTGCGGCGCGTAATCCACCGGAATTAAATCCGCGTCAGCCAAACGCAAGATCGTAGTGCCGGCGGTTTGCGCCAGCGCGCGGCCATACGAAAAATCGGTGTCCACGAAGTGCGTGTAAAAATAAAAATCATCGTAAATCGAGTGATACTGATCGCCATCATCCTCCCCGCCAAATCCCAAATCCAGCGTGGATATCCCGGCGAAATCCTGGAAGGCGGTGTAGTCCGACCCGTCTCCCAGCGCGGAAACGTCCAGGTCGGAGCGCTGGCGAGCTTCCGCGCGTTCTTCGGCGTCCTTCGCTCGACTGATACCTACCAGATGCGCGCGTTGAAAAACTGACAAACGGGTCTCCGGATCCTGAATCTCTCGCGCCACGCCGCTAACGACCCGCTGCAAATCCTGCGTCCCTCCGGCGAAAAAGTGCCCTCTCTCATTGCTGTCGGAATTAAGATAAGCGACGGCATGCTGTTGCAGCTCGGTCAAATGTGTTTCCACCCACTCAACGGAACCGAGCAGACCAGGCTCTTCTCCATCCCACGCGCAGTAAATAATGGTGCGTTTCGGCGTCCAACCTTGCTTGTGCAGTTCGCCAAGCATGCGCGCTTCCTCAAGCATTTCCGACTGGCCGGAAATCGGGTCGTCGGCGCCGTTCACCCACGCGTCGAAATGATTGCCGCGTATTACCCACTGCCCGGCATCATCGCCGCCATGCAAGGTGCCAATCACGTCATAAATTGTTTTCATGTCCCAGTTGGAGGCGACTTTCAGATGCACTTTCGCGGGCCCGGGACCGACGTGGTAGGTGATCCCGAGGCCGCCGCGCCAACTTTCCGGCGCCACCGGACCCTGCAGCGCGGAAAGCAGCGGCAGGGCGTCAGCGAAGGAAATCGGCAGCACCGGAATTTTCGTGATGGTCTTGGCATCCTTGATCGCCAGGCGTTTTGCATTCGGCGTCGCGCCGACGCCGGGCGTCAGCGGATCGCCAGGATAATCCGTGTCCATCACGCTGCCGCGTTGCACGCCTTCGCGCGGCCGCCAGCCGCCGGCGGGATAATCGTCGCCCTGGTAATAGCCGTCTCCGCGCGGGTCTGAATAAATAATGCAACCGATCGCGCCATGTTCGGCGGCAACTTTCGGTTTCGTGCCGCGCCAGCCCGAACCGTACCGCGCGATGACAATCGCGCCCTTCACCGAAATTCCCAGACGATCGAGCTGCTCGTAGTCTTCGCGGATCCCGTAGTTCACATAGACCAACGGCGCGGTTACGTCCCCATCGGCCGAGTACGCGTTGTACGTCGGCAGCTGTTCCGCAGTCTGGTTGCTGGTGGGATCAATCGGCAGGGCAGGCTCCTGCAGTTTCGCGCGAAATTGCGTGGGTTCCAACAGCTCGACGATGCGCTCCTTCGGCGTGGGAAATAATACGCTGAACGTTTCGATATGCGCGTCGAAGCCCCACTCCTGCATCCGCGCCAGGATCCATTCGGCGTTGTCCTTGTCATAGGGCGAACCCACGTGATGAGGGCGTGCGCTCAAGCGGTGCATATTCTCGCGGATGTTCCCGGGCGCGATGCCGTCTTGAAATTGTTTCTCCAGCGCACTTTCCGCTGTTGAAGATGTCCGGCTGAATCCGGTAATCGACGGCGCACTCTGTGCGTCGGTGTTCTGTCCCGGCGTGATTGGCGCCGAGAGCAACGCAGTAATCGTAAGCAGCGAGCAGCACACGGAACGCAAAGGCATGAAAAGTTTCTCCCCAGATGAAATGACCCGCGCGAACGGGACGCGCACGTGCAAAATCTTAGACCCAAACCTACCGACGTACGCCCAGCAAGCGGCGTTTCAGAGCCGTCGCATTCTCGTATCATCGGGCGGCACACGCCAGCACATTCTTTAATCGTGTCTAAGAAAAAAGGAGGCTCCGCGCAGGGAAAAAGCGATCATCCGGCGTGATTCTCTCGGCCCGGAAGCGTCTATGGCCCGACTGGATAATTTTGTAGGTCTGGCTTCAGCTATGGCATGAACGGGAAGGCTCCCTACGGCTCTGCAGTTTGCAGAAAAATGGCACCGACTCAGGTCTTGACTTTGTAGCGGCCGGTTCGGTTCATCGAACCGGGCAGCCGTTGGCTTTGCTTTGTTGTTGCATCTGTAGCGGCGCCCTTTAGTGCGTCATGGGCGGTGCATCGGCCTTCTTACTCCCACCGACTTTATCCAGCCCAAATGTCGGATGATTTTTCGTGCCCGTAACCTTGATGTGTAAATCTGTTCCACCATTCTTGCCTTTGAAAAACGGGTCCGCCGCCTTCAGAAAAAATGATTTCGCGCCAGTGGTCGTTTGCGAGAGTTTGGCCTGCAGCAGCAGATCCCCGTGGAAATCCATCTCGGTGTTATCGATGTTGTACGTCCCGTCCAAATGCAGTGACGCACCCTGCACCGCAAAGCTTAAATTGGAAAATGTCGCCACGCCGTTCGCGAATCTGAAATTTCCGCGCAGGTCGGACGCAACTTCGTTGATATCCGTGTCCTTCGGCCGGCCCTGTCCTTTCCGGCTGAGCGTGTCCACCTTCTCCTGAACGCTCGTGCTGGTGAACTGCGCGTGGCCCACCCCGAATTGTCCAGTGAGCTTCATACGCTCCAGCAGATCTTCTTCGCCTTCGGGGATATCAATCGTGGCCTTCAGGTTCGCGGAGCCGGTCATCAGCGGCTCGTCGGAGTTGACGGCCAGACGCAGAAGATCTTCGATGCGCGCGTTCTCCGACGAGGCGTTCAGAAAAATGGTCCGGCCCTTTATCTCTTTGCTGACATCGACGACCTTGCCGTTCACCACCAGCGTGGTGTGCAGAAATTTCGCCGTCACGTTCTTCAGCACCACGTCGCCGTTGGTTCCGTCCACCAGCGCAGAAAAATCTGTGTGCAGCGCCAGGGGCTGGCCGCCCGTGCGCAGGCCGAAATCGGGTGTATCCGTGTATCCCTCCACCGCCAAATAATCCAGCGGCCCGGTAAATGTTCCTTGCGACGAAAGAATCCCGCGTAGCCCTTTCAGCGTGCCCAGGTCCGCGTTCTGAAACGTATAGCGTCCATCGGCCGGAGTCTCGCTTGGCTCTTCCGCTTGCCAAGGCCCGAATTCTCCGGTGGAATCGATATCGCCCTTCGGAATCGCGTTGGTCAGCAGCGCGTGGAATTGCGCCGGGCGGTCGAAACTGACGTTGTGAAGATCCAAATGATGTATCGGGAATTCGCGCGGCGGCTTGTCGGATTGCGCTCGCAGCACTTCAATACTCGCGTCGTCGGCGCGCACTTCGCCAATCAGCACCGGATATTTCTTCGCCAGGTCCTGATCGGTCTTGTGGATCAGCGGCTCGGCGCCCGGCTCGCGCGGCGGGGTGTGAATCTGCAAGCCATCGAGCTGCACAAATGAAATGTACGGGCGGGGGCCGAGCAATTCCGCCAACTGCGCGTACATCGAAACCGTCTGCACCTGAATCAGCGGCGGGATGTCGGTGCGTCCCTTGTGGCGCAGCACCAGCCCTGTAATGGTCACGCGCAGCCGCGGAAACAGGGTCACGTCGAAGTCCGAAAACTCCACGGTGCTGGCAAAATGCGTTCCCAGAACATTCTGCGTTCGCTGGCGAACGAAGCGGTGCAGCGTCGGCCCCATTAACAACGCCGTCAGCAGCAGCAAGATCACTACCACCGCGACGCCGGCGATGATCCATTTACGCATCAAGCCCTGTTCGTCCTTTCCGCGTGATCCCGGCCGTTCTCAGCAGGCCCATGTTAATCGAGGCATGCTGGCGATCTCTCTACCGCAAATCCTGTAGAACTGCGGCCCATCTCACGTAGCCAACCCGCCGCTCTCATTGGACGATGACAGTGTACCCCCGCTCCGATACTTTCCGCGGGTCTTCCGAAGCGCGTGCTGCTGGAAGCAGGCCCGTGCCTGGTCAGCGCAAATGTCCAGCCGGGCGGCCAGACCTGCATGGGCAGGGAGCAACCCGTGAATCCCCCGAGCTAGGGCTGCTCGCAAATTCAGGCGCGCGAAACTGCGCCACTCGTAACGAGTTCCGGCCCCGCTGCACCGGCCAGGGCCGTAAAAAAATTGACGCTGACGGTCGCCAGCTCCGAGCCAGGGAACTTCGCCTGGTAACGGTCGTCTGCCTGCAGTCCCGCCTCTCGCGCGCATTCCAGAAAAATCGGCAGCTCCACTAAATACTGATCGGAATATCCGTGCGTACCGTCGTACGCCACCACCGGCGTCTGGCGCAAATTCGCGGCCGCAAGTTCCGGCGGCAAAGTGTGCAGCTCCAACACCAGCAGGCCGAAGCGTCCGACGTAAGGCGCCCAGCGGCGCAAAAAGCGCACCAGATTTTCCTCCAGCTCGTCCGCGGGAATTTCTTCGCCCAGATAAGCAAACGCGCCGGTCGATTGGCCGCGCCGGCTGCCGCGCACGTAATTCGCAGGAGCCGAGTACGGCCGATTATGATCGAGGAAGGAACGCACGTGCAGCAAATCATGCACATCCAGCCCCAGCGCTTCCAGATCGCTGCCCAACTGCGCGGGGCGATTGATGTCTCCGGGAATCACATGGCACACCGGCACTTCGGCTTTGCGCAAATGCTGTTTCGCCACACGCCGCGCAACCTTATTGAAATCAGCGCCCACCAGAACCAGCGGATGCTGGTCCAGCACCCTGCCGCGCGTGGTTTTCTGTTTCACCACTTCGTACAAATGCTCCAGAAAAGTTCCGTCGCCGCAACCCATGTCGCAAATGCCCTGCGGCTGCCGTGCCAGCGGGCGGTTGAAAATCTCGATAATAATTTCGTCCACCTTCTTGAAATAAGTTTTGTGCGCGCCGCCGCTGCCCCACACATTCATCCCGCGATTCACCAGCAGCTCCACGCCGCTTTCATCCACCCGCGGCCCGCGCGCATTTCCAAATAGCAGCGTGGATAGCGAGTTGAACATCGGCATATAGGAAACCGTCACTCCGTAGGAAGTCGCAATCTGGGCCGCATAGACCCCGCGCGAAGTCAGCCGCACGCTATCTGCTTTGCGCGTGAGCCAATCCTGCGTAACCAGCAGATCGAACAAACGATTCAAACTCGCCTTATTTCCCGCCAGCGTGTGCGTTTCCACCGGACCTTGCTCCAGCCGCGCCAGCACGCCGCCGCGTGCCAGCGCCACCATCGCCGGACCAATCAGCACACCATCCAGATGGCCGCGGATGCTTTCCACCACATTTGCTGCGAGCGGATCATCCTGCGGCGCAGCGAGCCAGCGCTCCTGCGCGCGCAACACCAGCGATTGCAGGGAAGGGAGGACCGGGCCATCGGACTTGCCGTACAGAAAATCCTCGAGGAACAGCGCCTTCGGAATAAACGAAATCACTTCGCGGTAAAGCGGCACCGCCAGTCGCACTCCAATCACGCCTTGCGGTGTGAGCGCGTACTGCAAACGCTCGTCGTGCGCTTCCGTCCGCTGCCGCAGCCATCCACAGGAAGTCAGCAAACGCAGTGCCACGCGCAAATAGCCGCGATTCGCATGAGTGCGCTCGGCGATTTCATCCAGAGTGATCCACGCCGATGGAGCATCGAAAAGCCGCAAGACGCCGCGGTCGGCCATCGCCGCCACGGTAGGTGCCAACGCGATTCCCGACAGATGATTGAAGATGGTCGCCCGGACGGCTGCTTTTTCGTCTTCCACCGTCAACACTCCCACGCAGCGAACCTAACCGAATTCTCGGGGCAGGAATGTCCTACTCGCGCCCCTCGAACAAATCTCTCCCCTCAACCAGCGCTCGCATCTTGCGATCCACCACGCTGCGCTGCAGCATCCAGAACCCGCAGTCCGGATGAACGTAGTGCAGCCGGTCGGCGCCGATGGTCTTCGCGATTTTCTCGATGCGCGAAGCGATCAACTCCCGCGATTCCACTTCGTTATCCTTAATATCAATCACGCCAATTCCCAGCCCGATCTTGGGATCCAGGTCGCGGAATGCGGACAACTCCTCGTAGCCGCGCCGCGCGAATTCCAAAACCAGGTGATCGGCCTGCAGCGAATTCAAAAACGGAATCAAATCGCGCCAGAATCCACGCAGCATCGGCTGGCCACCGTAATTCCCGAAACAAATGTGCACCGCCTTTTCGTTTAAAACCCCGCCGAGCGCGTGATTGATGGCCTCAGCGGCCCACGGCGCGTCCTGTGGAAAGCCGACGATGCTGGCTTCATCCAGTTGCACGGTGTCTGCTTCGATCAATTCCAGCTGGCGGCGCAAAATGTCCGCAATGTCCATGGCCAGGTCGGCCGTATTCTTGTAAAAACAATTCGTCAGCAGCCGCGAAAGCATGTGTGGCCCGGTACAAGTAAACTTCAACGGCGATTTCGTCAGCACACGCGAGAACTCGTAGTCCCGCGGCAAATTCAAAGTGCCTTCGCCGATTCGTTCGACCACCATTCCGGCAGTGAGCAGCCGGAATCCCGATGCGCGATCGGCGCGGAAGCGATCAAAATCTGAAAGCGAAAAATGTTTGCGGATGCCTTCCATCTGCGAGACAAAATAATCGATCATCCCGTTGGTTTCCGGGTGGCTCGGATCGAAACGCATCAGCTCACCGTCGGAAATCAGATCCAGGCCCGCCAGTTCCTGGGTTTTCAGCACGGACATCACTGCGTCGCGCAGCACCAGCCGCGAAGTATTTCCCACCAGCCAGGAAGGAACCGGATAGCTGCCCACTACAGTCGTTTTGATTCGCGGATTCACGCGGTCTCCTCCCGTCCCACGGACGGTGCGAGCAAAAGCTTCGCGCCCAATGAAACCGATGATAACTCCGATGACGCCGCCGTTGATGCCCCGTTCTGTTCGACGCCGACCGCTACGCTAGTCGCCAACTCCTGCGATACCCGTGAAACTTCGCCTAGTCTTACTTTCCGCAGCGAGGCGCGCAAAAACCGGGCGAACATCGGCCAACTCAATTGCCGCACTTGCAGCCAGATGTATACTGAGCCCGCGATTGGCGCACCAGCGCCCTCGGCGCGATGCACAGTCCGAGCGCAGCCGATTCCGGAGGACCACATGGCTATCGTTGATGCGAAAAGCAGCCTGGCATCCGTCATACACGAATACGGGCGCCCCGACATTCATATCGGCGCGGGGGAAGACGAATCTCCCTACGTGCCGTTCAAGGAAAATGTTTTTATCCGCCATCTCGCTTTCGATGTGCGCACCAATTCTTTCGCCAACATTCTCTGGGTGAAAAAGGGAGGAATGCTCGGGCGCCATCGCCATCGCGGGCCCATCTCCGCCTGCACGCTGGAAGGGAGCTGGCGCTATCTGGAATACGATTGGGTCGCGCGCCCCGGCAGCTACGTCCGCGAAAATCCTGGCGTGATTCACACCCTGGTTTCCGATGATCCCAACGGCATGAAAACAATTTTCTTCTTGAATGGGTCTCTGGAATTTTACGACGACAACGACGTGCTGCTCGACACCCTCGACGTTTTCTGGTTCATCGATCATTACCTCAACCACTGCCGCGCCCACGGCCTGAAGATCAACCAGAAACTCTGGATCTGATCGCGCGCCAAATCGAGCACCAAGCTGCAACACGGCACGATCTTCGGGTCGAATCGCTTGTTTCATATTGTGAAAACATCTTTCATATTGACACTTCGGGAATTCTATCTACAATGCCGCAAGGGTCAAGAAAAAGTTATTCGGGGGGCGCCAACGCAGCAGGTGCGCCGTCGACTTTGTAGAGCCGCCTTCCGGCGGGCGCAGTTGCCTTGGAGTTTGGGGGGGGGCGCGTGCCAATCAGCCGACCATACGCAAAAAAACGCACCGGCATCCGCAAAATCACCGCGCCCGGTTCCAGCAAATCGCTGCAGAAAGCCCTGCGCATTCTGCTGCACCTCGGCCAGAACGGCCCCGAGCTGGGCGTAACCCAACTGGCCGAAGCTCTCAGCCTGGACAAGGCCACGGTCCACCGCTTGCTCAATGCCATGGAAAAATTCGGAATGATCGAACGAAATGCGGACAACGAGCGATACCGCCTGGGCCTGAAGCTGCACGAGCTGGGCACCAAAGCCGTCGAAGCGCGCACCCTGCAAACCGAAGCGCACCGCTTTCTGCTGGAAATGTCCCGCCGTTCGCGCGAAACCGTCAGCCTCGCTGTTCCCGGCGCAGGGGGCATCCTGTGCCTCGACCGCATGAACTCCCCGCACACCGTAATCACCGTGCGCACCAACGTGGGCGCGCACTTTCCCGCGCATTGCACGGCGGTAGGCAAAGCGGTGCTCGCGTTTCTGCCCGAACAAGAAATCAACGCGCTCCTGCTGCGCAACGGACTGCCGCGGTTCACTGCTTCCACTTTCACCCGGGCCGCCGCGCTGAAAGAAAACCTGCGCCAAACACGCCAGCGCGGATACGCCATAGACGATCAGGAACTCGAACGAGGGCTAAGCGGAGTTGCCGCGCCGGTTCTGCTCGCCGAAAATCGCGTGGTCGCCGCGGTGGGAATCGCCGGCCCCACTCTGCGCTTCCGCGGAAAAGAGCTAACGCAGAAGATCGCGCTGGTGCGCGAAATCGCCGCGAAACTTTCCGCCAGCCTCGGCGGCGCATCTTCGCTGTCGCGAGCATCATGACTGCAGCCATTCGATATCAATAAAGGAGCGCGAAAATGTCCGCACCATACCGCGCCGACCACGTCGGCAGTTTTCTCCGCCCGCCCGAGCTACTGGAAGCGCGCCGCACCGCGGCGCAAGATCCCGACCGCCTGCACGCCATCGAGAATCGCGACATCGAGCGCGTCCTGGCCAAACAAAAGGAACTCGGCTTCGAAATTTTCACCGACGGCGAATTTCGCCGCCGCAATTTCATGAGCGACTTCACCGACGCCGTTGAAGGCTTCGACCTGGGAGACGCCGTCGCACGCTCCTGGAAAGCAGGCCAGGAAAAAGAAGCACCGGTCAGCAGCGTCACCGGCATCGTCACAAAAAAACTTCGCGCCGTCGAGCCGCTCACCGGACGCGAGCTCGCCTTCCTCAGAAAACACAGCCCCGGCAACATCAAAATGACCCTACCCAGCGCCACGCAATTTCCGGCCATCGCTTTCAAACGCGGCGTCACTGACAAAGTTTACAAAGATCACTCCGAATTGCTCTGGGATATCGTCGCGATCATGAAGACGGAACTGGCCCGACTCTCAGCCGAAGGCGTGAAATACATTCAGATTGACGCGCCACGCTACAGCTATTTCATGGACCCCAAATGGCGCGAGTGGATTCGCACCGAAATGAATATCGCGCCAGAAGCGTTGCTCGATGAATCGATCCGCGCAGACAACGCGTGTTTCGCCGCAGCCAAACGCCCCGGCGTCACTCTCGCCATGCACCTCTGCCGCGGCAATAATCGCAGCCACTGGTACGCCGAAGGCGGTTACGACGCCATCGCCGAAAAACTCTTCGCGACGATGGCCGTAGATCGCTTCCTGCTGGAATATGATGACGATCGCTCCGGAACGTTCGAGCCTCTGCGCCTGGTCCCCCGCGATAAGTCCGTCGTCCTCGGCCTCATCAGCTCGAAAAAGCCGCAGCTGGAAAACGCGGACGACGTCACTCGCAGAATCGAGGAAGCCGCCCGCTATTTCCCGCTCGAGAATCTCGCGCTCAGCCCGCAATGCGGCTTCGCTTCCACCATGGAAGGAAATCTGCTCACCGAAGAAGAACAGTGGGCCAAGCTGCGCCTCGTCGCCGACGTTGCTCGCCGCCTGTGGAGTTAAACCGCCCCCGCAATCGGTCCACGCGCAGCGAGCTACGGCGAATCAAATGAAATATCGCGTCGCGAGGGCACAACTCGGTTCGTCCGCTACTTCAGCGGTGCTTTATCGCCGCTGATTTTGTCGCAGCACCTCGGCGACGCAGAAATTCCCGCTCAGTTCGCCGGTCTCTGACGCAAATCGTTCCGCCATTGTCCGGATTCGTATATTTATGCTCGCCCGCTGGACCCGGCGCGGCGTGGCCCTGCCGGCCCTGGTCTCCCTGCTGTCTGGTTTGTCCCGCCTGCCCCTGCAGCCCCGCTGGACCTGGCAGCGGCGCGGCTGCCGGGTTCGTTTGGCAACCAAGAACCAAGGGCGCAAACAAAAGCGTGCTGCAGGATAGCGAACTCTTCATTTTGTTTCTCCGTTGGATGGTTGCTGCACATTACTGCGCCGCTTGACCGTTGACGGAAGAGGGCCGTCGGCTGCCAGAGAGATAATTCCGGAAGGGAACTCTATCGTGTGCCGCAGTCCCGCAGCGTCGATTGCGAAGAAACAGAGCGCGCAACCGCGGTTATCCGCTGGCGCGCTTGCTTGACTTTCCCAAACCAGAGGAGAAGAATCCACACGAAAGATAATCGTACAAGCGCGCGATAAACGCGCGTTGTGCGCCCGCAGACGATCCGCGGCATTCGACTCGCGATCCGCGCTCGACGAGGAAGGCACACCATGCTCTCAACTCCCTACATTGACGGCAAGGCCATCGAAGTTTCGCCTTCGGCGATGGCGGATGTTCTCAACCCTGCCAATCAAAAGCCCTTCGCCAAAATCTTCATGGCGCAGGAACAGCACATGCGCGCGGCGATTGACGCCGCGCACGCCGCGAAGTCCGCCTGGGGGAATTCCCCCGCCGCCCTGCGCGAAAAAATTCTGCATCGCGCCGCAGACGAACTCGAAGCAGCCACCAACGAGATGGTGGATCTGCTGATCGGCGAGGGCGGCTCCACATTCGGCAAAGCCCATTTCGAGGTCCCCTTCGCCGCGAATATGCTGCGCTCGATCGCCGGAGAAGCGCGGCGCGTGCAAGGCGACGTTTTCCCCTCCGATGTTTCCGGCCTTCTATCGCTCGCGATTCGCCGTCCGCTGGGAGTTGTCGCTGGCATCTCGCCATTCAACTTTCCGGTAGTGCTGTCGCTCAAGAAGGTGGCGTTTGCGCTGGCTACTGGCAACACTTTCGTGCTGAAACCGTCGGAAGAAACTTCGCTGGTAGGTCTGAAGCTCGCCGAAATCTTCGAAAAGGCCGGCCTGCCGCCTGGAGTCCTCAATGTTGTTCCCGGAGACGGCCCCACGCTCGCCCGCGTGCTGTTCGATGATCCCCGCGTGAAACTAATTTCGTTTACCGGCTCCACCACTGTCGGACGCCACATCGCCGTCGAGTGCGCCAAAAAAGGCAAGCGCGTGGTTCTGGAAATGGGCGGCAAAAGCCCGCTGATCGTCCTGAAAGACGCCGATGTGGATTACGCCGTGGATACCGCCTGCTTCGGTATCTTCATTCATCAGGGACAAATTTGCATGGCGGGTTCGCGCATCATCGTCGAAGCGCCGATTTACGAAACTTTTCTGCAGCGATTTGCCGCGAAAGCAAAAACTCTGCAGGTGGGCGATCCCCGCGATCCGCACACGGTGATCGGCCCGCTGATTCGTGCGTCGCAGTGCCAGATGATCGATCGCAAAATCCAGGAAGCCGTCGCGGCCGGCGCGCGCGTCCTGACCGGTGGCGTCTACGAAGGAAATTTTTATCAGCCCACGGTGGTTGCGGACGTCACTCCGAATATGGCCGCATTTCGCGACGAGCTTTTCGGTCCGGTCGCCGCAGTCAGCCGCGCGGACAACGCCGATCACGCGCTGGCACTTGCCAACAATTCCTCCTACGGCCTTTCTTCCGCCGTGCTCACCAACGATTTGCAGCTCGCCATGCGTTTTGCACTCGAACTCGAAGCCGGCATGGTGCATCTGAACGGCCCCACCGTGCACGACGAGCCCACGGTTCCATTCGGCGGCGTCAAAGATTCAGGCAGCGGCCGCGAGGGTGGCCGCTGGTCGGTAGAAGAAATGACCGAAGTAAAGTGGGTAACAATCCAAATGGGCCGCCGCCACTATCCATTCTAAGCGCGGCGAAGGTCTTGACTCTGTAGCGGCCAGCTTTAGCTCGGCGCCTTTGATTTTTTGTTTTTTGCCTTATTCAACAATCAAAAAAAACCGTCTCCCCAGGCCCTTGCATAATCACATCCCACTTCAGCAATCCATCTATTGCCGGCCCATTTCGCGCAATCAAAGTCCCGCGCCGTGCCGGCTCGACCAAACTCAACACAAAATCCCCCGCATTCCCCGGCTCATCTGGAAAATAAATCCGCGTCACCACCCGCCGCATCAATCCCCGCATAAAAACAGAGACCGCAATGTGCGGCGCCTGCAGTTTTCCATCCGGCCCCGGCACCGGCCCAGGCTTGATGGTCATAAAACGAAATCTCCCATCCTCATCCGTCGGAATTCTTCCGAAGCCCTGAAATCCCTCTTCCACAGGCTTGTCTTGCGGATCTTCCGGGTGCGCGTATTTCCCGTACGAATTGGCCTGCCACAGTTCGATAATCGCATCCGGCACTCCCACGCCATCGCCGTCCAGTACGCGGCCCTCGATCGTCACCGGCTCGCCTGCGACGCCAGGACCAACAAGTGCGCAATTCAACCGCTCCAGGCCGATGCTGAAAAACGGCCCAACAGTCTGGGAAGTAGTCCCGCGCAAAGTCATCCTACTTCTCCGTCGGCGTCGCTTCGCGGCCGTTCAAAATAATGTCAAATTTATATCCCAGCGCGTGCCCCGGAATCGTGCTCTCCCAATCGAAAACCGAAATCAATCGCTGCCGCGCCGATTCATCCGCCGTGCAGTTATAAATCGGATCAAACGGCAACAGCGGATCGCCGGGAAAATACATCTGCGTCACCAAACGCGTCGCAAACGCCGGACCAAACACAGAAAAATGCACGTGCGCCGGCCGCCAAGCGTTGTGATGATTGCCCCAAGGATATGCTCCGGGCCGCACAGTGATAAAACGATATCGCCCCTCGCTATCCGTCATCGCGTAGCCGTGCCCGCTGAAATTTGCGTCGAGCGGCGCCTGGTGCTGATCCACTCTGTGCCGGTAACGCCCCGCCGCGTTCGCTTGCCACACTTCCACCAGCGTCTTTCGCACCGGCTTTCCGTCCTCATCCAGCACGCGCCCGCTGACGATGATGCGCTCCCCCAGCGGCTCTCCCGCATGCTGCCGCGTCAAATCGCAAGCCTTCACATTCACCGTTATCGGCGCAAACACGGGCCCGGTAATTTCCGAAAGCGTGTGCGGCAAATAAACCAGCGGCTGCGAAGGCGCGCGCTTCAGCGACGATACGTAAGTCGGATGCAAATATTCCGGCTGCGTTCCCGGCAGCGCGCGCCGATAGCCAGACAGGCTCCTCATAAAATCTTCCTCGCGACAAGCGGTCGCATGTATAACTGGCTCGGACGGGCGGGGCTTGCGCCCCGCCGTCAAGCTCCGCAAAACAGGGGGCTCTAGCCCCCGGAAGCCGCGTCTTGCGAGCAGCCGGCGCATTTACCAGTCAGCTTCTAACACTATACATCGCGCGCGATAGCCGCAAGGCATGTTCACTCCGCGCCCGCAGCGCTCCCGTGCGCCGCGGCCGTCCGCGCATGCAAATCGCGCAACGCCGCGAGTTCGCTGGCACTCGGCTGCGGAGTAATTTCCAAATTCGGCGCCACGCGCAATTCCCAGCCCGTTGCGTTTTTCACCTGCTCGGCGGAAACTCCCGTATGCACCGCCGTCAGCACCAATTCATTCGTCGCCGGATCGGAATTCAGCACGCCCAGATCTGAAATCACCGTTGTCGGTCCGCGTCCGCGCACCTGTGCTCCGCCGTTCCCGCCACCCCGTTCGAAATACCCCGAAGAAGTAACGAAATCCAACTTCTCCACAAACGTGCGCCTGTTTTGCTTCAGCAAAATCGCTACTTCCTTCGCGGCAGTCACGATTTCCGGCGCGCCTCCCGAACCGGGCAGCCGTACCTGGGGCGCGTCGTAACTCCCGCCAATCACGGTTGTATTGATGTTACCGAACTTGTCAATCTGTGCCGCTCCCAGAAAGCCCACGTCCACGCGCCCGCCCTGTAACCAGTAGCGAAAAATTTCCGGCACGGACACCACCGTGTCCGCCGTTTCCGCCAGCTCGCCGTCTCCGATCGATAGCGGCAGCGCGTGCGGCTTCGCGCCGATGGTCCCGGATTCGTAAATCAGCACAATGTCCGGCGCATGCGTCAGCCGCGCCAGATTTGCCGCCGCGCTCGGCAGCCCGATGCCCACAAAACACACGCCGCCGTTCCGCAGCCAGCGCGCTGCGGCGATGGTCATGATCTCGCCCGGCGAATATTTCAGTTCAGCGATGGCTGCTCACCTTCGCTTCCGCCTCGCTGCTGCGGCGGTATTCGGCAAAATCCGCGGTTCCCACCACATGCCGTTCCATCCACGTGCGGAAAAATTCGCGGTCGCGCGAAATTCCATCCCACGCGATGCAAAAGGCATTGTCACGTTTGTAATAGCCGTGCGCGTAGGAAGGATGCGCGCCGCCCGGCACTACGCAAACGCACGAAACCACCCACGCCGGAAGCACGCATGCGTTCAGTGACGCGTCCAGATCGTCCACAACTTCTTCCACGGTAACGATCACTTTTTTCGCCGCCAGCGCCGCTTCTTTCTGAATTCCAATAATCCCGTAAATCAACACATTGCCTTTGCGGTCCGCCTTCTGCGCGTGCAGGATGCTCACGTCGGGACGCAGCGCAGGAGTCGCCGTCAAAATTTCTCCGGTGAACGGGCACTCGATGGATTTTATTTTTTTATTGTGCTTCGGCAAATCCGAGCCGACATATCCGCGCATCACCGCAAACGGCAGCCCCGACGCTCCCGCCTGATAACGCGCGGCCATGTCCGCATGGCTGTGTTCTTCGATCGCGAGCGGCGCAGGCCAGCCGGTTTGTATCGCGTCGCGAAATCGGTGCAGGGAACCCACGCCGGGATTTCCGCCCCAGGAAAATATCAATCGCGCAGCGCATCCCATGCCGATCATTTGGTCGTAAATCAAATCCGGGGTCATGCGAATCAGCGTGAGTTTGCGGCGGCGCTGGCGAATTAATTCGTGGCCGGCGGCAAACGGTATCAGGTGCGTGAATCCTTCCAGCGCCACGGAATCGCCATCGTGCACCAATTCCGCGGCCGCTTCGCGCAATGATACGAGAGTCGCCACGATCTCTCCCTGAACTTTGCGTGGTTCAGCTGCCCGCCTTGCGAAATGCCTTGGCGAATTTATGCAGGTGGCCTTGTTCTTGTCAAGGCCGATTATCGAAATAGCGTGCGCCTATCGGCCAATTCGTGTATCCTTCGCCGTTTCCGGGCCCTAACGCAGGAGAGCTTCGATGCCGCGCCCCAGTACTCACAAATCCAGCAAATCCGCCAAACCCAGCAATCGCCCAGATCGCGCCGTGCCGCCCACTGCACCCGCCGCCGCGACGCCGACTCCTTCCGCGCAAATTGACGCACTCACCGGCGATCCCGATTTCATGACGTCGCTGGCTCGCGGCCTGGCCGTGATCCAGGCCTTTTCTCAGAAAAAACGCCAGCTCACCATTTCGCAAGTCAGCAATAAAACCGGATTTTCGCGCGCCGCCGTTCGCCGCTGCTTGTATACGCTCGCGAAACTCGGCTTCGCCGGCTCCGACGACAATCGTCACTTTTTTCTGCAGCCGCGCGTCTTGGCGCTGGGCCATTCCTATATTTCTTCCATGCCGCTCGCGACAGCCGCCCACCCCATCCTCGAGCGCTTCAGCCGCATGATGCACGAATCCTGTTCCATCGCCACTCTCGATGGCCTCGATATTGTGTACGTCGCGCGCGCTAATGTCACCCGCATCATGGCCATCGATCTCGGCGTCGGCAGCCGTCTGCCGGCCTTCTGCACCTCGATGGGCCGCGTCCTGCTCGCAAATTTACCGCCCGATGAACTCGAGTCTTTTCTCGCGCGCATTCAATTCACGCGTTACACCGAACGCACGATCGTCACCGTCGATAGATTGCGCCCCGTGCTACGCCTGGTGCTGCGCAACGGATACTCCATCGTGGACCAGGAACTCGAACTCGGCCTGCGCTCGATGGCCGTGCCGATTCAAAGTCCCAGCGGCCAGGTCGTTGCGGCGGTCAACGTAGGCGCGCACGCCCAGCGCGTTTCGAATCAAGAGATGCTCAACAATTTCTTGCCGCATCTGCGCGCCGCCGCGCAGGAACTTTGTATGTTGTTGCGCTGATGATCGCAGTAGGCAGCGGGCGATAAATGAACACGGATACCACAGACTACTCGCAGCGCTACGAAAACACCCTCGTCGCCATCCTGTTCTTTTCCTGGGGCACGGTCTTCCTCGATCGCATGTCGCAGCTCTACCTCGCGCCCTACATCGCTCCCGAATTCCATCTTACGCACGAACAAGTCGGCATGCTGGCCTCGGTTCTGGCCATCACCTGGGCCGTTTCCACTTTATTTTTCGGCGCACTCTCCGATCGCTTCGGCCGCCGCAGAATCCTCATTCCCGCGGTCTTCGCGTTTTCACTTTTGTCCTGGCTCTCCGGCGTGGCCCATACTTTTCACCAGCTGCTGCTGGTTCGCGCGCTGATGGGAATTGCCGAAGGCCCCTGCTGGTCCATCATGACCGCGCTGATCGAAGAATCCTCCACCCCCAGCCGCCGCGGGCGCAACATCGGCATTGTCGTCAGCGCCGGCGCGCTCGTCGGCCTCGCGGTCGCGCCGATATTAACGACGCAAGTAGCCGCGCGCTTCGGCTGGCGCTGGGCCTTCTTCGTTTGCGGCGTGCCGGGAATTTTGATGGGTCTGCTGATGTGGAAATTTGTAAAGGAGCCGCCAAAAAAGTCCGGCGCGGGCGGCGCGCACGGCCACCCGCCCAGAATCCGCGATTATTTCACCATTCTGCGCTATCGCAACGTGTGGCTCTGTTGCGTCGGCGCCGCTGGCTTCATCTCCTGGCTATTTTTGTCGAACGTTTTCGCACCGCTGTACATCACCGAAGTAGCGCATCAGAAACCCACCACAGCCGGCTTCCTTCTCGGAGCCACGGGGTTGGGAAGTTTCATCCTCGGATTTTTGCTGCCCGCTTTGTCCGATCGTTTAGGACGCAAGCCCGTCCTGCTCGCGATGGCCGCAATGTCCGCTCTGGTCCCGCTCGTGCTGCTGATCCCGCCGCTCTACGCCTACCCGTGGATCCTGGCGGCGATCCTGTTCCTCACCAATGCGGGACAGGGCATGCCGACGCTGGTGATGGTGCTGATTCCCACCGAAAGTGTGCCGCCGCAATTTGCCGCCACGTCCATCGGCCTCGCCACACTCGTCGGCGAAGTTTTCGGCGCGACCATCGCGCCCACTCTCGGCGGGGCGCTGGCGGAAAAGCACGGCCTGGGAATCACGCAGTTGATGTCCGCGGGCGGTGCAGGCCTGTTATTCCTGGTAGCGTTATTCCTGAAAGAAACCGCGAACATCAGAAATGGCAGCGCGCATCCGCAACCAGTCGCCGAACCGCTCCACTGAGGTGCGCCAATCATGCGAGCGATAGACTATTTCGACAAGCAAGCCGAAGCGCTTCCCGATCGCATCGCCATCATCGATGGCAATGTTCGTTACTCGTATGCCGACGTGCGCAGCGCCAGCGAGCGCATCGCCCGCGCCATGTGGGCCGCCGGCCTGCGCGGCGAGCAGCCTGTCGCAATCTATTCCATCAACGACGCGCGCGTTCTCCTCTGCATGCTCGGCCTGATGCGCGCCGGCGCCGTCTGGGTGCCCATGAACTATCGCAACGCGCCCGACGCCAACGTCGCCTACCTGAATTATGTTAAAACTTCCTGGCTCTTCTATCACAGCAGCTACTGCGGCCGCGTTCCGGAATTACAAGCGCGCGTCCCCACGTTGAGCCACCTGATCTGCATTGACGCCGAAGACGGAAAAAATCCATCGCTCGAAAAATTTAGCCGGAGCGCGACAGAATCAGACGATGGGGCCACAGTTGCTGTCGAGTGGGCCGATGCTCGCGGAAATCCCGATCGTCTCGTGGGCCTGGTGCCCACCGGTGGCACCACCGGCCCGGCTAAGGGCGTGCGCGTCACCAGCCTATCTTGGGGCACGATGACGGAAATGGCTTCGCACTACTGGCGCAGCGAAGGCTGCGAGCCCGTTGGCCTCAGCGTCGCGCCGCTTTCACACGCTGCGGGCGTGGTCGCCTTCACCATGTTCACGCTCGGCGCGACAAACGTAGTCATGCGCGGCTTTGACGCGCTCGAAGTCCTGCGCAACATCGAACGCTTCCGCGTCACTCATTTATTTTTGCCGCCCACCGCGTTCTACGGATTGCTCGCGCATCCGGACGTGTGCAAATTCGATTATTCGAGCCTGCGTGTTTTCCTGCTGGCCGCTTCGCCCGTCTCGCCCGACAAGCTCAAGCAGGGCGTCGAAATTTTCGGCCCGTGCCTGTGTCAAAGCTACGGCCAGACCGAAGCGCCAATGCTGCTGACTTTCCTCGACCAAAAAACACTCGCAGCCGCTGCCGCGGGAGATCATCCCGAACGCCTCAGCAGTTGCGGCAAGGCCACGTCCGCGGTGCGTCTGGCCATCATGGACGAACAAGGTCAGCTCCTGCCGCCCGGCCAGCCCGGTGAGATCGTCGCGCGCGGATCGCTCGTCTCGCCCGGATATTACGAAATGCCGGAAGCCACTGCGGAAATTCGCACGCACGGCTGGCATCACACGGGCGACATCGGCTACCGCGACGAGGACGGCTATTTCTACATCGTTGATCGCAAGAAGGACATGATCATTTCCGGTGGCTTCAACGTCTACTCCTCGGAAGTGGAAGCCGCCATCATGGCGCTGCCGCAAGTGCACGAATGCGCCGTAATCGGCGTGCCGCACGCCAAGTGGGGCGAAGCCGTGAAAGCCCTGGTGGTCCTGCGCGCGGGCCGATCACTGACGGAGCAAGAAATCCTCGACCACTGCAAAACGAAACTAGGCGGGGTGAAATCCCCCAAGTCCGTCGAATTCATCGCGGAGATCGCTAAAACCCCAGCAGGCAAGATCGATCGCAAGGAACTTCGCAAACCCTACTGGGCTGGCGCCGACCGCGCCGTCCACTAAAGCCGAAGGTTTTGACTTTGCCGTTGCCGTCGTTGTTGACGTTGCAGCGGCCCGCTTCAGCTGGGCGCCTGTGACTTTGCTAGCGCCGGCGTCTCGCCGGCTCTGTTGTCTTGGAATTTGCATTACGCGGTTGCCTTTGATTTTGTGAATCGCCCTGCGGGGCGATTCATCCTGAGATCTCGCTGTGCGGGATCGCAGGGTAGCGGCCGGTTCGGCTTCATCGAACCGGGCAGCCGTCGCTTTCTCTGCTGTTGCCTCTGTCGTTGCCCTTGACTTTGTGGCGGCCGCCTGCTTTTTAGGCGGGCCTGGTTGAATTTGCCTTGGTATCTTGCCGCCGCCTCAATTCGCCGTGCCAAAATCACCGTTTCCAATCACCCCCGGGTCCCGGTCCCGCACCACCTCCGCTCTGCTGCAAACTCTGATTCGCGCGAAAAATCACAAAAGCCCGAATCGCCGCGGCATCCCCGTGCGAAACCTCTGTCGCAAAGGAAACCATGCCATTCTCCCGCAACAATCCACCCAGCACGATGTTGAACCACTGATCATTCGTCAAAGCGCTCGAATAGCGCAGATCCGGCAGCACTCCGCCGCCCACAGCCACGTCCCCATGACAATTCCCGCAGAAACGCTGATACAGCGCCTCGCCCCTGCGCACGGTCGCAACATCCGCCGTCGCCGCCGGAGGATGCAGCACCTCCGGCTCAATCTCCGGCAGTGCTGGCAACACCGCCTTCCCGCCGAGCCCGAACGCCAGCATGCGGCTCACATTTCGCACGCGCCCTGATTTCAATGCCGGTTCGCCGGCAGCGAGCGGAAAGACACCGCCCCAACCAGCCAGAATCGCAACATACTGTTGGCCATTTACGGTGTAAGTAATCGGCCCGGCAATCGCGCCAGTCTGTATCGCGTAAGACCACACCTTCGCGCCCGTATCCGCACGGTACGCTTCGAAGTTTCCCTTCGCCGTGCCCTCGAAAACCAGATTGCCCGCCGTCGAAACCACTCCGCCGTTCCACGCTTCTGGACGATCCATGTCCCACGCCTGTTTCTGCTGCAGCGGATCCCACGCTACCAGCCGGCCCCTCACGCTGCTCATGATTGCTTTTTTGATCTGGGGGTCCTGCGGCATCCCCGCGGCCGCGAAGTCGATGCCTGTATCGAATGCAAAATTTCTCGCATGAAAACTGGCGTCGGACTTGTACGGGAATCCCGCATCCTGAATCGGGATGTAAACCAGTCCAGTGACAGGGCTGTAAGACATCGGCTGCCAACTGTGCGCGCCCAGCGGCCCCGGAATTATCAATTCCGCGTTGCTTCCGGGATAGCGCGCGAGCGCTGTTTCCACAGGCCGGCCCGTGTTCATGTCCACGCCGCTCGCCCAAGTGATATGCGTGTAAGGCGCGGCGGAAATCAGCCCCCCGGTCGCGCGATCCAGCACATAAAAAATCCCATTCTTGGGAGCGTGCATTAAGATTTTCCGCGGCCGCCCTTCGATCACCAGGTCAGCCAAAATCATTTGTTCGTCGGAATCGTAATCCCAAGCCTCGCCCGGGTTTTCCTGGTAGTGCCACACGTATTCGCCCGTTTCCGGCCGCAGTGCCACAATCGAACAAGTAAATAAATTGTCGCCGCCACGGGGGCTGCGGATTCTGGGGTTCCACGGACCGCCGTTGCCCACACCGACGAATAGCAAATCGAGTTCCGGGTCGTACACAATCGAATCCCACACCGTTCCGCCGCCGCCGTATTTCCACCACTCCCCAGTCCAAGTCTTTGCGGCCTTCGCCAGAATCGGATTCTCAAACGGTTTCGCCGGATCGCCCGGCACAGTGTAGAACCGCCAGGCCATCTCGCCCGTTTCCGCGTCGTACGCTGAAACGTACCCGCGCACGCCCAGCTCCGCGCCGCCATTTCCGATGATCACTTTGCCCTTCACCACGCGCGGCGCCCCGGTAATCGTGTAACGAAATTTGCGGTCGATCGTCAGCTTCTCCCACACCCGCGTGCCCGTGGCCGCGTCCAGCGCCTCGAGCCTTCCATCCAGCGTCCCGAAAAATACTTTGCCGCCCCACACCGCCCCG
>Ga0210394_10001262_pt1 | contig 41840 bp, 50 predicted proteins | sample IncBWC12MmetaG_FD_160121 | JGI IMG/M metagenome (GOLD analysis project Ga0210394, IMG submission 160121) | Forest soil microbial communities from Barre Woods Harvard Forest LTER site, Petersham, Massachusetts, United States - Inc-BW-C-12-M | ecosystem: Environmental > Terrestrial > Soil >...
CGCCCGCAAGCTCGAAAATCTTGGCGCGCACCGTGGCGCTTACCTGAAACGGCTGAGGATCCGCATCTTCGCTTAACTGGCGGATATCGTAGGTCGCCGATCCATCTTCGCCGATCTTTATCTCGATGAACTCGGGATTGCTGCCCTTGAAGATACGCCGATAGGTGATGGTGGCGCCGTCTGCGGCACGCAGAACTAGCGGACCAATCAGGACCGCCGCGAGTGAAAAAATCGCGCACCAGTAAGGCGCGCTTTTGGAGCGGTGAATGCGATTCATGGTGTTGAAAGGATGCGTGGATCGGATTCGTGGGTACGCTGCCGCGTCCCGCCGATCGTTAGATCTCATACTCCTGCCGATGCTTGCATGGGCCTGCCTCAACTTTAGAATAATATCCTAATCAGGCTAAGCCGTCTGGGATTGACTCTCTGACCGCCAGTTTAATGAAACTAAAGCGGTGGCCATTCCGCTTGCGAACGCCGAACCAATTCCTGCGGTCTTGCTTGTACTCGGCCACTCTCCGGAAATTTGAGCCCCGCCTGCATTAGCGATAAGCTAACCACTGTTGCCGATGGGCGAATTTGACGGGGGTTTTGACGGCTTTTCACGATGGTTACCTGCCGCGAATGCGAATACGAAATTAATCAGGCGACGGAAATCTGCCCGCACTGCGGCGCAGACCTGACAAGCATCCCAGGGGAACTCACGGCGCCTCCGAAGAAGCCGACCTTGGCGAAAATCCTGCTGCGCTGGGGAATGCTGTTAGGCGTCCTCCTGGCCGCCATGTGGAGCTTTCTCTGGTTCGTGGTATCCCCACGCACGGGCAACCTCACCGCTGAAGCGGAAGGGAACGCCATCGTTGCGATCGAGGACGTTTATGCCCAACTGCATTCCTACGCTCAAGCGCGCGGCGGAGCCTATCCATCGGACTTGGAACAACTCGGCCCACAGGTACGTCAAGCGGCGCAGCTGGCCCAGAGCGATGGGTATCAGCTGCAATACACACCCGGACCGTCGGAGGCCGACGGCGACATTCATAACTACTCGCTCGAGGCGCGCGCCGGGAACTACGGCTACCGAAGTTTTTATGTGGATATCAGCGGCGTGGTGAGAGCCACAAAAGAAAATCGCGAAGCCACCAGCGCCGATCCTCCCATCCATTAGAGACTTCAGCGGAACAATCTCAGACACCGAAGGTTCGCCACACTGCCAGAAACTGCGGTCGGGAGCACGCCGCTCGTTCTCGATGACGAGCCGGGTCCGTGGTATCCTGTTTCAGTGAGTCGCCACCCGAAGCCCGAACACTCGCATTATCGAGAACTTCTGTAGCAACTTAGCAGGGCCGCGGAGAGGTGCTGGAGTGGCCGAACAGGGCTGCCTGCTAAGCAGTTTCACCCCAAAAGGGTGACGGGGGTTCGAATCCCCCCCTCTCCGCCAAATCCTAAATCACTCAAAAACGCTTGTAAACTGACGTACTATTGACCTTGTAGCTAGATGTAGCTAGTCTGGGCGGGATTTGAAGGCTCATTCAGGGAGCCCATAAATGCCTAGACTGATGGTCCGAGAGAAGGCTCCAAGCAAGGCCGACCCCACCAAGAAGACTTGGCAATTCCGCACAATTGAGGAAGGTCCGGGAATTCGCACAAGTAAAATTTCTGGCCCGTTCTATACCCGCCTCTCCCTTAACGGGCGCCAGACCTCGCCCAAAAAGCTGAAGGCCGCCAGCTTCGCCGAAGCCAAGATCGAGGCCGAAGCGCTGCCAGACAAACTCCGTGCTCAACAGTTGGGGCTGACGGTTGCCGAGGCCAAGGACACCAACCGCATCCTGATCAAGACAGCGATCGAGAACTACATGGACCAGAAGAGCACGAAGTCTCGGAAGACGGTTCTGCAATATGCGAACACGCTCAACCAGTTTGCCGAGGCCATCAAGAAGCGTGCCCGGTTCCTCGATGAAATCGATGTCGATGTGCTGCGCCACTACAAAAAGTTTTTGGAGGGTGAGGACTACAGCGGGAAGACGATCGACACCCGACTGAACATCGTGTTCTTTCTCCTGAAGAAAAATGACATCAAAGCGCGGCTGCCGAAAGATGAGATGCCGATTGTCGAGGAGGAACCGGCCGTTCCGTATTCAGGCGAAGAGTTGATCAAGCTGTTTGTGGAGATGCGGAAGTCCGGCGCCGTCGAGCGCGTCAACGACAAGGAATACACCGGGCCGGGATTCGGGCAGGAAGCACGCTATAAATTCTTTCTGGGGACGGCGTGCCGCGATAAGGAAGTGACGTACGCCTCGTGGGCCGACATTGACTGGACCAACAAGAAGTACCACGTCCGCGGCAAAAAAGATGTCGGCTTCACGCCAAAATCTCACGAGTCGCGGAGCATTCGTATCCCTGATTCACTGATCGAACTCCTGAAGGCGCGGCACAAAAACGCGCCCGACAAGCGTTGGATATTCGTCAACGAGGAAGGCCGCCCGGATAACCATTTCCTCCGCAAGCTGAAGGTGATTGCCAAGAACGCCGGGCTCAACTGTGGGCACTGCAAGCACACCATCACGAAGGGTCGCTACGAACGGGAGCAAGTGACTGTGACGTGTGAAACGGACCCGGTGTGCGATCACATCATCCTGCATCGTTTCCGCAAAACGTGCGCAACACGCTGGATGAATCACAACGTGCCAATCAGAACTATCCAGTATTACCTCGGACACAAATCGCTCGAAACGACCATGATCTACCTCGGCATCAAGGAAACTGAGGAATTGCAGGGTCAAATTAACGAGGCGTACGGAGACTGATATGCCGAAACCAAAGGTCCGGCACCGAAAGCGCGACATGTCCTTTGTACCGGCCAGCTTGGATGTTCCCGCTCTGGCGCACTATCTTTCCATCACAAATAACCACGCCGAGGAGTTAATGCGGGACGGCATCATACCGTCGAGAATCGAAGGCAGCCGCCGTGTCGTCACGCGCGAGGATGCCGACGTATGGAACGCCAAGCGAGCGGAAATCGAATCGCTGCGGAGGACTTCGCCGGTTCTCACTGACAAGCAGACGCAAGCGATGATGTCCGACGCGGAGAACACCGAAGACGGTTACGGCATGGACACCGAGGAAGACGAGTAATGACATCCCTTCGTGTCCAACTTCATCGAGGCCGCGCGATCTTGCTCGACTCCCGCGGCAATCCGGTCATGGAATGGTTCGATAAAACGTACGCGCGAGCAATTTTGAACCGCGAATGTAGCGTCGAGCGATGGCACGAAATGTTCCACAAGCTGGCCGTAGAGCACGGCTGGTTGAGATTCACTGCGGAGGGATGGATTGGAAGCAATCATCAGGCGTGAGGGTGCGAACCGAGATGAGCGCGAGCGGTTCATCTTCGGGATGTTTTTGCTTTACGCGACACGTCCTGCAAAGCCTTCTGCGGAAGATGATGGCTCGCATTACATCGGAGACGTGGGCACTGCCCCCGAAAAGAACTGGACAAAAGCAACACCCTATTCGCTCGCCACACCGAAGTGATTTGAAGAACAGAGTTTTATAAACGGGACGCCGGGACTAGTTCGGATAACGCTCTGGATAGAGTTCGCGGAGACGCTCGGCAGGGACGTTGTCGGTGTGCGCTTCGCTTTCGTCATACCAATGCGGTTGCTTGCATTCCGGGCAGGTCAATTCCCATTTCCCGGTTTCCGCGTCTTGGCGGCGTCGAGCGTCGTACTGAGGGACGATCAGACCCAAACAACCTTCCGTCTTGCAGTAGTAGAGGCAGGAAAGAAATGTCGCCATTGCGATATTTATCCTAGCACAAGCGCCGAGGCCTGCTAGGCTTATCCGAAATGCCTATACCGCCGGATTGGTCCGAACAGTTCAATTCATTCGTCGCTAGGTTCAAAGCGAACAGCCAAGCGAGAGAATTTCTAGGAGAGTGGCCGTTCGGCAATTTCGTTTTGGCAGAACCGCAGCCTGCGACGTGTTGGAACGATTACGTGCATTGGGCAACTGAACTTCCGGGTTGGTGCTTCCGAGGCCAGCGGGAGTCTGGATGGCTTCTGGTTACGTCCCTAGACCGAAACGTTAAGACATACTTCTCCGAAACCCATCCTGACGGCGTCACCGTGGAAGGCTACTTTCACCGCGATCGCGATGAAGAGACACGCAAAAACTTAGAGCGTTTCCGTCAGGAAGCCAGCCGACACGGCCTGACTGTGCCCTCTGACGACGATTCGGGAAGTCAGTTTGCGCTGATGCAGCACTACGGTACTTCGACGCGCTTTTTGGATTGGAGCAGTTCGCCTTATGTCGCCGCTTACTTTGCTGTTGAAAAAGAGGCCCAAGAACGCGAGAGGCGAAATGCGATATGGGCAATCGATTTAGATTGGTTGGAGAAGAGAGGGCGTGAATGGCTTCAAGCAAAAGGGTGGGGACCACGCGATGACGAAGACCGCGCTCGATGGGATAACAGGCTCCTCGCGGAATGCCACGAGCCTATAATCATCAAAGTCAACCCTATTGAGCCGAACGATCGCATGACCGCACAGCAGGGCATCCTACTTTGTAATCTTCTTCCGGAGGCGTTCTTCTTCGGCAACCTGATGGGAATGATGATTCACCCCGACACGGTTCAACAACCTGTAATCAGGAAAATCGAACTCGATGAAAATTGTCGAGCAGAGTTTCTAGATAGACTTCGGGGGATGAACATCCACAAAGCATCGCTGTTTCCCGCGAAGGCAAGTAGCGCGTGACCAGACCGCTACTGATGCGCCATCTTGCGAGCCATATGCAGAAGCAGTCGCCGATCGCTTTCATTCGTGCGGCTTAATAGTCCACGGAACTTTTCGAACAGACGCGCTTCCTTACCTGAAGCGCCCCGCGATGACGACTTACCGTTCTTAGGCGGAGGCGCGGGCGCACCGTCACCTTCATAGAACAATTGATACATCGGAATTTCAAGAGCCCGGCTCATCTTCTCAAGAGTTTCGACCGATGGAATGGTATGACCATTCTCGACGCGCGATATGTAGCAGCGCAACAATCCGGTACGCTTTTCGATATGGCCTTGTGACAGGTGCTTCTCCTCACGCAATGCACGCAAACGCTCGCCGATTATCATTCGCGCCTCTTCGAACGATGCTAGGGATCAGCCGGGGAAGCTGAGGATAACGCACGCTGGAAAATGGTTCAACAGCCCGGCCCACGCTATAGAATCTGCCGAATCTGGTCCAGCTTGCCCTGAAGTTCCTTGGCCTTCTTTCGATAGTGATCAAGATCGGCTTGAACGGATAGGCTCTCCAAAAGTTGTTGAACCGGAACAGGAAGGATACGTTCTACATTGATGTACTGTTTACCATCCGGGCCGGTCGCCTTCACGACAAAAAGTTGATTCACTCTACCGATCAAGAGGTCGGTATCGAACGGAACCGGAGGGGTGACTCCTAGAATATCTTTCACCACTCGGTAGAGCCGAGATTCCTTGTTCATCGTAGCGACGCATTGAGTCCCCAATCTGTAAGGCTTTCCGTCTGAATCGTTCACACTGAGAGTCCAAATGATTCGGACTTTCCGCTTGCCATTTTGGGTCTGACTTATATCCATGACATCGGAAACTATGCCCAGAAGCATCTTCGATTGCGCTCCTTGGCCTTCTGGCGCAGCCTTGTCAATGTCGCTCACAATTGTTTCCCTCGCATAGAAGAAAGGGGCGCAGCCGATACTACGCCCTTGTCGTCATTCCGCGAAAATCTGGAATTGGGTCAGCGTGACAGTACCGGAGTTAATGTTGGCTACTGTCGCGCCTACAACGAAACCAGTTGTTGGAGGGGGGATAGCAGGTAGATTTTGATTCAGAATCGGGACACCCGTATTCAGAGTCACCGTGTTGTCCAGAACGACCCACGGAGTGGTGCCATTCGTGTTTTGGTAAGCACCGTTCAATATAGCCGAATACTGTCCCGACAGAATTGAAATCAGCCCGCTGGCGGCATTGAAACTAGGGGAACAGAGAACGGCTTCTATGGACCAATCCACTCCAAAATTGGTATGCGATCCAGTTCCGGCAATTGGTGTGTAAACCGGAGCCGGGGTTGTTCCCGTGTTCACGTAAAGGGCGATTGTGGTAGCACTAGAGTTAAGGTTAAAGCCAGCACATCGGACACGAATGATTTGATTGGTCGTCATATTCGCGTTGGCTGACGGAAGCTGTAATTGCCCTGTGGCGTCCGTGGCCGAAGGTGTTGTCGGAGGCTTGACCGGGAAAGGCGTGACTTGGAAAGGCGCGGCTCCGACGCCTAACTGATTCGTGGTACGAGGGAAATATTGAAGACCGTTCGCGCGAAACACACCCGCTGGTGGAGGACCAATCACGGAAGGGCTGATACCGTTAACTTGAAAATCTGCAAGCAACATAATTTTAATCTCCTCTGAAAGCATCAAGTTTGATCGAACTACTCACGCTTTCTGGACTACTCGTCGAGAATTTGGAACTGAGACAAGCTGGCTGAATTGGCGGCATTGCTCGTGCCGAACGTCACTCCGACAACGAAGAACGGGCTATTATTCTGGCTGTCCAGAACAACCCACGGGTTGGTGTTGTTTGTGTTGTGGAATGCCCCGCCGAACATCGCCGAATACTGGCCGACGATCAAACCACCGGTAAACCCACCCGAAAACGTAAGGGAAATATCTGCCTCGATCATCCAACCCTGATTGCCTGATTGCGGTCCCGTGCTGGCGATCTTCGTATAGCTTGGACCGGGGTTAGCCGGGCTGCCGTCATTAAAGAGCGACCCGTTGTTTGCGTAGAGCGCGACAGTGGAGGTACCTCCTGACGCTTGGTTAATCTGACCTGCGAGTACGACGCGAAACATCTGGCCTAACAACTTGCTATTTGAAGTTTGCCCCCTGAAAGCCTCGCGGGTAGGAAGGGCACTGGAAATTCCCAACTGCCCCGTCGCGTTCGTCGCCGATGGCGTCAAAGCCTGATTTCCGGTTGAGACGTTAGGACGCGGGAAATACTTGACTGTGCTGCCAAGGCCGCTAACGACCGATTGCAACACACCACTTACCTGAAAATCTTGAACAACAGACATAGACAACTCCTCTGCCACTTTGTGGCTACGCCTTTAGGCGTGAAATTTGGTTGGGAAAGAAAAAGAATGTGGTTAGTCGATGATTCGGAATTCGGTCAATTGCGCAAAATTATTCACGCTGTTGACCGAGAAGCTGGCACCGACGAACAATCCGAATGATGCTCCGAATGTTGCTGCCGATGTCGGGTCAATGCCGCTCACAGTGTTGTCGAGGGCGACCCACGGTGTGGTGCCTCCGGTGTTGTGGTAAGCGCCGTTGTACATCGCCGAATATCTCCCGCTGAACAATCCAGAAGCGGACAACATCACGGCAGCTTCAATCGTGAACGCGCCGCTTGCACTTTGCGACCCTGTTCCTGCGATTGTGGTGAAGTTCGGACCTTGCGGACTCTGCCCACTGACGAACGCGAACGGCGGCGTGCTCGCAATCAACGTAACTGTGCAGTTTCCGCTGTTTACGCTCGCTGCCCCGGCGATTCGCAAACGCACCATCTGCCCACTCAGGACGCTTTTACCGGGATACACTAATTGCCCAACCGCGCTCGACCCAGATGTTTGCGTAGTTCCGACTGGCGTCGCCATCTGAAGTCCAACTCCCGCTCCGGCTAGTTGAGGCAATCCTGTGGTGTTGGCGGCGATCTGAATACCTCCCGGCCCTCCTCCTGTTCTCGTGAAATACTTGATGCCTGCCAACCCTCCCGCGAAAGATGGATTGGAACTGGATACTCTAAAATCACTTAGAATTCCCACGTGATACTCCTTTGCGGCTGAAGCCGCGTGCAGACACACCTGTCCGGTGCGCTGGTTGGGGCTGATGTTTATGGTGGGACTGCGACGTTACTGCGTATTACGGAAGACGGTTGGGGTTACTTCGCGTCAGCTTTAGAGAACAACCCGTCAATCATTTCCCGCCAAGTCTGCCGAATCAGTTGGAGCAACTCTTCGCGGTTGATCACTGCGTCCTTGCCGTCTTTGCCTGCAATGGGAACTAGTTCGGCAACCCGTTTACTGTCGTTGAAAATGTCTACACGATTCTCTTTCGTGTCGGTCTTAACAATCAGGACGGCATCACGCCCGGAATCGCCCTTCGGACCTTTCGGACCCTCTGGGCCGCGACGGCTGGACTGCTGGCGGCGCAAATCCATGACTTCGTTCCGCAAAAATTGAATTTCTTTTTCCAAATCCATGTTTTTCTCCTTTTGCGTCTATTTGCCGACGCGGGCGCTTGCAGCGTCACATTCCTGCGACCACTGCGGATGGGTTCTCTTAAGTGCTTGGTAGCGAGATTGTTGTTCGGAAAATGTCTGTGACCAATCAATGCGATTGCCAGCAAACTCCTTGTGCTTGGCGATGTCTCGCATCGACTTCTCGAAATCGGCTCTTCGTTGCGTCAACTCAGCGTTCTTTTGGACGTTCTCGCGTTGCTGCGCTCGTTGATCGGCTGCCCGTGCTAGCTCTTCCACGGGGTTGTAGCGTTTGTTCAAAGTGCGCGTCTGTGACGTACTTTCACGCTCTGCGAGCCACAGAATTTCATCGTGGTGTTCACGGATGAATGCTTCAAGCAAGATAGGAGCACTCTCGGGCGTGACCGTGACGCCGCACTTCGTGACGTAGTCCACGATGAGAGCCAGATTGCGCTCATCGCGTGAAATGCGGGGATTTGCTGCCAGAAAAGTATCAACTGCTTTTGTGAAATCCATGTTAGGCCTCCTCCCCGCGTGTAGCCGCCACACGCTGATTCACAGCCGCCCATATTTCACGGTCAGAACGGCCAGTCTTAACCACGAGCGATCTGACAAAGTGTCTGATCTGCGCCCCGGTCATGCGAGCGTATTTTTGCGCCGTGAAATCTTGCGGAAGGATGAGAGCACCGGGACCGGCCTTCTCATCCAAGAAATTGTTTTGGGCGAATTCCTTGGCGGTCATGCCTTTGGACTGGCGCTGTAACTTGATGCCATCGGCGTAACTCTGAAGTTTTGCCGTATCCCAATGAGACAGCATCTCTTTCTCGATGCGCTGTCCATTCGGGTCTTTACTGCGGTACTCCGCACAGTAGTTAATTAAGGCGAAGCGGCGGTTTTCCTCCTCAATGACCGCTAGTCGCTGTCTTTCGGCTTCAGCTTTTTCCGCGGCTTCGCGGTCTTCTCGCTGGCGACGAAGAACTGTTTCGTCTGGCTTCACGCCAAGCACGAAGCCGTTCGGTAGGGCTGGCGGTGATAGCCGCTCGGTGTCTTGGAACAGTTTCACGATGGCGGCTGGCGTAATCTGGATTGCTTCTTGTTCCAGATAGTCCATCACGCCGGACTTGTTTCCTTCCATTGCGAACTTCAGCCAGCGCGGATATTCGGCAGTGGTGCCGTGATACCACGCGGCCGTTTTTACAACTTCTGATGTTGCCATTTCTTTTACTCCTTCATCCTCCGGTCACAGACCGGGTGTCTCTGCGTTTTGTCGCAGGTGTGTGACAGAACAACCCTCTGACCGATGCTGCCATTCCAAGCGGCCAGCTTTTACAAAAACAAATATCGTTTGATCTATGCTGCGACTTTAAGTGGGCGACGTTGCAAGTATTCCCGGTCTCTATCGGAAACCCATTCAGGGTGAGCATCAAGATCAGCAAGCAGACGGTTATGCCCATAACAAACCTCACCCCGATAACACTGCGGACATGGGTAACTTTTCTTCTTGTGACTACTTTCGCAGGCTTCGCCGTGAACGTGGTCGGAGTTCAAAACACCCTCGACTAAACATCCGGGGTATTCACAGCGGCTCGACAGGCTCTTGAGTTGATCTGCGGTAAACCCGTTCTTCAAAAGAGGACTATTTGTGCCGCACTTTTTACAACGGTCGCGATGTTTGTTATGTTCACAAATCTCGTTTCCTCCACAGTCTTTGCAGCGGGCGCTTCGTTTGTTGTGCTCACAAATCTGGCTTCCTCCGCAGTCTTTGCAGTAGGCGCGCACTTTGCTGTGCTCACAAATGCTGCCGCCTTTACAATCTTTGCAACGAGTGCGCTGTCTGTTATGTTCACAAACGCCGCCGCCTTTACAATCTTTGCAGCGGGTGCGCTCTCTGTTGTGACGGCAACGTACCTTGTGCTCTTGGCAATACTTAGAATCCGAAGTCCTAAGACATCCTTGCTCCACACAAATTGCTTCCATGAAGCATTTCCTTTCGCTTCACGGAAATCTCTTCATTGAGAATTCCTTTCCGGCCCCATCTCCAATGTCCGCACTCGTAGCGGCTCTTGTGTGGCAACCGATGAATAAACTGTTTTGCCCGTGTCGGCGGTTTACTGCGGATCATTACCGTCTCCAAATTCGGAAACCCGGACCTAGGACAGAACGGGCGTGCTGTTCCAAAGGCGAGCTAGGAGCAGGAGCCTCTTCCGTGTCTGGCACACGCATTGGGTTTGAGTACCCTTGGAAAATTCGTTGGTATTGTAAGTTCATCATCGCTTTCGCCTGCTGATCTTCGGCCAATTTCTTTAAGTCGTTATCCGGTTCCGCGGATTCGGTCAGATAAGACGACCAGTAGCGAACCGCCATTGCCGCGGAGTCCGCTCTATCGTCTTTGCGTCCTGATTTGAGTTGGGTGCCACTGATTCTCAAAAGTTCGCCGATCAGGTCGTCAACATACGGTCGAGCCGCGAGTCTTAGCCGGTCTGGCAACAAGGCTTCCATTCTTTTCACGCGATAAAATTTCGCCATCGAATGTGTGCGACCGCTTTCTGGCGTTACCCAGAAAATCGGCAACGGAACTTCCAATCTTTGTGCCGCGCGACGAAATTCCGCCTCCAACAAGTCCGCCGAGAAAGGACGTTCAGCAAGAATCGTTTGCGGATTGTATGTTTTCGTCATACGAGCCAGAGCCATCGCTAGGTCTGCACTTTTTAGGCGGCCCGAGTCTTGGTCCAGAATGTAAACGGTCCAGAAGCCCTGTCTGTTCTTCGCCAAACGCGCTGCGGTAATACAGGAGAGGTCTGCCCATTTGCTTGTCGAAGTAGCGATATCCAAAGTCAGAATGTCGCGACCGGGCGGAATCTCAGATACGGGTATGATTGATTTGCGAAGCAGGTCTTCGTCAAAGTTCAAGACCTCCTGCTCCTCGTCGGAGACGAATTCAATCAAGTTTTGTGATCTAAACAGTTTTTCTTGCGCAGGAGTCCGGCCTAGCTCTTTCTTCAAGAAGGCGAAGGTCAAGCGCGAAGGGAACAGCAATGTTTCGATATCGCTCTCAACGAGATCGTGTATATCTTTCTTTTGTGCTTCCGGCTTGACGGTCCATGCTGGCGCCAAATGGACGGCCAGCTCAGAACCGCCTTCGGCTCTCTTCAACAATTCGGCATAGAGGTCTTGCGGGTGCCAAGCTGTTCCAATTGTTATCGAGATGCCGCCCACTTCCTTGAGTTTCTGAAGCGCGTCGAACTTGGCGATGCCGCCCTCGCGCATCTCCTCGTTTCCAGTATTCATGTTCGAAATAACGTCATCAAAGATTCCGAGGTCGAAGCGCGATCCAGTTGAACTCGACTCCAAGCTTGTTACTTCCGCAGTCTCTTGCGGAAGATTCAAATGAGCCATCGGCGACTGGAAACTCAACACACTCCCATCGCCTGCTTCTATAAGGTAATCTGGAAAGAGTTGGTGAAATCTCTCGTTCTGGGCTCCGCTGCCGCGCTCCCAATACGCACGGAAACTGCGGACAAAGCTCTTAACGAGTTTCGTCGTCTCGCTACACAACAACAATCGGATGTCCGGGCAGCAGAGCACGGCAGTCAGCGACCACACACGGATGAAAGTCGATTTATAAGAATTTCTGCTGCAAAGCTGAAGGAAGTCTCGCTTCAAGCCTTCTGTCTTTGAGGACTGAGACGCCAACCATACCTTCATCTGCTCTTGGCTATAACCAGACGGAAGAGTGTCCGGGTTAAAAGAAGGTAGGAAGTCGCGCCAAACGCCGTGCGGTTGATCGAAGAAGTCGTGCCCCAAAAGGCGACCGAGTTTAACGCAATCTGTCTTGCACTCATGTCTCTCCTTGAGCCACTCATCAAAAGACAGAGCGCTCATGGAGGCGTCCCAAAGACGGCAGAGTTCGACCCGGCTGGAGAGTTCGCCAGCGACCGGGCCGTCCTCGATTGGCACCGGCTCCTGTTTGATTAGCGCAGCACGAAGGCCATGTCGAACCAGAAAGTCGTTCACAACCAGCTTGCTCAAACGGGCTCCGACCTGAAGAAGACTCCAGATCGTTTCTATGACGTGGGTGTTCTTTAGACCAATTTCTGAAAGGATCTCCAACCCCTCCGCACGCTTCACTTCCACAAGGCTAGCCGCCTCTTTGCTATGGCTGTCGGACTTCAGTCTCTTCTGTTGGCGCAACTGCTGTTTCATGTACCGCTCGTACGCTTTGCCTTGCTCCGCTGTCATCTTGCGGCGCGGGACGGGAACGCCGTCAACAATCCAAGGCTTCTCCGCTACGGCTGATTCAACTTTCTGGGTATCCTGCGTTTCCATAAATGCTCCGAAATAAAAAGGCGCCCCGAATACGGTAGGGCGCCGGAAATTAAAAAGACCGCCTGACAACTGGCGGTCCTTTGAAAAACGTGTTTTGAGTTTACTGTTACTGAATTTGTCTCATTGACTCCGGCCGAAGGTCGGTAATCTTCAGACTGGCGAGATAGATTGCGTGTTCCGCCTTTTCGGCGTCGGCCATGCGCAATCGAGCCTTTGCCAAATTCTCTTCACTCCAATCGTCTTCTTCAGGCAAGACAACGGGTTGGTGGACAACCTTAGCCAAATCGCCAATTTCGGCATCCTTGACGCTTTTCAACCTCTCCCGCGCCTGCTGGTATTCTCTTTGGATATCGAAGACCCAATCGTCGGTTACGATTTCGCCATCGATATATTTGGGCTCGGGATTGTCCAGATTGAATATCTTCAAGCCATCGAGTTTTGTCTTTGCAATCTGGAAACGAAGCAGAATTTGCTCGTCTTCTTTAAGCATTCGAGTCCTCCGGTAATGAGTCTTGTACGTTAACGCGCGAATGTTTCAATCACTACATAACAATGTCCTCAACTTCATCTTCGTCCTTCGTCTCAGCCGTGCTATCGAGTACGGACGCCAGTCGTTTTGAAACAGCCTTCTTCGCCGCCGCATCAAGATCGAAGCGCCAGCGACTCGCACCCTTCGTACCGCCAGCATCTTTGATCCATCCGCGGAACGTCAAAGTCTTTCGAACGACCCACGAGGAAAGTTTCGTAGCCTTTGCCAGTTCGATGATAGTGATGGCCGGGTCATCTTTCACCAAGCGAATCAACGACTCCGCGATAGCATTCTCACTACCGTCTTTACTGACCACTATAAAATCGCCCGTCTCATCGATATTGCTGACCAGCCCCGGCGCAATGCCAATCACATTCTCGTTTGTGCGGCGGCTGGCTGCGATACGAAATGGAATCGGCGCATCGAAGTCACGCGCTTTGGCGCATTCGACTTCGATTTCATTCGGGCCGGTATTCTTGGCGTACATAGTGTCATCACGTAGCAATCCGTAGACGGCATCGCAGCACGCGGCCAAGTCACCAGTTCCACGGAGAACGGATTCCAACGAAATTCCGTCCTTCCGCATGGCCTTTGTACTGTGGTGCAGCCCGATTACTGATCGCGCTCCGGCTTGACGAAGGCCGATAATGGAATCGACCAACATCTTGTTTTGCGCTGCCGCGTTCTCGTCCGCGGATTGATTAAATCGAACAACTGTGTCGAGGAATACTACCGGCTTCATAGTTCGGACGGCTTCCAAGATAATCGGGTCATCCAGTTGCAACGTCGCGCCTTCCGAAATCGTACGGCACAGGAAGAGGTTCGAATCATCGGGAATATGAAACTTTTCGCAACGCTTTCGGAATGCTCGACCGCCGACCTCTGGAATCAAATACAGCACCGGAAGAATCTCTGGCACCGTGAAGTCTTCGCGACCGAGAAAGTTCTTTCCACTGGTCAACGCTTTTGCGATTGATAATGCCAGCCACGTTTTACCCTCTCCCGGAAGACCGCCGATGAAAGTTGTCCCTTCCGGTAGGAAGCCTTTGACGAGCATCTTAATCTCGCCTTTTTCCAACTCCGTGACGGAGCGAAGATGCTGCCGCCAATTCTGGTTCTTCTCGTCTATTACCGTCCCTGCGACTTGACCACCAATCAGGACTATGTCGTCCTTAAAAGGCTTTTTTCCGATGCTGACAGCAATGCCGTGAACCTCATCTTCGTCAAGCGGAGGGTCGCAGATTTCCTGATTTATTCTTTGAAGCGTGGCTTCAAATTCTTCCGTATTCGCTCCGGCACCCCGAAGCGACCCGGCTCGGGCAGTCAGATAGTTGTTGCGACCACCTGCGATCACTTTACCGCTCTCGACCGTGATGCCTTTGTGGTTGACGCTCTCGGCGTGCTTCTCTTTGAGGAATTCGATGAAAGAGTCCGGCGCCTCGATAACCGCGGCCTTTGGGTCAATCGCCTTGTATGCTACGAGCGGCTGAGTTGGGTCGTTATGCGGATGCGCAACCGAACCAGCACTTATGACGTAGCGGTTGTTAACACGAGCCGACCATGTTTCTTGTCCGAACTCGTTCTTTCCGCCGATATTCCCCATCCGGCGTGATGCCTCGTTCTGACGAAAATATAGATGGATTCCGCCGCTGACGCTGCGAACGCGATACGTCAGGATGGTGCCGTAGGCCAATTCGTACTCGTCAAGAATCTCTTGGTCATCACAATCAAATAGCCACAGACCATCAGGTTTGGCGACTACGGCGATATTCGCGTGTGGGTTGTCCTTCGCCCACTGCGCAATCGTTGAAAGATCACGTGTCGCGGCATCCTGCCAATTCGGAACCGTCAACGCCTTCTCGCCGGTCTTCACCGGATGAACGTGCCCGCCGATGCTTATGATCTTCTCGGCGATGACTTTGAAATTTGGTAGGTAGGCCATGTTATTTAGCCCCTGATGGCTGCGCTTCCGTCAACATTACATATGTGCGCAGTTGTTCTAAATCTTTGAACACTTCAACATTGACGGCGCGTGGAGCATCATTCGAGGTTCGCTGCGGCACGTTCTTGATGTCGAAACGAACGGCGTTGCCGTTCTCAATTTGTTCAACGGTAGTGAACTGAATATACGTTCTGTTGAAGTAAAATTTCTTCAACTCGAAACCGCCTCCCGAGACAGGAGTACGAGTTTCAATAAACCCGAAAGAACGCTTCGGGTCGTACCAAATCACGCAACCTTCGCTTTTCATCGAAAGAATCCGTCCTATTGGAAAGTACACGTCGCCGCTGGCGATCCGTGCTCCTACTTTTGTGTGTTAGGCGGCGATGAACCCGAAGGAAGGCTGTGAAGCTGAAGCCTAGTTTGGTGGGTGTTTATTGCCGACTGCTGTTGATTCCCCTTAACTCAGCCCTACGGGCACCTTGATGTTCGTCTCCAGCGCTTCGTGAACGAATTCTTGCATCTGAATCTCGTCTTCCGGCTTGTAAATCACGATCGTGAATGTCGCGCTTGGGTAGTAGTTCGTCTTGCCGGAGATGAACACCTTAAGCCCGTGCTCTTTGCAAGCCGCGAGAAAGGCTCCGAGTGCCTCGCCCTTTGCGTGGTACGGCTGCAAGATGGCCACGTTCTTGTATCCTCTGGGATGATCGAAGCCACTGTCGCCGTGGAGGGATATTTCGCCGCCGATGTCATCAACGAATTTGTCAAACCACTTTGGCGTTCCCCATCGTGGGTTTCGTAATTTCATAAGTGTGGTGCTCATGCTTTTTCCTTTTAGCAATCCTTGAAATACTCAGGCCTACGCATTAAGTCGCCGGACCGCAACGTTGGTAACAACGCTCGTTGGAAGACTTTTACAAACTCGACATCACGATCAAACGGAACTAGATACCGAAAAAACTGCTCGCAATCACCGAAATCGTAACCGGGGAAGCCGGGTATCGAAATCCGTTGAGGCACAGATGGAAACCAGCGAGAGCGGACGAGATCACATCGGACTTGAACGAATCGACGGCTCCAAGGGGTCGCGCTGACGCCGATGGTGTTTCCTTCGGTAGCACGAAACGCTTCGCGCTCAACTCGTTCCCGCTCAAACTTTGAAGGACTGGATGTTTTGAAAATTACAATGGTCGGCTTGTCGGGCATTGCTAGACTTTCTCCGTCACTGGCACGGGCTCGTACCACACGTCGTTGAGTTCGAGTGCGGCGTTCGCCTCTGCGAAAAGCGCCTTGACGACCTGTGCCTTGTGGCCGCGAGACTGCAACTTCTCCGCGACTTGGCGAGCCAACTCCGGCGTCATGCTTGTGGCCTGCGGGTGCTGGAATGTCATATGAATCTCGGGTGTGCCAAGCAACCGGCTCGGAGTACAGCCGACAAAGTATTGGTCGCCAACTTGAACGGCGTACGCTTCCGGGCGAGGTGTGCCGCGGCGCATGTCTAAAATTTGACGATAAAGTTGTGGCTTCTCCCAACGGACTAACACGGGCGCGTGCTCGGCGGAGATTTCTTTCAGTTCGCGCAGCAACCGATCGATCGTGTCGTGATAGGTGTTTTCGAGCGGCTTGATACCCGACAGGGCTTGGCGCAGGCGGCTGACGGAGATAGTTCCTTCGGGCAGCAACGCGCAGAAAAATTCTACGCTCATGTCCTGCTCGCGCTGGAAATCGCTCAGGCGACCCTCGATGGAAAATTTTGTAATCATATGGCTCCTCGTAAGGCTGAGGCGGGGCCGAACGCCCCACGCCAACTTTCTACCGTTAGTGCAGCCCGTACATCTTTTAATCGAACCATGCGTAGGCGAAGAGTGATTCGTGATCATCGTCCCTCATTCGCTTTTCCCAGATACAGAACTCATCGGCGCGGTGAAAAAGATTCGCAAACGCCACGATTTCTTTCTGGGTTAATTTGCTTTCACTGACGATCGTGTCGATTGAGATAGTCCGGGTTTCACAGTTGCCGATGTATCCTTCGACCATGAACTTCGGATACTTCTCAAGAAACGCCAGCGATTCTTGATTGTGACCTCCTTTGAAAACATCACTAAACAAATCCCACTCTGGCGCAATCGGTAAACCATCGTTATCGTTCTCGGGCTGCGGAGCATCCTGAGACAAAACAACTGCGCCAGCATCGACCAACTTCCGCAACATTGCTCCGGTCAACTTGGTGAAATGCGGCTGACCAAACTTCTTTTGCACAAGTCCGACTCCAGTCAGAATCAGGGCTTGCCTTTCTTCCGGCGTGAGTTCCTTCTTCACATCAGTAGTTACTAGGGTCATTGCTTACTCTTTCTCGCGGTCTATCCCGCGTGTCTAAATTTGTACTTCCTACTTCTTGACAGCCGATCTTCTGCACTCCTAGACCGGCTAATGCGGGGACTATGGGCTGCCGGTTGTAGGTCTGGCAATCTGTGCAGCCGCATCGCGGAATGAACTTCTCTACTGCAATTCAATCCCGTAACTGGCTTCGCAATTCCAGCAAGTTAGCCGGAGGTAGCCGTCGTCGGGCTTCTTCGGGTGGCGCACGTAGATCGCCTGTACTCCGGCTCCGGGATGGCACCGTGTGCTAAGCGCAAGCGGGTGCTCCTCTGTAGCCTTACTCCCGCCGCAACAGACGCAAGTCATCTGATCTAGTTCTTCACGGGAGATAATCGCGTCCGGGCGACCAGCCTTCCTCTGCTCGGCAACTTTGAACGTTCCGAACGGCTCGTCCACTTCGTGATAAAGCGTCAAGACGCCTTCGGCGTATGAAACCTTAACGGGGAGTTCCTCGTGGGTGTAAAAAGCGATGCCTTCGTCCTGTCCTTTGCCTAGCATCATCTGATCGAGTTCTTCTTTCAAGACCAACGGCTTCACCTTTGTCTCGGCGTTCTGCTTGGTTCTCCGATTCCGATCTGCTTTTTGCGACATCATTTGTCCATTTCTCGCGGTCTTTCCCGCGCGTCAATTTGTTAATGCGGTAACGACAATTTCGCGTGGCGACAAAAGAAAAATTGCGGACCTTGGTTCGCTCGATCCAAAAACTTCAATCGGGAATCCCGCCGCCACGGCAGGGCTCTCGTTCCGCCAATAATGCTTCTCGTGTTTTGAGGGAGTCCGGTTTGGGGCCGAACTCCCTAACGAGAGTGACTACATCCGGCAGTTGGCGGCCTGCCGAAATTCAGAAACTTTCCGCTTGAATGGGGCATGTGGTGAGCATGCCCCTCGTTTAGTTGTCCGTTGCCTCAACCAGAACGGCGGTCGTGTTGGCGACGTATCAGCCCTAGCGGATAGCGGGCCGAACTCTTCAAAAACTTTTGGGGAGTTACGCGACGCGGGGCGTAATGCCTCTCCATAATTTGCTGCGATCTAGGCGTGAATTTCTAAGTGCCATCGGGCCCGCGAGTTGCGTTAGTACAGACGCATGGGCTCTCATAATGTGCTGGAATCTAGGCATGCTTTTAATTTCCGGGGTTAACCGCCTGCCAGATCAGACGGATACGTTTAGTACAACGAACGACGGTCCAAGACGGGCAGATGCGACGCTCTGACCTCTCATAATATGCCGAAATCTAGGCGCGAATTTCGATTCCGTGGCTAAGTGCCTGCTGAATCAGACAAAACGTTTAGTGCGCCGGTCGCGGAGACGCTGTACCTGTCCTCATAATATGCGGCGATCTAGGCACGCTTTTCTTTTCCGGGGTTAAGCGGCTGTCGGACGAAGGAGATGCGCTTAGTACATCTGAACCGGGCCGCGATCAGATCGAACGCTGAACCCCCTCACTATATGCGGGAATCTAGCCCCCAATTTATTTCTTAGTGCAACGAACGCCGCGGAACCGGGGACAGTCGTTGCCCCTCACTATATGCGGGAATGGGGGCATGAATTTATTTCTTAGTGCAGCCAGCCGCGGTCGGACATTGGCAGCACCATTTCGCGCCCACCCTATATAGGTGTTAACGCTACTAACTGTGGAGCGGCACGGCTCGACCCGCTTTGGGTCTAAAACGCCAAAATCATTTTAAGAAATAGGCCAGAGCACGTGTGTGTGCAGGGGGTAACTAATATACCCCCCTGCTGCACACATGCTCCGTAGGCTAGCAAGTGTGCAAGTGTGCAGAGCAAGTGTGCGCTGCACACGTGATAGATTTTGAACGGACTTACCGTTACATGCGATAGTTCTGACCAAAGTGTGCGCTGCTTGCGCGGTAGTCTGAGCAAGTGTGCAGCGGTGCACACGTGATAGAGCTTAAAAGACTTACGGTTGCACACGCGAAAAGGTGAGCAAGTGTGCAGAAAAGTGCGTGGTCACACTTGCTTTTGTTGAGAGTGATGGGCCGGTCTTCCAAAACTCGGCCACGGCCGTCGCGTACTGTGGCAGTAATCAGCCTCGCCGCCAGCCTGTAGCGTCAGGTGCGCTCGTAGGCTGTGGGTATAGCCCGAGAGGTGTAGCGTCGTTTAAAAACGCCCGCAGAGCTTGTTCCGCATTAGCGGGCCGTCCTTTTCGACCGGGCCGCCTTCTTCGGGATGGGAGGTCGTCCGGTTCTCTTATAGACGGGCTCCTCCCATTTGGCGCCACTCTGCTTCAGGAACCGCTCCAGCACTAGCCGTATCTTCTCCGACAGCGGCATGTGCTGCCATGCGTCAAGGGCCACATCCTCCGGCGCAGTACTCTCGAGAGCCTCGCGCATGGGCGGTGACAGCCGGACCTGTGTCTGTATCTTCCCGCTCATGCCGATCTCCGGTGCCGCCGTATCGTTCTGGCCGAGACGCCGACCAGCCGGGCAGCATCCTCCGCCGAGAGGGCGGATAGCCGGGTGATCTCCTCCCGGTGAAGCGCCGGGCGCCCTAATCGTGTACCGCGCGATCGCGCCATTGCCAACCCTGCTTTGGTACGTTCTCCAATGCGAATTTTCTCCTGCCGGGCCAGTGTCGCCATGATGCTGATAATCGCCTCCCGGAAGATGCCCGCGGAGTCGAGATATTGTTCGCTGTACGATCGGTAGGCTACGCCGAGTTTGGTCAGTCGCTCCAGATGCATCAGAGTTGGCAACACGCCTTCGCGGGAGAGTCGATCGAGGGACCAGAAAAGTAGGAGTTCGAAATCACCACGCTCGGCCGCCTCGAACATCGCTTGGAACTGAGGGCGATCCGCGGTGCCTCCGGTGATGATGTCTACAAATTCGAGCGCGATTTCCCAACGCTGCGCTATGGCAAATTCTCGGAGTTGGGCTGTCTGATTTTCCGCGTCCTGCTTGTCTGTGCTGACCCGGCCATAGATAGCGATCCGCATAAAGTCTCCACTCAAGGAGGCTAGCACGTGCCGTTAAATCTGTCAACTACTATTTCCGTATTCTTTTAGAACCTGATTGTAGCGGGCTGGCGTCAGACAGGCGGACGCTCTTGGAAACCCCGTCAAATCTACGAAAGCGGGTCGGCGGGGTTGGGTGGGTATGGGGGCTTGCCACCCTGCCGGTACCCGGACCGTCATCACCTCCGGCGCCAACCCGGCCATCAAGTCGGCGACCAGATCAACATCGAGAATCGATCAGACTTTCGGAGCCGATCAAAGCCTATCATCTAGAAAATGATGAGCAGACCCGCTTGGATTGCGCTGCATGTTATTGCACTCGTTGGACATATTGCAGATGCCGTGTAGGAGGGTCTTATTTCTTGCTCGTGCGTTGGACGGCCGGAAAACCTGTAAGTCTCAATGAATTGATGGACATAAACCCTCGTTTTTGTCCGTTTGGACGCGGACGGGTCTAATAATAAGTGTGATTGACAGACTTTCCGAAGCAGTTTAGGGCACAAAACTTAAGAGTTTTCCTCAATCATCCGTCCCTCCGTCTTCTCCTTCCCTTCTCTACTATTTTGCGCACACGTCATAATTATGGTTGACAGACTTTCCTAATTATAGTAATCTGCATTCATGCGGGAACGCCTGCGGTAGCAGCCGCAAACGTTCCCTAACTCAACACGGAGGGATTATCTCCATGTCAGGCTCATCCGATTCTACATCGATCCGCCAGTTAGCAGCCCTACTTAGCGAAGCACTCGAAACCAAGAAGCGTAACGACGGTGACGAATTCGTCAGCCTCAAGGATGGTTCGCCTCAGTGGATGACGGACGTTATCCACGAAGCGCACGGCGACAAACTCCCAGACGATACGACATATGCTTTTATCGAGAAGGCAGCCGACGCAATCGCAGACAGTGAAGACCCGCAAGACGCCATCAGTGAATTAGAACCAGACCCCTACACCAACAATTTAACGGCATGGCTCCATGCGCGTGCGGACCATGTCTATTACCTAACCGAAGTCTTAGAGGAAGGCTCCGGCATTACGGACGGTTTCCAGTTATTGGCAGCCGCGCAGCAAAAGCAAATCCACGAAGTAGGGTATGCGCTCATCTCGGCTCTTGAGAATGCCGCGGAACAGATGGAAGACGCCATGCCGGAAGAAGCCAGCGAGACGGAGGAAAACTAAATGTATACCGTCACGCGCCAACGCCAGTTCCCAGACGGTGAAAACGTCGTAGAAGTCTCAGCGGGAGACCACAATTACACAAACCCGGATGCATTGGTCGCGAAGTATTCGGGCGAATTCGAGGAATTCAACGACGCGCGTGAGGCAGTAGAGACAGCAATTCAAATCGTGCGGGATTGGCGCAAGGACACGCGCGACCCTGTCCACATCGGCATAGGTTGCACTCTCGGCATGACTATGCCTTTCGACGCTACGACGTTCAAACACGCACGCGAATGGGCTCGCAAGGCATACGAACAGGCTCCGAAGTGTGCCGAATGCGGAAACCTTCTGCCAGCAAAACGCGAACGCTTCAGGCATGAACTGTCAGACGGTGAGGAATTCTGCCGCGAGTATTGCGCAGAGGAAAACTACCGGAAGCAAACAGAGTCGGAGTCCGAAGAGTAGTGCTCTGCGGCTCGCCTATTCGCTGAGTAGGCGAGACGAAGCGCACACGCTTCCAAAGGAGAACCATATGAACGGATGCGCCAAGTGTGGCAACACGAACGAATGGGCAGGTTATATCTACGGATTCTGCGATGCCTGCGCCAAGTCTGTATTGACTGCGGCTGCCAAGCGCTATCAACGCAAGGCCAGCGTCGCTCCGAAAGACAAGCGTCTAGAGCAAGACATCGCCCGTGCGCAGTCAGCCATAGCAGCGCTTAACACTGCCGAGAATCGAATCCTGTTCCGTTCGTTCAATGAGCCTGCGCCATCGCCCGAAGCGCTTGCGTCGTTCCGTCAGGCTGTCGAGTCCGAATCTGGGCGCATGCAGCGTGCCCTAACTGACCATCGGCTCTTGTGGAGTATCTATCGTCGAACGGATAAGACGGCACCGTATTACACAGCGCAACCTGTAGCAGATTCGCAACCCGCAGTAGTGAGCACACCCGAACGAGAATTGGTCGCAGCCTAACCCGTGTCGCATGTCTTGCCCATTGGCGAACAGTGGGCAAGGCGAGCCGCACGGCTCAGTGCTTTCTAGGAGGTTGTTCGGGTCTCTGTAATTGTTCTCGAAAAATCGTAGGGCGACCTTCGAAATCAAAACGGAGGAAACAATGAACAAGTACCTTGTGGTCAGTTACGACTCAGACGAGCAGCAATGGTTCTACGACATCGTTTTTGCCGACACGGAGGACGCAGCGAAAGAGCGAATCACAACTCTCCGTCCGTACGTGATCGACACCGATGCGTTCGACGTTGCAGCGATGTCGAGGTTGCACAACGCATTCCAAAACGAAACGAAAGAAGGGTCAGAAAATTGGATGAGGGAACTGGCGGAGGAATCCGCAAAGTAGGGCTCTGTCCGACTGCTTAAATGCAATAGTGTCGAGACACGCGCCTCTGTCTTCTCGCTCGTGTCTTTGCCTGTCTCGGAAATGCACTAAATCTTGGAGGAGCCGCGATGCCGTATCAGGGATTGCCGGTGCGTGGGTTAGGCCATGACACAGCATCGCAGCAGATGCGCAACCACATAAGTCAGTTTACGTGAAGAACACTAAATATCGTGCCTCGATATAACGGCTGTGCTCATACTCTAACGCTTGGAAAAAGGGACGGTAGATTCGGCCGTATATACGCACGTATACGCGCCGAGCAATTGATTCCGTGAAAAATCGGCCCGAGCAGATTTCTCTCATGAACTCGTAGGGCGCGTTATCAGATCGAGCGGGACTCGGCAGCGCGTCAACGCCGCCGAATCCCTAACCAAGTCGCCTAACTAGGAGGCAACATGGCTGGATTCAGTCTATCCCGTCGTCAAAAAGCTGTCGCATCTGCCGCGGCAATTATTCCCGTCACCATTGCCGGATTGATGTTGCTCAGGTGTGGATGTCCGTTTGCGGCATTCGCGATCGAGATCGGTGTCGGCCTGCTCTACTTCATCTGGATTTTATTTTAGGAGGAAGCAATGAAAGAGGACGGCTACAGCATTTTGGAACTTCTCCTAGTCGTTGCAATTCTGCTCGTCCTTAGCGGGATTGGGGCATGGAAGTTCATGCAAGCGTTGCAGTCGGTCAAGAGCCTTCTTGCGCTAATTCGGTAGCACTGATGATAGCTGACAACATGCCGGTTGACTCGATGTGCCACTGCGGGCATCTGGCATCGGAACACGTCAACGGACTTGACGGAGCGTGTGTCAGTCCGGGGTGTCCGTGCCAACATTACATGTGGGATTACTTCGTGGACAAAGACGGCAAACGTTGGCGGCGGAAGCATTGGCAGAATTGACGCCGATCAGGAGGAAGCGTGGTCACGAATCGGTTGGGACAGGGATTGTCAGATCGACGGACGATGGCGGCTTCTGGATTGTGGTTGAATAAAGCGGAACGCTGATAAAATTCGCTGCCGAGGCGAACATGTCGATGATTAAGAACGCCGATGCAAGACGTATCATTCGGCTTGCTGAACAGTTGGCGGACAGATTCGAGCGTATTGGGCTCGATGAGGCTGGCAACATGGATAAAGCCGACAAACGACTATTAGGTCGGCTTCGAGATGCTATCCAAAAGTATCGTACCCGAGGCCAACATGTTCAAAGTCGGTGATCGCGTAGCCGTGATTCATTTGCATCGTGTGGGCAAGGACCGCAGGCGCGAGACAATTCGCATCGACACCGTCGAGAAAGTCACCCCGAAGGAGATTGTGACGAACAATGCGAAATTTAACGCCGAAAGTGGATTTCAAATCGGCCGACTCGCGCCTCAGTATCAAATAGTTCCAGTCACTCCTGAACACAAAAAAGAAATCAAGGCTCGTGAAGAGATCGCCCAACAGCAAGAGGCCGAGAGGCAGGCTATTCTCCAAAAGCGCGAGAGCCTGCACCGACTCTTCCCGGAAAAGTATTCGCCGGATGTAAGCGTGTTCACCGATGGCAAGGTCGAGATCATGTTCAAGCTCACGTATGAGCAAGCCGAAAATCTTGCGAGGTTGATGAAGGGGCAAGACCTCTAGGCAGATGAGCGTCCGCGAACTTAGGCCTGAGCTTCTTGAGCAGTGCGATATCCTGCAAGCGATCCTTGCTTTCAACTATTGGCTCACTCCCAAAATAAAAAGAGATTTAGACATCACCCGCGAGCGAATCCCGGTTGCCACAGCCAAAGGACTGCGCCAAATACGAGATGACCTGCACGAAAACGTGAAGAAGTTCGTGAAAGCTTTTGGTTGTATACAGAAACCCAGTGTTTTTGCGGCGGATTTCATTGCTGACAGCAAGATACCTGTAGGCATCCCGAATATCTCAAAAGCAGAAATAGACCGATCGTTCTTTACGAACTTCTGCAACGGTCATCCGAAGTGGCAGGAATTTCCGCCACATCTCCGCCTTGAACTGAACTTCAATTGGGTGGTTCCCGAGGAGCAGTTCCAATTCCATTATTGGCTTGCCGAAGCAGTTCTCTATGAGGACATGGCTCTTGCTTTCAATCATGCTTTTCAAACGTTGAGCGCGATTCAGAAAACCGATCCCTCAAAAGGGGGCGGTAATGTAAATGCCAAAGAGCACTACATGTATCTGCGCACGGCGTTGCTGTCAGCGTATTATTTCGTCGAAGCATTCTTGAACGGCATCGCCTTTGATTACCACTATCGCAATGAAAGCAGTCTGTCCCAGAGCAACAAAGACTTACTGATGGAGTGGAATTCACAAGCGAACAGGCAGAGGTTTGTTAGTTTCGAGAACAAAATCAAGGAATATCCAAAGATAATTACCGGTGCTACCCCTCTGACCGTCACCAACTGCAAAGAATTGGCTACCCTGCTTGGAGATGCGAAAAGTATTCGAGATTCAATCGTCCATCAATCGCCCAAGGCACCCGATAAAATCCGCTGGCTTCAAGTGTGGAGGTTGGATAATACGCAAGAGGTCGTTGATGCGGCGGTTGGGTTCGTGACGAAGCTAAACACGGCACTCGGCCCCAATGGTACTGACATTGCTTGGTTGTACCAACGCGATCCGACTACAGGTGTCTTTCCTCCTGAGGCGTTTAATTAGCGAGACTGGGTCAAGCGCCATGCGTCAACGCGCGTCTCAAAGTTCCAGCGGATTTGAAAATCTCAACGAAGGCAACGTTAGAGTCCCTGAGTAGCTGTTGTGCCCCGTCAAAAGCTTGACGGAAGGTCGAGTCCTTCGAGCTAATATCCGCAAACAATGAAGAGTTCTAAATCAAAGTTCATGGCAGGCGTACAGTGCCTCAAACGGCTCTACCTTCTTGTTCATGAACCGCAATTGGCAGCACAGCCGGACGGCGCCGATGAAGCCATTATCGAACAGGGGAGAGAAGTTGGATTACTCGCCCGTCAGTTGTTTCCGGGTGGAGTAGAGGCTGATGGTTCGGGCGGGTTGGGCGACGCAGTCCGCAAAACACGAGCGTTAACCATTAACCCAGAAGTGCCTGCCATTTTTGAAGCTGTGTTTGAGTATCAGGACGTAATCGTAAAGGCAGATATTCTGCAACGCCGGAAGGAAGACCAATGGCGTCTGGTCGAAGTAAAATCCACGGCCGATTTGAAAGAGCACCACTTGGAAGATGTAGCGATTCAGAGCTATGTGCTTTCTCACTCCAATCTGAAGCTGGCCTCGGCGTGGTTAGCTCATATAAATCGAAATTACGTGCTTGCGGGAACGACAGTTGATCCCCGCCAGTTTTTCCTCTTTCGAAATCTCACAGAGAGAGTGAGGAACCTGCAACCCGCACTTGTCCTTCAGCTTCGGTCACAATTCCGTGTTCTCGACATGCCCACACCTCCGGATGTCTCTCCGGGTTCGCATTGCATCAACCCTTTCGTTTGCGAATTCTTTCGTCACTGCAATCGCCCGAAGCCGAAAGACTACATTGGCTACATCCCACGACTCCATGCAAACGCAATCGAGCAGCTTGAAGAAATGGGGATCGAGTCCATCCTCGACATACCTACTGATTTCGAGTTAAGCGAGCTTCAGCGTCGTGCCTGCACGGCGATTCAAACAGGGCAGCCGTGGTTTAGTGTAGAACTGAATACCGAATTTCAATCTCTCAGCTACCCGCTCTATTTCATGGATTTTGAAACCGTCAATCCGGCGATCCCACGATTTGCCGGTATGCACCCTTACGATCACCTACCTTTTCAATGGTCGGTGCATGTGCAGGGACAGCCGGGCACGGCACCTGAACACTTGGAATTTCTCGCTTCAGACAGCGGTGATCCTCGTAGGGCCTTTGTCTCTTCACTGTGCGACGCTCTCGGGGAGCATGGCAGCATCATTGTGTACAATCAGCAATTCGAATCCGAGCGCCTCTGGGAACTTGCGGGCTGGCTGCCCGAATACACCCAACGCATCAGATATATTCAGGGCCGTCTGTGGGATTTACTTCCAGTTGTACGCAACCATGTCTACCATCCAGCATTCGGGGGCTCGTTCTCTTTGAAAGCGGTTCTGCCTGCTCTCGTGCCAGAAATGACTTACGAGGGGATGGAAGTAACGAACGGGCGGGCCGCTGGACTGGCTTGGGAGGCATTGATCGGCGGAAATTACAGTGCGTTCGAGTGCCAAGCAAAACGGAAGGCACTGCTGGATTACTGCGGCCAAGACACGCTAGCGCTTGTCAAGCTCCTTGAAGCACTTCAGTCCGCCGCACGGGCTACACCTTAATGGCCGTCATTGGAGACCTCAGCGTATAGGCCGCCGAGAGACCCTGAATCGTTTTCGCCTCCGTGATAGCGTCATGCGGAATCAGCAGGTACGCCCACGGTTTTCCGCCGATCTCTTTCTCGTGCGCGGTTGCATACTCGCACCATTTTACCGCCGCTTTCGCTTTGTCCTGAACTTCGGGCGTGTTGATGTCTTTTGCCATTTTGGGTTCGCAGATCAGCTTCGCGGTCTTGGTCTCGACCACGAAGTCTGGCTCGTACGGTACATCGCCCCTGTAGTAGATATGAAAAGCGTCCTTGCCCGGCTTGAACCACTTCAGCACTACATCTGGCTCGTTTTCCAACAGCACCGCGAAGCGGCGCTCCGTATCTGACTGGAACCTCTGAGCCGGATACAGGCACCTCTTGAATCCCCCAAACAGCATGCCTCGAATCATCAGCTTCTCTTCTACTGGAGTCCGAAAATCTCGTGGTTCCTCGCCGACCGGGATTGAATAGCTACTGGGCCTCAGGGTCGTGAAGCCCTTGGTAACGTGCGCCTCGTAGTCAGCCGCCTTCTCCTCATAATGATCCTGCATCTGAGCGTGGATGACGTTGACAAGCTGCGCTTGATGATACTGCAAGACATTCCGAACATCTTCCTCCATCAGATACGACTGGAGATGCTTCACCATTTGCCCTGCCAGCTTATAAAGCAGATCGGCGTGGTCGTCATAGCTCACATCATCAAAATCGATTAAGCCGCGGACGAGATAATCCTCCGGCCTCTCCTCCGGGACGACGCCATCTCCGCTGATCAGACGATACCGTTGATGGTCATTTAGGTGAGCAATGAGGATGTCTTTCGCGACGGGCTGTAGATGCACGCCCTTTAGGTCGAGGTCAAAGTCTCGGTATCCCGCAGAAACCTCACCTTTCGGCAGAACCACGATCCTTGGAATGTCGATGGTGCTCTCGACGTACAGGTCAACTGTCTTTGCCACAACCTCCGCAACATTTACCTGTTCCGTTATTCCGGCCAGTTCGCCTTGCACTGGCTCAACTGTGCCTTGAACTCTCTCGACGAGCTTTTGGAGATTCTCTGGGGATTTCAGGTCGCCCGATCGGGGTAGCCGTTCGAATTGCTTGATGACCGTCAGGGTTGCCTTTGCGACTGCCCGCTCCCGTTCCGTATTGAATAGCGGCTTTTGTTCGGGACGAGCGCCATCCCCGGAGACCTTTCTCTCGATCAGCGGCGCAACTTCAACCACCTTCATATCACGGTCGGGGATGTCACGCCCGATGACCACGCCTGTGCGAATGATCGAATCCGGCTTGTTCGCCTCATCGATGATTTCTTGGAAACGGTCATGCGACACGATGGTCAGCCGATCCACCGCCGCAACACCGACGCGCTTGCCATACGGCAGCCGTAGACCTCGTCCAATCGACTGCTCCACGAGCGTCTTGGAGTTAGCAGCCCGCAACGGGACGATGGTGTAGAGGTTGGTCACGTCCCAGCCCTCCTTCAGCATGTTCACGTGAATGACGATCTCGGTAGGGTTATCCCGGCTCTCCACCGACAAAAGCTGTTGAACGGTTTCGTCCCGCTCTTCGCCGCGGAGGTTAGAATGCACAGTGATCACTTTGCTCTTGTAACGGCCTCCGAAAAACGAGTCCTCTTCGATGAGCTTGGCGAGCGCATTGGCGTGATCCGTGTCCTTGGCGACGATGAGCATGAACGGTTTCACAATGGGCTTGCCGTTGTCTCGGGCGAAGACCTCCAATTCAACTTTCGAATTCTCGTGAACCCGAACACCGTCTTCCAGCTTCAATCTTTCGAGCCCTGCCTCATCGTAGTTCTTGATATCGAAGTTCTCTCTTGTCGCTACCGCTGGCTCCTTCACGAAGCCATCCTTCAAGGCCGCAGACAACGGATAGCTGTAGATCACGTTCTTGAACGGCTCAGCCCGTCCGCCAGTTTCGACCTGAGGCGTGGCCGTGAGTTCCAAGCCGATGATTGGCTTCAATTCGTTAATTGCTTTCACGCCAGCGGTAGCCCGGTAACGATGCGACTCGTCCATCAGCAGAATGAGATCGTGCAGGCCCGCCAGATAATCAAAGTAGCTTTGCCCAACATATTCACTGAGCCGCTTGAATCGGGGTGGCTTATCCCCACGAACCTCACTGTTGATTTTGGAGATGTTGAAGATGTTGATGTGGATTGGGCTTGTGTCAAACATCCTAGCTTGGACGGCTTCTTCCGCCCGCACGCCGCGACCGCTCTCGTAGTTGTCGCCGGTAATGACTTCCGGCAGGTTTGTAGCAAAATCGGCGATTCCCTCGAACACATACTTCGAGGTGTTCGGCGTAAAGTCGGTGATCAGCTTGTTGTAAATTGTTAGGTTCGGGGCCAGAACGAAGAAATGGCGGCTTATTTTCTGCCGGAACAAGTACGTAATGAACGCACCCATCAGCCGGGTCTTGCCGACGCCCGTCGCCAACGCAAAACAAAGCGATGGGAAGTCCCGCTCAAAATCGCTGACGGTTTTGAATTCCGACTGGATCGTCTTCAGAGCAGTTGCGAGATCAAGCTCCGCGCCGGACACCACCCGATCCAGCGCCAGCAGTTCAGTGACTCTGTCTAGAATCTCAAGGGAGTCTCGCTGCGGCTGACGCAGGCTAAGCCGGTTCGCAATCGCATTCACGATGGGATTCATCTGCTCTGCGCTCGGCTGTCCGCTGCCGCGGCGAACAGGTCCATCGAACCGTTCCTGCTTTTCTTGCGCCCGTTTTTCGGTGGCGCAGGCGGTTCCGGTGTTGCCGACAGATTCTTGATCTCAAGGCTGTAATCGTCTCTGCCCCACTCGCAGCGACCCAAAACCATCTTGGGGATTTTCTTGATCGTCAAATTCGGGAATTGCGAAGTATCTCTCACCCGAAATGCCGAGCAGCAAACCAGTAGTGAGCGGTTCTCGCCAACCTCATCGCTCAGCCTTTGCAGTTGCTCTCGGGTGAGGGTCTGGGTCGTCACATAGATGAAATCACGCTCAGTCGATTGCCCGTGAATCCAGTATTCCGTTTCGCTGGGCGCATATGTGAATCCCTCAAGCTTGCACATGGCTTCGGCAAGCATCGCAGCGTTGTACTGCCTGCTGATCACCCAATTCCCGAATTTATCCCTGTCCAGCAGAGACGGCGCAACGCTGTAGTAACGGAACCCCCCGCCACCCTTCCACGCCTGCTGCTTGCTTACTCCTCCCTGATCCGTTCCGTCCACCACTTGTTTCAAACGAGGAATGATGTGGGTGTGGCAGTGCTCCCCAAGCTCGACCATAATCCATTTGCGGTGCATCTTGTGAGCCACGGCCCCTGTTGTCCCTGAACCAGCAAACGAATCCAACACCCACTCATTCGGATTCGAGGCGATGTGGATTATTCGAGCCAGCAATGCTTCGGGCTTTGGAGTCTCAAAAAATGCTTTCTCTCCGAAGAGTGCTTCCATTTCAGAACTGGCATGCTGATTCAATGCGAGTTCAGTCCAAATCGAAGGAGTCGTCATCCCCGCCTTAGCCTCGGTCTTGAACAGCTTTCGCATCGGAGTGGTCGCGGTGCCGTCAGCGCCCCAGAAGAGCCTTTTCTCAGTCTGAAGGCGCTGCATCTCCTCACGGCTGTGCCTCCAGCAAGTTCCTTTGCGAGGCCATACCTCTTGGTTCGTATAGGGATTCAGAATCGGGTAGAAGAGGCTTTTTACGTACCGGCCTCCCTTTCCATTTGCCGTTGTATCGATCTTTCGGAAAGGCCCTCGTTCATCAGGCCCGTCAGGTTCTCGAAAAACTTGATACTGCGCATCAGCCTTGGCCGTTCGTGGCATCAAGTTGAATTGCTCTTCGGCCAGCGTTTTCTTGGAAGTTCCCGGTTTTTCCCGTCCCCAAACTAATACATGGTCATGAATTGAACCGATCCTTCTATCGTTAGGCGGGCCGTCTCGCTTCTGCCACGCAATGTCGGCGATAAAGCAATCTCGCCCAAAAACCTCGTCGCCTAAAACCTTAAAGTAATGAGCCTCATTGTCGTCGAGAGTTGCCCACAGGCTACCCTGTGGTGCAAGCAGTCTCCGCAGCAGTTCCAATCGGTCTCGCATCAAACTTAACCAGATTGAATGTTCTAGCCCGTCTTCGTATTGCTCGAACGCAATACCCGTGTTATATGGAGGGTCAATAAAGACGCACTTTATCCTTCCCGAGAATTGTTGTTCCAGTGCTTTGAGTGCGAGTAGGTTATCGCCGCAGATCAGGCGGTTATCGAAAATATCCTCTTCCGAAACCCGCCTCTTTGCGTGATAGGATTTGGTCTCATCTTCCAGCACGATGCGCGGTTCCAGTCTTGGGCGGTTTTCTTTGCCGATCCAACTCAGTTCGAGCTTTGTCGTCTTAGTCATGACTTACGCTCGATCCCTAAGTGAGTGACCAACGCACGGTAAACATGGGAGTCAATTTGCAGTCTTGCTGCAATTTTTTCTCTATCGTGTCAATTAAATCTTGGCGTTGCTTATCGACTCTATCTTGCGCGTCGAACAGTTCTCGACGCTTGCGATTTCGTGCCGCTTCAAGTTCCTTAACTTGCTTTTGAATCGCCAACTTCTCTGCCAAGGCCGGGGTTATCTGAGCGGATCGCCGCGCTTCCCGAATCTGTCTATCAAGTTCTTTCAATTCCTGCTCTAGCCCAACCTTGAGATCATCCGACCATCGGTCGAGCTTGTCTAATTCCATCTCGAAAAATGAAGCGTTGCGTTCCGTGAGCTTCGCAAGCACTTCGTTTTGCTGCCTGTGCAAACCGTCATCCAATTGGCATTGGAGATGCCCGGGTAGGGAGAGGGAATCTGACCGCCCTGACGCGCCGAGCGAGAAGAACCTGCGGCACTGTTCAGCATCGACCGTCGTGCCATCGTCGCAGACGCCACTCAAGAGAACGAAGTCCTCCGTTTCAAGCGCCGTGACCGTATCACAAATGACACGCATGAACCCGCTCTTTCCAACCAGCGGTTCAAGGATCGAGATTTTCTTCCCGGAATGAGAGTAGTCGAATACAAGGACTTGCGAATCAGGCTCAGACGACTTGCACCGCTCAATGAGCTTCTGTGCCAGCGGGTGACCTAGGCGATACAGGTTCGCGTCCTCGACGGTCTTGCCACTACGATACGGGCCGGGGTGAATCTGCTCTTCGGGAAATGGATTCTTAATGAGGGTGAACGAATTCTGCCCATCCTCGAACTTAGCGTAGGGCTGGAGGTAAAAGCGCGTCAATTGCCAGAGCCAGTCGTCATACTTATTCAGGGCTTCGCTGCTCTCGCGCAGATTCACCCTCAGCTTTTCATGGACCTCTTCGTCGAAATTCTCTAAGAGCTTTTGCCGGGTCTGCCTGATGCGGTCATCAATTTGTTGTTCCATTTCCTGCTGAAGTTCGTCGAAGTTGAATTGAATCTGCTCCTCGGTACGGCACTTCTGGTAAATGTCAGCAATACGCTTCTCGAAATCAATGCCGGAGCCGACGCTGCCCAACACTTCGTCGCTCGCCCCGAACACACCGCTGAAGAGCTTGAATTTCTCGTCAAGGAGTTGGTAGACGCGCTGATCCGCAGCGTTCTTTTTGTTAAGAAAATTCACCACCACGACATCGTGCTTCTGGCCGTATCGGTGACAGCGCCCTATTCGCTGTTCGATCCGCTGCGGGTTCCACGGCAGGTCGTAATTGATAACCAAGGAACAGAACTGGAGGTTGATCCCTTCGGCTGCGGCTTCCGTGGCGACCATTATGATCGCTTCATCCCGGAAGTAATCGACCAGCGCAGCCCGCATATCGGCGGTTTTCGATCCTGTGATCTGGTCGGTGCCTTCATGCTTCTTCAGCCAGTTCTGGTAGATTTCCTTCGACTTGGGATCGTTGTTCGAACCGTTGAACAGTACGACTTTGCCTTTGTAGCGGGGTATTTCCTCAAGAAGGGAGCGGACGTACTCCTGAGTCCGGGTGGACTCCGTAAATATGATCGCTTTCTCTCTGCCGCCTTTGCTTTTCGCTTCCGCAAGCCCCCTCTTCAGGGCCGTTTGCAGCCTTTCGCCCTTTGAGTTCTTTGCGATCGAATTTGCGAGTTCAGTAAAGAGGCGAAGCGACTGAATCTCTTCCGCCACTTTTTGTAGTTGGTCGGGGCTGAGTATCCGTGGATCGGATTTCTTGTCGTTCTCACCCTCGTCCTCCTCCTCTTCCCATTCATCTTCAAGTTCCTCAAAGCTCTCGAAGGTCTCAGCAACCTCTTGGGGCGGCTCGATGACAGGTTTTTGTGCCTCAGCAGCTTTTTCCAGCTTGTCCGCCAGCCCTTTCAGAGTTCCGGCAATTGCGAATGTCGATGAAGCCAAGAGGCGTCTGAGAATAAGGGTCATCAACTGGCGTTGGCTGGCCGGAAGTGCGTAAAGGTTCTGACGTTGCAGGTAGTCGGAGACGAGATTGTAGAGCTTCTGTTCTGGCTCGCTGGGGATGAACTCTTCCACCAATGCGATACGATTTGTAAAAGGGATATATTCGAGCACCTGACGCCGCAACGTACGTTGACAGATTGGTTTGAGGCGCTCGCGCAACGCTCGAAAGTCTCCGTCCGTTTCTAACCGTGAAAATTGGCTGCGGAAGCTCTTAATGTCCCCAAAGGTGTGCTCGTCAATAATGCTAACCAACCCGAAAAGTTCGAGGAGCGAGTTCTGGAGCGGGGTTGCGGTTAAGAGCAGTTTGTCAAACGGCGCAAGAGCGCCCTTGATAGCGTTCCCGATCTTATTCGTGGGCTTGTAGACATTGCGGAGTCGATGCGCTTCGTCAATGACGGCAAGATTCCACGCGACCTGACGGATGTAAGGCTCTTTGGAGCGGGCAAACTGGTACGAACAGATGACGATTTCGGACCGGTCAAAGGGGTTTAGGTTACCCTCTCGAATCTGCTCGTTGAAGGTCTTGGTCTCCAAGATCACAGAGGGCAAGAAGAACTTGTCTGAAAGCTCCTGATGCCACTGTTTGCGAAGGCTGGCGGGGACGATAATCAGAATCTTCCTTCTGCGTTCAGCCCATCGCTGCGAAAGGAGAATCCCGGCTTCAATCGTCTTTCCGAGGCCAACTTCGTCGGCGAGGATTGCGCCCTTTGACAGCGGAGAGCGAAACGCGAAGAGAGCCGCCTCGACCTGATGCGGGTTAAGGTCAACTTGGGCGTCAGCCAGAGACGCAGCGAGCTTCTCCATGCTGTCCGACGCGCACCGTTTTGTCAGCTCAAACGCGAAATACTTGGCGTGATAGGCAGTACTCATCAGCAAGAATCAGCGACTTGGTCCATCTTTCGGAGAGAGCGCCAATGATACATCAGATCGCCAAGCTGTTTCGGCGATTTGGAGGGGTAGTTACTCCTCTATAACGAGCGGATTGCATGAGAGAAGGGCGCGGGGCCGACGCTTCCACAGTGAAACGAAGCGAGCGCGAAGGGAATCGTCCTTCTGCTCCAATCGCTGCGGGGCTGATTGGGCCGACATGTTACTAGAGGCGGGCGTTCAGTCGCGCCCGATGGCATAATCCGTGAATCGTTCGAACTGCCGAGATACAAGAAGGTGAATATGAGTAGCCTTGAAGTTATCAAGATTCAGGCTGAATACATTCAACAGAAAGACGCCAAGGAGTTTGCGCTAGGCGATGTGCTCGATGTCAAGACAAGCGTCTTTCTTGCCGTAATTGTGTTTCTCGCAGCACAATCGGACGCATTCTTTCACGCCACTCCCGCCCTGTCGCCTTGGGCGCTACGGCTTCAATATATTTCCGTTTCCGCCCTGATATTGGCTGGCGTTTTTGCCGTCCTCGAACTGATTCCCCGATACTACTCTACAGAAACCAGCCCCGAACAGGAGGAGAAGTGGGTTCAGGAAGGAGAGACGTATTATGCCGACAAACCGGACGCCGCCAACTTGGTATCGGAGGAGATTCTAAAGGGGCGTTACCAGAGGACGAAGGAGCGTGTTCAGGAGAATATCGCGGTAAACAAACGGAAGTCTTGGATGTTGACGTGGTGTTTCCGATTCACGTCAATAGCTTTTGCCGCAAACCTAGCGACTCTAGCTAGTCGCCTTTTCCGCCTTTTTTGAATCGGTCATTTTGAGGCGGCGGTGGAGCACTGTCACGAGTCGGTTTTGATGGCTGTGGTTTCGGCGGTTGCTGTACAGGTTTTTCGGCCATGCCGGGATAGTACCGTATCAATGTGACGAACACAATCTAGCTGCGGAAACCGGTTAACCTCAGAGGTCTAGGGATGTTGGCGAAAGGTGTAAGATTCCGCGGTCGTGGCCTATCGAAAGCGTATTCGTGTGAGAGCGTTTTGTTGTGCCTCTTGCTTTGCCCATTCTTTTATTCGAGACCACATCCAGCGAACTAGCACCGTCACCGGTAAATGCGATTACTGCGGGAGGTCACGACGACGCCTTATCGCTGTCGGGAGGCTGGCAGGATATTTTCACAATCTCGTGGAAATGTATGAGTCAGCGGATGTGATTTCATATTCATCAGACACGTTAATAGCCTCTGTTCAGGACGGATGGAATGTATTTGACGAAGCACAGTATGAGTCTGATAACTCCGCACAACTGCTCGGAGACATCCTAAATAGTGATTGGGACGACGACGATGGAGAGCCTCCTGTATATCCTTTTGACCTTGTCACGGCACGTCAAGTTTTAGGTGACGTAGATACGTGGGAGGACTTTTGTGCTGAAGTCCGCGAAAATCCTGAAGCAGCACTTCAATTCAGTGATATTTTTGATGAAGATTTGGGCCGTGCCGCCAGAACTCTCCCAACTGGAACATTACTCTACAGGGCTAGACTCGGTTGGGCTGGTGTGGATTCAGAAGGCCGCCGACAACCATATCAAGGCGCTGCAATTGGAGTACCGCCCGCAGATCAGGTAACAGCGGGACGTGCGAATCGCGCGGGTCAGCCTGTATTGTATTGTGCAGAAAATGAACTGACCGCCGTTGCTGAAAAGCGCCCGGCGCGCGGATATTGGGTCTCCACTTGTCAATTGCGTCTCCCCAACGACTGTATGGTGCTCGATCTAGTAAATGGAATCCGACTAAACCCCTTCAAAAACGAAAACCTTGCGTGGTTTGCCCGGCTGGCAGACTTACTAGGCGCCTTTGCGGAGGCACTATCGACTCCTCTTGCCCGTAGCGACGACATTGAAGATTATCTTCCGTCCCAAAAACTCTGTGAATACGTCGAAGGGCTCGGCTATGCAGGCGTGCGCTATCCGAGTGCGATGGAAGATGATGGCGTAAACGTTGTATTTTTCAATCCGAATTCCGCTGAAATTCTTGAATCAAGATTGGTTGAAGTGACATCGATTAAAATTGGATTCCATCCCCGGTGAAATATGAAGAAATCGGAATTGCTTCAGGCCTTGCAGACAGAGATTCGCCGTCACGACTTCAGCACGTTCTTGACGGAAAAACCGAGTATGGCGAACGGCGGACCCGGAGTTGTAGTTCCCGGCTGTCCGGCGTGCCGGAAGCGTATAAATACGATGGCACAATTCCTAGATCATCTGGCGGATGACGTGCTGCCTGCACTGATCGCGAGGCTTGCCGGAAGCGGAGCGCAGTAAGTTCTATGCGCGCTTCGTAAGTTTGACAATGATCTTGGCACTAGGGGCAGTCGCCAAAGCGCCGGTTCCGCTTATTGAAGCGCCCTGAATCTTGCCCTCTAGCAACAGATCAAAATCTCCTACGACACCGATGACGTTTGGAATCGCAGGGTCAAAATTTTTAACAGAGACTTTGCCTTTGAAACTATCGCCGCTCACTTGATACGAGCCCGCGTAAAAGAAGCCGCTATCCCCACCAAGAACTTGACCTTTTTCATTAAGAACAACCACTCCGCCGCCGAACCCTTGGGGTCCATGAAATTGCACCGTCCAGAGCCCATCGATCATGCGTTCCGCTCCTTTGTGGTCTGAACGCTCTGCTCTATAGAATTGAGTAGTTCAATGTGTAAGTGAGTTTCGAGAGGAGCCTGCGAGAAATACTGATTATCGGAGAACGGGGCACCTATTTTCCGCTCAACCTTAAATGCCGCCGGTGCTAGCGGCTGGCTAACATCTTCAGTCCAAAAACTCACGCCCGCTGTTTCAAAGTGTCGTGGCTTCTCATCAACTGGCTTGTACCGCTTGTCCAGAAGTTTTAGAAAATGCAAGAACAAAGGACTGATCTGAGTTAGCGAAACATCGGATTCGAAAACAACTTGGCTTACGTAACCCTTCTTAACGCGCGGAATCGAAAGGCCAAAGTTCTTTTCAATCAATCCAGCTAGTTCCTGCAAGAAGTCGGTCGAATCATCAGTAGACGATAAACTGTCAGCGACAAAGCCGTCTTTGTAAATAGTTAGTCCGACTAATATCGGTACATCTTTGGCGTTTGTAAACGTCCCTGATTTGAAAGCCAAACCCTGCTGTGCATCGAAGTCGAGTTGGTGCTTTGGGGATTGCCCGAACTTATATTTCTCCCTCAACATGTCGAACACGCCTTGGAGACTGATACCCATCGGATTCATAAGGGGCACATCAAACAGCCATAGGCTTCTCGCCAAACCTACGTAAAGAACATTCATGCCCCGGAACCTGCTCCGGCCTTTCGACTGAGCAAATTTCCCATTTGTTCTGTTGAACCTTGAAGTGATGACGACGCAGACGACGGAGGCTTCGGCGCGGGTACCGGTAATGTCCTCAAAGATGCCAAGCCGCGCGTTTGCTGAAGGCGTTCGGCAGTTTGACGAACATCGTTCAGAGACTTTGCGCGGTCCCTTGAGTGCGCAGCACGACGTGCCGACCATATTCCCAGAGCAGACACAGCCACTATGCCTGTGAGGAGCCCAATAAATGCAATCGGCAGCATACAATTACCTTCCTACTCTTCTCTCTCATACATGGATATCACACCGGCTGCCAAGAGGCAAAACACGGTTATTAGAAGGCTACCAGCCACTAACCCTCCGGTGACTTTAGATTCACCCTTTTCAATGACGGTATCCAGCATTGGAAAAACCATAAGCAAAACCCCGACCTCAGTCAAAAACTCGATGATGATTCGCGGGAACCTTCGGTTCAAAACCATCCGAAGGAAGAACGTACGGACAGCAATTAAAAACCGCAATACGTTATGGAGACCTGTGATTAGTTCGGATATCACGGCGGCGCAATTCTACTTCAAAAAACCTCTGTACTTCACCTTTGACGGCCCTTCCGGCAGCCCCGATAATTAGGGCATGCTGCCGCGCGTCCAGCCCATAAATCCTTCCCGGATTGCGTCTGCATTCGATCACTCGGACTGGCTCTTCGAACTGAAGCATGATGGATTCCGGGCGGTCGCCTACATCGAAAACGGCGCCTGCCAGTTGGTCTCCCGGAAGAACATCACGTACAAGTCGTTTCCCGGTCTCTGTAAAGTGCTGGCCGGGCTCCGAGTTCGGAACGCCATCTTAGACGGCGAAATCGTGTGCCTTGACCAAAATGGCCGGAGCCAATTCCTACAGTTAATGCACCGTCGCCGGGCCGACGCCTCTTTCTACACCTTTGATCTGCTCTGGCTCGATGGCGAAGACCTGCGCCAGCTACCGCTCGTGGAACGCAAACGCCGTTTGCGGCGGCTAATCAAAAGCCGTGCCGGACTACTGTTCGCCGACCAAATTCAGGGTAGTGGCATAGAGCTATTCCAAGCCATCTGCGCGAGAGACATCGAAGGCATCGTGGCGAAGCATAGACTCGGGCCGTATGAAGCGAGACCGGTAACATGGTTCAAGGTGCTCAATCCGAACTACACGCAAAAACGCGGGCGCAAAGAGATGTTCGACAAGTTCAGGACCAACGGCGAGCGCGTTGCTGCGGAAATCTAACCATCCCTCTCTTTTCAGTTTGAAAGCAATTCGCGGATAGCTGCCTAACGAACTACTGGCTACTCTCCCACAGAGAAGCAACTTGGGAGGGTTTCATGACCGTTTACACTGGCAGGACGTTTCAAACCTGCGCTTTGAGGGTTTGGGGTATCTGGGTTTCGATGCGGGACTTTCAGGCCGCGGCGGCGAGACTGAAACCTCTTCGAAGAAGGAAGAGCCCCACGCAATATCACGTGGGGCTGCAAAATGTGGAATTAGGAGCTTAGATGCTCCGGTTGATAGGTGGTTGCACCTGCTCATCAATACGGAAATGATGATCGTCGCCGTTCATCGTTGCGGAGCATGTGTGAGGCGTGCTTATAATGATAAGCGTGATGTAGCTAAGATGTAGCTAACGGAGAGTCGATTTGGCGGATTTCAGAGCGTTGGATCGGCTAGGGTTAAAGTGAAACGTCTGTAAGTGATTGTTTGTGGCTACCTTACGGCGAGCCCTCAGCAGCTATCAGCATCGCTCTACTTCATCGAGAATCCCCCCCTCTCCGCCAAATCTTCCAAATAGTGGGCCGTTAATTTTAGGAGATCATCAAGGCAATCACGGCAATCGCCGCGGCCATCACAAGAAATAGTCCGCCGACTAGAAGCTGCGTCTTAAGACTGTCGTCGTGCTCGCTCATCGGCCAGCCACTTTTCGAGAATGGCTCGGTCTTTCGGTTGGACTTCGAGAAATTCGAGACCCATTCCCTGAGGGCTTACGTTGTCGGTTACTCTGGCAACTGCTGTAAACTCATCGCTACCGTGCTTGATTCGCACCTGGATTCGCGCTCCTCGCGGAAGAGGCGCCGCGGTCGTGACAAAGCAGCCGACGGCACTCAAATCGCGGGTGCTCAAAACATGTTCGTTCCGTGACCCTAGTTGCTGTATTTCAGCGATCGCGCCAATGCTGTAACGAGTCGACCTTCTCGGTATGCGTGAGAGCCACGCTTCAAGAATCGCCTGACAATCGGGTTCGACTACGCTGAAAACGACGCCCATCCCCTCACTGCTGACATAAGCGACCGCCCCCGATGCCACGAACGTAGCTCCACCCTCGGACATCTCGATATGCACTCTGGTGCCCTTGGGATATGGCTTTACGGTCTGCACGAAACATCCGAAACGGCTCAATTCGCTGGTTTGCGCCACTACGATCTGAGAGGAACCTGATTCCGTAACCACCGATGTTGCGTTGAAAGGAATGCGCGGCAGTCGCCTGCGCTCTTGCTGGCGCTGCGCAATGTCCGAAATCGTTGGCGTTGGTTGCGGCATATCGCTAGCGTCGGCCACCTGACTATCCCCAGGTAGCCTTTCAGTAATCCGGCTGTGTTAAGCCTACAGTAAATAGGCGGCCCGCCGTCAATGGATCGATCGGGGCCTTAGCTTCGAATTAATTAATCGGGGGTTCCCTGTAGGCAGCCAGTGCTTTATCCGCGTCAGATTCCTTCTCACGAAACCTTTTCGGCACATGAACCAGGGCCGCGCACCCGCGGTAATTCCACCTCGGGCATACTTGCATGGAGGAATGATTAGGGTATGGGAATGGATTTCGCGCGCCATGATGCGATGGAGAGTAGAAAAACGACTCTCCTCGGCTGCCTCCTCCTGCTCGCTTTTCTCGCGTATGCCAACACGCTTGCGAACGGCTTCGTTTACGACGACCACTCGCAAATTGAGCGAAATCCCTACGTCCACGCTTTTGGGACCATCGCAAAGATCTTTACGATGCGTTCACCGAGCGGGAACTATTATCGGCACCTGATGAATTTGGGTTTTCTGTTCTCTTTCCAGCTTTTCGGGGCTTCCCCTTATGGTTTTCATCTCATAAACGTACTCCTGCACTGCGTGGCCGTATGGCTGGTTTACGAGGTTGGCGTCGCGATGACGGCGGACCAAACCCTCGGCTTGGTCGCGGCATTATGTTTCGCGATCCATCCTATTCACACCGAATCAGTCGCCTGGATCGCGGGCGTGGTCGATATCGAAATGACAATTTTCTACCTCGTGGCCTTCTGGTTGTTCCTGAGGCTCGAGCGCGCCAAAGGCCACACTATCTGGATTCAGATGGCCATGCTGGGAACCTTTCTGCTGGCAGCGCTCTCCAAGGAACCGGCCATGACCTTGCCGGCTTTGGCGACCATTTACGAGCATTTTTATCGCGCCGACCGCAACAGCACCACCTGGAAGCAAAAAGTTGCTCGATATGGCGGATTCTGGGCCATCGGCTTCGCATATCTTGGCGTACGACTCCTTGTGCTCGGCGGATTTGCGCCCGTGTCCTTCCATCGGGATGTGAGCTGGCGTGAAGCAGCGGTAATTGCCGTTGGTTGGATCGGGCAGTACGCGGCGAGACTATTGTGGCCCGTTCCCCTCACCGTCTTCTATGCAATTCAGAGGAACACATCTTTCCTCGACTCCCATTTGCTACTCGGAGCGGCAGTATTGATTGCGGCCGCTGCTTCCGTCGTTTATGAATGGAAGCGAGGGCGGATGTACCCCTTTTGGCTCTTATGGATTCTGTTTACGCTGGCGCCGGTGTTGAATGTGCGGTGGCTTCCGATGGACGTTTTTGCCGAACGATTTCTGTATTTGCCCTCGG
>Ga0210394_10001263_pt1 | contig 41822 bp, 27 predicted proteins | sample IncBWC12MmetaG_FD_160121 | JGI IMG/M metagenome (GOLD analysis project Ga0210394, IMG submission 160121) | Forest soil microbial communities from Barre Woods Harvard Forest LTER site, Petersham, Massachusetts, United States - Inc-BW-C-12-M | ecosystem: Environmental > Terrestrial > Soil >...
CGAAATTTTCCGCATGCTCGTTTGCCTCGCCGAGCGCGGCTATATTTCCCAGGTGCTGCCCGACGAACGCTTCCAACTCACCCTGAAACTTTTTGAACTCGCGCACCGGCACCATCCACTGCAGCGAATCATCGCCAAGGCGCGGCCGCTCATGGAAGAAGTCGCGCATAAAACCCGCCAGTCATGTCATCTCGCAATGCCCAGCGACGGAGAAGTCGTCGTCATCACCCAGGTGGACGCCCCCGGCAGCGCGGGCTTCGCTTTGAAACTTGGTGCGAAAATTGATCTCTTGAACACCGCTTCCGGGCACCTCATCCTCGCCTTTCAGCCCGATGAAGTGCGCACGCGCTCCCTTGCGGCGTGGAAACGCCAAACCGACCGGCCACTCCCAGCGGATCTGCAGGAACATCTCGCGCGCATTTGCGGACGCGGTTACGAAGAAATGGCCAGCTATCAGGTCGCAGGCGTCGTGAATATCAGCTACCCAGTTCTAAATCAGCATCACGAAGCAATCGCAGCTCTCTCCGTGCCATTTCTTCCGCGCATCGGAGACCGCGTTGGCCCTCCGCAGGTAAAAGCAGTGCTCCAGGCAGCGAGCCGGGCGCTATCCATCGCTATCGGGGGGCGTAAAGCACAGCTCACTGGTACCGGAGGCTGAGCCATGACGAAAACGGAATACTTCGAAGATTACGCAGTCGGGGCCCAGCGAAATACTTCCGGCCGCACGATTACGGAAACCGATGTCGTCTTCCACGCCGGCCACACCGGAGATTATTTCCCACATCACGTGGACGCCGAATTTGCGCGCGAAACTCCCTTCGGCCAACGCATCGCCCACGGCACGATGACGTTCGCCATCGGAATCGGCCTCACCGCCAGCCAGATCAATCCCGTCGCTTTCACTTACGGATACGACCGCCTGCGCTTTCCGAAACCGGTGTTCATCGGCGATACGATCCACACGCGCGTCACCATTAAAGAAAAGCAGCCAGACGCCAAGCGCCCCGATAGCGGTCGCGTGATCGAAGCCTGTGAAGTAATCAACCAACGCGGCGAGGTCGTCATGTATTGCGAACACATCCTTGTCGTCCTGATGAAACCGGCGCCGAACAAAACATGACACTACAACCAGACCGCGCGCTTATGAGGGGAATGTGGACGTCACACTAAAAGGTCTCACTTGGGACCATCCGCGTGGCTACGCTCCACTGCTGAAAGGCGCTCCCGAGTACGAGAATTCACATCCGGGAATTAAGATCCATTGGGATCGCCGGACTCTGCGTGAATTCGGCGAAGCTCCGATTGAACAATATCTCGACCGCTACGATCTGATCATCATGGATCATCCTTTCGTCGGATTTGCCGCCGCCCACGATGTGCTAGTTGACCTGAACCCGTTTCTCAGTCCGGATGAAAACACCAGCCTCGCGCGCGATTCTGTCGGTCCGTCCGCGGAATCTTACCGGTATGCAGACGGCCTATGGGCTTTGCCAGTGGATGCGGCGACGCAGGTCGCCTCCTATCGCCCTGACCTTCTGCGACAGTTTTCCTCGAAGCCGCCTAAAGCGTTCGACGAGGTTCTTCAGTTGGGGCACAAGGCGCGCGCCAGCGGCAAATTCATCGTCGTTGCGGCCTGCCCCATAGATGCGATCAGCCTTTTTTTCACAATGACCGCCAATCTGGGTCACCCTATCGCGGAGAATGCTGATCCATTCGTCGACCTCGCCGTCGCGCGCGAAGCTCTCGATCGCCTGCACGCGCTCATCGCCATCGCGCATCCCCAATCCACCGGCTGGAACCCCATCCAGATGTACGACCACATGGTCGCTGAGTCCGACGCCGTGTATTGCCCCTGGGCGTACGGCTATTCCAATTATTCTCGCCGCGAAAATTCCGTGCGTATGCAATTCGCGAATGCTCCCGCAGCCGGCGCAATCGGCTGCGCCGGCACGCAACTGGGGGGCACCGGAGTCGCCGTCAGCAAGCAGAGTCCGCATCGCGATGAAGCCGTAGCCTACGCCAAATGGCTCGCCAGTCCCCAGCACCAGCGCGGAACGTACGCGAAGGAAGGCGGGCAGCCTGCCAGCCTCTCTGCCTGGCTCGCTCCGGAAATTAATGCCGCCGCCTGCAGTTTTTTTTCGGACACGCTCGAAACGCTGCAAAAATCTTACGTGCGCCCGCGTTTCAATGGATTCGTGCGCTTTTTCGAAGCCGCCGGCATCGAGACCAATCGCTGTCTGAAGGGCGAAACCACCGATCTGCAACTGATCGACTCGCTCAACAAGAAGTTTTCCGAACGTCTCGCACTGGCCGCCACCCGCGCATGAAGAAATTCGCATGAATAAATTCAATGCCAGCAAGAGAGGAACGAACGTGACGAACCCTAACCCCGATCCTGCCAAACACGAAGCCATTCGCATCTGGAATCAGGAAGACTGGCTCTACGAGGACTTTGAAGTCGGCCTGCGCGCCCGCTCCATCCGGCGTACAATCTCGGAAGGCGAAAGCATGGCCTTCAATGCTCTCGTGTTGGACATGCACCCCTACGTCGCTGACGAAATCTTCGCGAAAGAAGTAGGTATATTCGGCAAGCGCCTCGTAGCCGGTGCCATGGTGTTCAGCGTGGGCCTCGGTCTGATGGCGCACAATAACATCCACACCTTCAGCTACGGCTACGACAAGCTTCGCTTTATCAAGCCCGTTTTCATTGGCGAAACCATCTACACGATCCGCACGAATCTCGAAAAGCGCCCGAAGTATCCAACCATGGGAATGGTCAAAGTTTCCTACGAAGTTTTCAAGATGCCCGGCGAGTTGGTCTTGTATTGCGAGCATCTACAGACCGTGAAGTACCGCGATGCAGCTCAATTTGCAGATCAAATCGAAAAGAAGTGATCGCAGTCGTGGCAGGGAACCTCATGACAGCGACGCTTGAAGGACGGGCGGCGCTCGTAACCGGCTCGGCCACCGGCATCGGGCGCGCCATCGCGGAGCGCTTCGCGCGCGCTGGCGCCAGAGTCGCCGTGAACTACCGCGCGGCGCGCGATCAGGCTGAAGACCTCGTCCCGCAACTCCGCGCGGCCGGAGCAAAGGCCATTGCGATTCAGGCCGACGTCTCGAGCGATGCCGAAGTCCGCGCCATGCTCGCACAGGTCGAGCGCGAATTCGGACGTCTGGACGTCTTAATCAATAATGCTGGCTGGAGCACCCGCGTGCCGCACCGCAACCTGGATGAACTCACCGACGACATTTGGGACAAAACCTTCGACATCAATCTGCGCGGTGTTTTCTACTGCATCCGCGCCGCGGCACCGCTCCTGCGCAAGCAACCCGGCGCCGCAATCGTAAACGTCGCGTCTGTCGCCGGTTCCACCGGCGTGGGAAGTTCGATCGCCTACGCAGCCGCCAAAGCCGGCGTCCTCACCATGACCAAATCGCTCGCTCGCGCTCTCGCCCCCGAAATTCGCGTCAACGCGATTTCTCCCGGACTCGTCCGCACGCAATTTGCCGGTCGTCCTGATTCCGATTCAGTATTTCAAGTCGAAGAAGGCGTGACGCCGCTGAAGAGACTAGCCACCGTTGCCGAATGCGCGGAAGCCGTCATTTTCCTCGCTTCCGCCGCCACCGCAGTCACCGGCCAAACGATTCTTGTTGACGGGGGCTTGTACGCACTGGGTCCCGATCGTTAGAAGCGGAAATATCGAATTGCTGGGAATCGCTGTCTGAAAACTATCTTGTGCGCTCCGGAACGGGTGCATCGGTTAACCGCATTGTTTGCGGCACAGTATGCCCTGCAGCTCAGTCGGACCCGCTTACCAGCCGGTCTTCCGGCACCTCTACCAGCGACGAATTCAGTTCCACCACCGACGCGCAACCCAGCAACCTCATCGTTCGCTCCGTTTCCGTGCGCAATATCTCGAGCGCTCGCCTCACTCCCGCTTGCCCAGCGGCGCCGAGCCCGTACGCGTATGCGCGCCCCACCAGCACGGCTCGCGCTCCCATGCAAATCGCTTTCACAATGTCGGAGCCGCGGCGGACTCCTCCATCCATTAATACTTCCGCTTGCCCGTTCACAGCCTCGACAATTTCCGGCAACGCTCGCAGCGTCGCTGCCACGCCATCCAGTTGGCGGCCGCCGTGATTGGATACGACCAGGCCTTCGGCTCCTTCATCAATCGCCCGTCGCGCGTCGTCGCCCGTGAGCACGCCCTTCACGATGATCGGCGCACGCCACGCCTTGCGCAGCCAGCGCAAATCATCCCAAGTCACCACGGTGCTTGCCAGCGCCGCGGCCACGTCCGTCATCGGCATGGCCTCGCCGTTGGCTGTAACAATATTCTCGAGCTTCGGCACGCCGCCGTCGGCTAGAAATGCCGCAAGCCATCCAGGGTGTGCTAGAAGGTTCGGGAGGAATGGAACCTTCGCCAGCAACGAGCTGCCCATCAGCTCTTTCACGCCATTCCGCAGGTCGCGCTCGCGCAGCCCCGCCACCGGCGTATCAATCGTCACCACCAGCGCGGAAAATCCCGCCACGCGCGCTCGTTCAATCGCCGCCTCCGCTGCCGGGCGCCCTCCCACCACATAGAGCTGATACCACACCGGCCCACTGGAAGCCTCCTTCACCTTCTCCATCTTGTGGCCGGAAATCGTCGAGAGAATGAATCCCGTCCCGGTTTCTCCGGCCGCGCGCGCCGCAGCCACTTCTCCGCCAGGATGCATCAAGCGGCTGTAGCCGACTGGCGCGAGGATCGCCGGAAACGAAATCTCCTGCCCAACCACGCGCGTGCGCAATTCGCACTTCTGGTTAGCCACTGCGTGCCGAGGGCGCAGCACCACTTCCTGAAACGCGCGGCAATTCTCCCGCAACGTCACTTCGTCCGCCGCGCCGCCTTCCATGTAGTCGAACACCGCCCTGGGCAGCCGCCGCTGCGCCAGGCGCCTCAGATCCTCGATATTGACCACATGCGGTGAATCCAACGTGGGCATAGTCCTCTTTGCATCCGACGTGTGAGCCGCGTACATTATAAACTGGCTTTGCGTCCGTTCCCCACGTTCCCTTGCGTTTCGTCTGGAACTCGTCCAGGCCCGTTGACATTCCCGTCGATTCCTTCGTATCGGAGGCCGCTCCGGTCCTCTGCAAATAAGCGCGGTGTACGTTTGGTCGTGGAGAGCAGTCAACGGTCCTAAAAAGACCGCGGGGTCGAATGAGTTAACGTTTCGACGATCCTGCTTGTCGTAAAATTCGTCATCAATTCGTCACCAAAACTCGGTCATTTAGGGACGTTCTTGAGATGGTCAGAACCGGAAAAGCAAAGCAGGCAATGGGATTTAGCTCTCTGACCACACGATTGACACGGTGGAGGTCTGCGGTTCGAGCCCGCACGGGCCTACCATTCATTTCAATCACTTGCGGCTGAGGAATTGCAGTCGATCGCGATTTTGTGTCGCTTTTTGTGTCATAACCCTTCCCTATATCCTCTGCTACAAGATGCTCCAGCGCTCTGCTTCCATGCGAACCTGAGAGTAGTGTGCAGGCATTCTCGGCGATACGTGTCCCGCTACCGTCCAAAGGACTCTTCCGTAGTCGAGATTCAAACGACACCAGGAGTATTAGGATCGCGGCTGGGATCCTGCCATTTTGGGAAATGAATCGTACTTATCTTCCTGCGGCGGGATAAAGCGCAGGGAACCAGCGCTCGACAACTGCTAGCGGGAAACCAAGTCGAACACGTGCCTTCGGCGTATCCGACACGAGCAGCCCTCGCTCGATCAAGCTCGAAAGCACCGTGCGAGCGGTCCGTTCGCCATAGCCCGTTATGGATTCGGCCTTGCCGCGTTCGAATTCGCCGGCGAGTAAAGCTTCTCGGAGTAGCGGGAAAGCGCCCTTGGGCAGACGCGCGGCACGAACCTCGTCTTCGGTGTAAATCTCAATTCGCCGGACCAATTCGTTGGGTTCGAGTATGGAGCGCATGAAGCAGACTTGATCGACACACCTTTCGAGAAAGAAGCGACAAAATGCGATCAGGGCACGTTGCGAAAGCGCGCCGCGTCCGTCAAGGTCGGCACGGCGGGGCTGATCCGCTTCGGTGAGCAATCTTTTGTACTCCGCGACGCTGCGCGCGAGTCCCCGTGCGACGGACCATAGGCTACTGCCGATACCAATTCGGGTTAACATGGCGTGGGACATGAGCCGAGCCACTCTGCCGTTACCGTCGTAGAAGGGATGGATCCACAGGAAACGGTGATGCGCGGCTGCAAGCGCAACTATTTGGCGTATTTTGGAAAGGCGCTTGGAATCATAAGCCTGGTCGAATCGAGCTAAAAATCTCGGTAATGCTGTTGCTGCCGGGGGAAGGTGGTCTCCTACTTCTACCTCTCCGTCCCGCAGGGCTCCAGGTACGACGCGGACCCGGCGATGGGTCTGCGGGTCCTCTACCCAGAGCATCGCCTCCGGTAGTCGTCTGCAGAACTCACGGTGCAGCCAAGAACCGTATGCACTCGACAACGGTTCAGAGCGATCCTCGTTACCCTCGTCGATCGCCTTTTGGACTTCAATGTGTGCGACGGCCTCAAGTTGTAACTCGCACTGTTTCGCTTGCTGCGAAAGGTCTTGGCGCAGCGCGCGAGCAATGTCTCGCGGATGTGTATCGTGCCCTTCGATCAGATTGGAGTAGTAACAATTCATCGAGCGAACCAATTCACCAATCGATCTGGTCACGATCGGATTGACCTGACCAGTGAGAGAACTGGCTCTCGCGATCAAGTCGAAGCCTAGGTCATCTAGCTCGCGGCTGGCCTCTTCTGGAAGCATGGGTTCCATCGAGGCGATGTCAGTGTTAAAGGCAGTCATATTTTGCCGATATTTTTTACGATATAAGTCCCATTAAATGAGCTTACTATACCATATAAACATCTATTAATTGCCGATCTTTTTGCCGATGTAGAACGCCCTCAAATCGCTGCTACGTCCATTACAAAATGGATGGCGATCTAGGTATACCTACCTCCTAAGGGGCACGCCCGGTTTCTTAAATTGATCTCGCAGCGCGACTAAAGTCCCTGCGTGGCCTAATCGAGGGTCAAACTTTTTATCGTAGCGCGCGCCGTTGTCGGTCCAGTATCCCGGCTTGGCGTCCACAAAGTTCGCGTCATTCGCAGGACGCTGCTTGCCTCCCAGCGCCAACAACGCGGAAGCCCAGACCGAAAAAGTGTGATTTATGCCCTTATCGAAAACCAGCAACGTATTGTGAGAAAAGCCGGTAGGCAGAGTCTGGATTGTCTTCACGATGCGGCTATCTGCTGTGCGGATGATGCTTATGATGGAGGGCGAGCTGCGAGAGCTTGAATCTTGCGATAGTCTTGCATGTCACGAGCGGCCCGCTCCGTCTTGCCCTGCCTCCGGTGAATTTGAGCCAAGACCAAATAAGCCTGCCCTGCAAGCGGAGTCTGCTTCTCTAGCCCGATCACGCGCTGCAATGCATGCTCGGCCGCATCCGGATCACTGCTGGCCGCCGCTTTGCCCAGGGCGTATAACGTTTCCGCCATATCGGGGCGGAGCGAGTCGGAACGCTCGAGCTCCTCAGTTGCTTCCTTCATCTTTCCCTGCTGCAGCAACGCATTGCCCAAGCGATAGGCAGCTTCCGCACTTCCAGGCTGCAATTCTGCTTCTCCCCGAAATTGTTCTTCCGCCTTCGACCACTCGGAACCGGCAGCGAAGACTTGTCCAAGCTCAAGCCGCAAGCCCGGCAAATCGGGCCGCAACGCTATCGCCTGTGCGTATTCCTTCGCAGCCTCCGGAAGCATTTTCAATTCGTAATCGGTTTGGCCGAGAGCCTGATGTCCTCGTGCAGAATTCGGATAAACGGAACGCAAGCGATCGAGCGACTGCCCAGACAGTGCCGTCGCGGCGCGGCTGAGATAAAGGAGAAGATCCGGATCGTCCGGCGATTTCGCAAGCGCCGCTTGCAGATTCACGACTGCCTCTGCGGCTTGACCCGCTTGCAGTTGGGCAATACCCAAAGCTCCCTGGTCGTGAATGATTTTCAAATGAGGGATGGCTTCGGAAGCGTAGCCCTCCGTCAGAAGCGCATATCCGAGCAGCTGATGGACAGCTGCGGAATCCGGAGTCAATTCGGCCGCGCGCTGCAAGGGAGCAATGGCTGCAGCGTAGTCGTGTTTCTTCATGTAGGCGTCGCCCAACCGCAGGAAGACGATTGCAGTAGTCGGAGCCAGATCCGCGGCCTTGCGAAACGCGGCCACAGCTTGCTCGAAATCGCCGCGATTTTCATCGTCAATGCCGGATTGCAGGAGCGGGAGAGCATCGGGGGGCACGGACGGCTCGGTCGATTGCGGTTGCATGAGCAAGCATATCCACAATAACGCGTGCATCATGGTTGCACCGATTCCTCTATCACGATGAATTGATCGGCCCTTACACCTCGCAGGACCTGAAGAATGCCAGACGGCCAGCGAATCTCTATGTCAGCCGTCTTCGCCGAACCAAGGCCGAAATGCAAACGCTTATCGTTGGACGAAAGATAGCTTCCTGCGGCCGTCGCGAAGCGAGTCTGGCCGTTGACTTCGACGCGAGCACCGTAGCCGTCGCGGTTGCTCCGTTTTCCGCGCAAGGTGATGGTCAGCCAGTGAAATTCGCCGCCCCGATTCAAGTAAAACTGCGGAGCTTCGCCAAGCGAGGTGGCGACGACGTCCATCCATCCGTCGTTGTTCCAATCGCCGAATGCCGCCCCTCGCCCGGCGGTGGGCAAATCCGACCCGGAGTCGGCTCTCTGGAAATGACCTCTGTGATTCAGGGCCAGCAAGGGAGGCTCCCGGTAGCGCAGCGAGTCATCGTAGATCTCGATGTTGTCAAAGACATGTCCCTGGACAATAAATGCGTCCTTCCAGCCGTCGTTATCAAAATCCTCCAGTCCGACTCCCCAACCCGAAGTGTTTCCCGAAAGCGCGCCAAAGCCCGTTTCGAGTTCCTGCGGGCTGAACGATCCCCGGCCATCGTTATGAAAGATAACGTAAGGATCGTGCGGGAGTTGCGTGATGAGCAGGTCGGGAAGGCCATCGTTGTCATAATCCTGAAAAACCACGCCCATGCCCGAGGGCATTCTCCCGCTTTCTGAAAGCGCCGCACCAGAATCCAAACCACACTCGGTGAAGGTACCGTTCCCGTTGTTGTGAAAAAGAAACTGATCCGTGACGTCGTTTGCGACAAAAATATCCGTGAATCCGTCACCGTCATAGTCGGCGAAGGCGACCCCCAAGCCATGGCCCTTCTTCGCGGCGATGCCGGATGGGACGCTCACATCCTCAAACGTGCCGTCTCCCCGATTGTGGTACAGGATGTTGGTGCTGGCGGGAAATTCACCCGGCGGGCAATAGGTGGGCTTTTCCGAGCCGCACGTCTTGCTCTTTTCGACGCTCCAATCCAGATAGCGCGTCACAAACAGGTCCAGCCTGCCGTCGTTATCGTAATCGAAGAATCCGGCGGAGGCGGACCAGCCGCCCGCGGCGACGCCAGCCTTTGCGGTAACATCCGTAAAAGTACCGTCGCCATTGTTATGATACAAAATATTTCCTCCGAAGTTCGTCACGTAGATATCGGGAAAACCATCATTATCGTAATCTCCGACCGCGACTCCCATTCCGTAGTTTGCCTCGCCAGCGTCCGCAAGGCCTGCCTGCTTGGTGACGTCGGTGAAGGTGCCGTCCGGATTCTGACGGTACAGACGATTCCAGTAGGCGGGATTGCGGCGATCAAAGCTGACGGGGCTAGCCATATGGTCCCGCACATGCCCGCCGTTCACGAAGAAAATGTCCAGCAAACCGTCGTTGTTGTAATCCAGCAGGGCTACGCCTCCCGGCATGGTTTCAATCAGATGTTTCCGAGAAGTTGGCGAGTTGCGGAGAACAAAATCAATACCCTGCAAGCGCTTCACTTCGAAGACGGGGGCGGTTTTGGCCTTGGTTTCTGGAGCGGGCAGAAGGCTAGCGAATTCCAGCGCACCGAGAGAAAACAACAGAGACAACAGCTCTCTTCTGGTCATGCCTGTTCCTGCAAAACCGAAATCGCCTGGCGGACGTCGTTTGCGATGGACAGGAATCCTTGCACGATGGAGCCGCCTTGCCCGGCTGCGAGCTTCTCACTTCGAATTCCGAATTGCTAGCGTGCCGCTCTGGGATTCGCCTTTGCTCTGCCGGCTCAGTCGGTGCCTGGTCGTACCGTTTGAGGATACCGAGGGTGATGGATTTATGTCCGCGATGTGCGCAAGAGCGGTGTTGATCAGACCGTTGTACTCTTCAAGTTTTTGACTCTGGTATTTTTTGTCCCGATTCATCATGGCAAATGCAGGCGAGGTTTCCGTGGCGTGCATGGCATCGATTATCTTGGCTAAGCCAGCAAGTTTCGCCGATAGGCCGCTCACTTCCGCAAACGCCGTCTCCGGATGATAGCTCATACGGTCTCCGGTCTGCATGGCATCGATCAATGAATCCGGAGACCCGGCCGCGGGCCAGGCAGCATTCAAGATGTCATATGTCTCGCGCAGCCGCGCGAGCTTGCCCGCGACGCCGTCGAGCATCGAGCGATCATGGGCGAGCTGAGGGCTGGTTCGAAGTTTGACGATGACCGTATCGCTGGTGCTGAATCGGCGCGTCGTAATCACGGTGGTTAGCGTGTTGCCTGCAAACCGCCATCCAGGTCTAGTGGTGCTTTTGGAGGCAGGCAGGGACTCCTGGTTAACGCTCACCGAAGTTGGCGGCCAGCTTCCCGGGAGGCGAAGTTCGTAGGCCCGCTCGTTTGGCATTCCCGTGTAATGGCCCGCCGCAGGCGCGACCGTCACCGTAAGCATGGTGCCGTCGGCGCTCAAAGCAGCCTCGATGGGAGTCCAGGCGCATTCGCCCTGCTGATAGCCGGGTGTGTCCCCGGCATCTTCATAAAGCCGATATTTCGACGTCTGTCCATTTTGTAACGGGAAGACGGTGAGGATGAGAGGATCCACCGGTTTCTCGCCGGTGTAGCTCATGGGCGGCTGCATGGGAATAATGCTTCCCTGCTTCACGTACAAGGGGATCTGGCTGATCGAAAAGTCGCGCTCCAGGGTGATGGGCCCGTGAAAACTTGCGCCGCTATCGCGTTCGAACCAGTCGCCGCCAGGCAGCCACACCTGAATCTTCGCGAGCTGCGAATCCTTCGCGACCGGCTGCGTCACCGGATCAGCAAGCATGCTGTCGCCGAACATATATTCATTCTTCGCATCGTAGGCCTGCGGCGCGTCCGGCCAGTCATAGTAAAGCGGATGCAGGAGCGCAAGCCCGGTGTCGAACGTTCTCCTGGCCTCGGTGTAGATGTAGGGCTGCAGGGCATAGCGGCGCGCGAAGGACTCCCGCATCAGGTCGGAATACGGCTCGGGATATGCCCAGATACGGCGCTCCGCCTCGGGATTCTTGGTCGTGTGAGTTCGCAGAATCGGACTAAGACTTCCCCACTGAATCCAGCGCAAGTAGAGTTCCGGTTCGATGGCGCCGGGCATGTGGCCGCCAATGTCATGGCTCCAATACGCGTAGCCCACGTTCGCGGCGGTTGCTGTGAAATAAGGCTGAAATGCGAGCGAATCCCACACAGAAATCGTGTCGCCGGAAAATCCGATCTGGTAGCGATGATTCCCGAGGCCTCCCCAGCGGTGGAAGAGCAATGCGCGTTTACCCTGGCGCTGCTGATCGGTGAAGAAGACGTAGTTCAGCCACCAGGTGGGGTTCAAGCCGGCGATTGTTGTCGTGTCCTCCTGCTGCCAGTCGAGCCAGAAAAAGTTGATTCCCTGCCGCTCGAGCGGGTGAATCATGTCGTTCATATAGTTCGTTGCGAATTTCTTTTCCGTGATGTCGAAGGGAACGTATTGCTTCGACGCCGGATCGATCCCCATGGCGCGAGCCATCTCCGGGTAGTGATCCTCCCAGGGCTGCACACCCGAGGCGGGGTGGATATTGACGGTAGCCTTGAGACCCTGTTCGTGAATGCCCTTTAGAAACTGATCCGGGTCGGGGAACAGCAGCTTGTTCCAGGAGTAGCCCGTCCAGCCAAGCTTGTGGCCCGAGGCGTCCTGCGCGCTGTTTCCCGCAACCTCGTTGAATGTGGGATGCCAATCAATGTCAATCACGAGGACATCCAGAGGGGTGTCGTGTTGATGGAATCCGCGAATCAGTTGATTGAATTGCTCGTCCGTATAGGACCAGTATCGCGACCACCAGGTCCCGAATGCAAACCGGGGTGGCAGCGGAATCTTTCCTGCCACGCGCGTGAAATCGTAGAGAGCGCGCTTGTAGTCGTGGCCGTAGCCGAAGAAGTACCAATCCTGACGGTCTCCCGCCGGGCGCGCCGTGACCCAAGGCCAAGGGCTTCGCTCTCCCGCTAGGAAGGAAAAATCGTCAATGTCGAAAAGTTGCCGCGTGCTGTCGTCGACCAGGGTCCAGCCATCGCGCGAGATGAGCCCTGGTTCGAGCTGCACGTCAGAGCCTTGGACCCTGTCGAGTGTGCGCGTGGTACCGAGCAGATTGCCGGTATCCGCCATTCCTGGCTTCCATACGATCTCCTTGCCGTTGAGGCTGAAAGTGATGGCGAGATTGTCTGGGCCAAATTTGCCGTCCGAGCTTCCGGGGTTGTAGACCAGCTTCAAGACGCTGGTTTGAATTACGGTGCGTCCTCCATCGGGTGCGGATTCGCGCGTGAATTCAGGGACGGAGAGCCTACGATTCAGAAAGACGAGCGAAGCGTGATCTTCAAACTTGCCATCTGCGGCCCACTCCATGCGAACCAGCTGCGGCGTCAAAATGGTGAAGCGCGCATGCCCGGCAGTCACGATGGCGCGCGGATCGGCAACCGGATCGTAGCGACCAGGAGCATCGGCAGCTGCAACAGGGGAATGGGAGAGCGCGAGCGCTCCCAATGCCACGACGCACAAGCCGCCCCGAAGCCTATGAAGCAAATCCGTTATGAGCATCTGTGGGCCTCGTGTCTTCCTGGTATGAGAGGATCGCCGAACTGTTTCCGAGTCGGAATCCAGCAGTACAGAGCTCTGGCACAGAGGTCATCGCTTCCCTGGCGAATGAAAAACCCGCGTTGGCCGCGCTCAGGACGAAGCGCCTGGCAGGCTGAGCGTCGAGTCTCGACTGAAATTCCAGTCGCCGTCGCCCGCCAGGCTTTCGCGTCCCGGGTGGGGGGAGATGAGGTCGCACCAGGCGTCAAAAGTAGAATTTCGCAGCCACCTGTGCGGTTCGAGCCTGGTAAGCTGAGGTGATCCTCCCGAAATTGCCCGAGCTTACGTCGCCCAGATTGGTGTCCGGTTGGAAGAAGTCCGGATGGTTGAGGGCGTTAAACATCTCGAATCGGAATTGCAACCGCTTGGTCTCGGCGAAATTCCAGTATTTTTGTATGGCCATGTCCCAATCGAAGTACTTGGGTCCATGAAGGTTCGCGAAGAATCTCGGAGCATCTCCGAATGCGAATCCGGTAGGTTGCGAAAACGCGTTCGGATTAATCCAATTGTTGATGGACTGATTCGCTGGTATCGGGTTCACTCCTGGCACGATATTGGGGCGCTGGTTAAAACCGAAACCGACATTGTTCGAAGCTGGCTGGATGGAAAGAGGCAATCCCGACTCCGCAGTAAGGATTCCGCTCCAGGCCCAGCCTCCCAAGACGGCGTTCATAGGCGCGCTCCAGTCCGAACCGAATTGTTTCCCCTTGCCCACGGGCAATTCGTAGATGTAGGAGGCCACGAACCGGTGGGGGACGTTGCTCGCATCCACTGAATAGTCGGCGGCAAGGTTGTAGGAATTCAGGTTACTGGTCCCACTGCCTGGGAACGCCCAACCGGAAGCTCCTTGCACGTCATCCCTGAACTTTGAATAGGTGTAGGAAAGGTTCAGGTCCAGGCCGGAGTGCCAGCGGTGCGTATAGGTCACCTGCAACGCGTCGTAGGAAGAGGTACCGACGGTAGGCCCACTCTCGAACACGCTGCAGTATTCAGGAAAGGGAGCCAGCGATTGCGCCAAGGTAATTGTGGAATTGTTCAGGCCGCAGCTGCTTGACGTTATGTGGCCAAAGAAGGGGTTGGGTACGGCATTGAACAGGGAATTGCCCAGCGCCAAGTTTCCCGGCGACATCTGATCCCACTGCAAACCCGTTGCGAGCAGGTTCGTACCATGATTCCCGACGTAGCTGACGTCCAGCAGGTCGTTGGGGGTAAACGAGTACTGACCGCCGGCCATCCACTGCTCAACGTATGGGGTTTTCCTGTTGTTGTTCACCGCAGCGGCCCCAAAGCCGACGTCCTGCAATCCTCCCGCGGAATTGCCAGTGGGCAGCCGTTCCGTGCTGAATGCGGGGCCACAGGGCGAGAAAACGCCAGGAGCAGTTTGACAATTGACGTTTGCATTTCCGCTCAGAGTCGAGGCGGGATTTAGACCGTTGTTTAGAGTCGTGTTCCAGGGTGTTTGTTGCGAGAACCCGTCATTGGGACCTTGGCCGTAGAAGTTCGGCACGTAGAAAATCCCGTAGCCGCCACGGACGACCAGGTTCTTGGCCGCTTGAATCGCAATGGAGACGCGCGGAGCAACGTTGCCGTAGGTAGTATTGTAAAGGCCGGGGTTGTTGGGTGAGCTGAAGATGAGTTCACCGGGAACGAAACTACCAATCTGGGCGCTTATGGGGTTCTCCGCGGTGAAGCTAAAGGAGTTTTGCGCATTGTGACGTTCGGTTGGCGCGGTTTGGATTTCGTAGCGGAGACCGAGGTTCAAAGTAACTCTGGGGGTCACCTTCCAGCCATCCTGAATATACCAGCCGAGAAAGTGCTTGTCCGTTGCGGGAAATGCTTGAAACAGCGTGCAAAGTTGGCACGAGGTACCGTTGTCCCCGCTCCCCACTCCCAGCAGGAACGACGCGAACCCGTCTCCGGTGGCCCCCGGTGCGTTATTTGGATCAGGGCCGTTCGTGGACGCGGTTTGGAAGTTGAGCGCAGTCTGGCCGTAGTGGCCGCCGTCAATCCGCAGCCACACGTCGGTGAAACCAAAAGCCAATTCGTGCTTACCCTCCATTTTCGTCAAATCAATCGAGCTGGTCCAGAATGTTTGCGGCACGATGTAACTGTTGTTCCCGCCAACCGCTCCCAGGGGAGCATAATTCCCACCACCGCTAAAGGATATCTGCGGGAAGGCCGGGGCAATCCCGTTAATGAATGTCGGGAATCCGAGAGTCGAGGTTTGGAACCCCAAACCTTGTCCGGTGGCTTGCTCGACGTGGCGATTCACCCCGAAATTCAAGTTCATCGTAAAGGTGGGGTTGAAAATGTGGTTGAGGCCGACGTTGATGCTGTAGCGATTGTTGGGATTGAGCAGTCCCGGGCCTGCCGGATCATCCGCTCCGTAAAAGTCTGGCGTGTTTGTTTTCGTCTGGAACTTCTGCGAAAAGCGCGCATAGAGCCGGTTGTTCTCGTCTACGTTGTAGTCCACGCGGCCCGAGTACTCGTTCGAGTGTTCTGCGGCAGCTCCGGTCGGCACAAAATTGGTTCCTGTCGCTCCACCGCCTGTTGGCGTAGGCCAAAAGTTCGCGGCCGCGATATTGCTGGCGATCGAGTCCAGCAGTGCGGCTGGAATCTTGTTCGTGACCCCCAGCCCGGTCGAGATATTGCCGGAAACCGGGTCGCGAATGAATTCCGTGGTACCGCCGCAAGTTACATGATTCCCGGTGACGGGATCACTCCCCCCGCAGGTAACCTGGCGTGTGCTGAACGGGTTGTAGATTTCACCTGCGTAGACCGGCCTTCCCAGGTAATCGACAACAGGCGTGCCGTTGGAGACCAGTTGCGGGCCCAATATCGCGGAGAAGTCTCCGCCCCTTTCCGCGGTGGTGGGCAGAGTGTATGAATTCGTGGATGGCGTTGATTGCCGCTCGCCTTCGTAGTAGGCAAAGAAAAAGAGTTTGTCCCTCTTGATGGGACCGCCGATCGTGCCTCCAAACTGATTGCGATTGAACGACGGTTGCGCTCCGGTGTTGAAATAGTATCTGGCGTCGAGCGCGCTGTTGGCGTAAAACTCCCAAGCGTCTCCGTGGAAACCGTTGGTTCCCGACTTGGTCACAATGTTCACCACGTTCCCGCTACTCCAACCATACTGGGCCGTGAACGCGTTCGTCATAATCTTCATTTCCTGCACGTCGTCGACCGACGGCACGTAGATCACCCCTCCCCAATCCACACGTGTATCCCAGGTTCCGTCTAGCAGATATTCCGCGGTGCCAAAGAAGGTGCCGCCGAAATTCAGAAAGGAAATATCCTGATCGGCGGTTTGCGCCAGTCCCGGCGCTCCTACAACTTGCTGTTCCGCGGCGTTGTTCACCGAGGAATTGATCAGTGTCAAACTGATCACGCTACGAAAGTTCAAAGGAAGCCCTTCGGTAAATCTGGCGGATAGGTCTTGCGAAATATTCGCGTTGTCTGCATTCAGAAGCGGTGCCTGTGCAGTAACTTCGACGCTTTCGGTGAGCGCTCCAACGGTCAGGCGAATCTCTTGTTCAGCGCTCTGGCCCGCCGCCAAGGTGATTCCCTCTTGCCGATACTGCTTGAATCCCGGAGTCTTCGTCTCCAAGGTGTAAACACCCGCGGGCAGGAACGTAAAAGTGTAGAGACCGGTTTCTCCTGTCGAGGTCGTGCGCGTAAGGCCGAGCTCGGTGCTCGTGACGCTTACCGTCGCGCCGTTGACGGCCAAGCCCGCCGGATCAATGACGCGGCCGCTCAGCGTGGCTGTGAATGCGGCGGACGACTGACCGTAGAGCGGCTTCGAGCAGAGGAATAGAACCGCTAGCGCACCAAGTAAAAACCAGAGTTGCCGTGACCGTTCTCTGCCTGCCATTTGGAAATCCCTCCTCGAAATTCTGGCTGACGCCAGTACTCCACCCCGCGTGATTCGAACAAGCGGCGAAACCCGATGGGCCCCCGACGACCGCAGATCCATCTTCAAATTTTGCGTGAAAGCACTAGGACACCGTGCATTGGACCGCCAGAGTTATAGAGAGTCGCGGGCAGCCTGGCAACGGTTTTCATGTAAAGGAACAGGGATAAGAGCGATAAGACCGTGAACCGCGCCTTATCGTCTTCATTCCCCGCAACTTGTGGCGGGGATAAAACGGCCGAAAAGCGCTCCGGGACAGTGCCTTTTACATTGCACGCTGGATTAAAGCGCAGTACCATCCATCGAAATCAAATCTATAATTCCAGAATTGGCCGAACTGCCGGTCTATTCGCCGACGCAGCGACGCCCGGCACCGGGGGGTGAGGTGGGATAACCTTGCAACCAGAGCAGGTAACGGAAAACTGGACACCGTGTAGCGAAATCGAAAAGGGCGCGGTTCAAGAGCAACTCGAACTGCTGCTCGCTTCGCCCCTATTCCATTCCAGCAAGAGATATCCGACGTTTCTGAGACTGGTTGTGGCGCGAGCATTGGCTGGTCAGACCGACCAACTCAAAGAACGCATCCTTGGTGTGGAGATCTTCGACCGGCCCGCCGACTACGACACGAACACGGACCCTATTGTTCGAGTCACCGCAGCGGAAATTCGTAAGCGCATCGAACAGTATTACCACGACCCCAAGCATAACCACGAAATTCGGATGATCTTGCCTGCCGGATCCTACGCCCCACAGTTTTACTGGCCGGGCCATCCGAGCACTCCTCCAGTAACTTCCCTGGCATTGCCGAGTGAGGCGCCGGATGTCCTCAACGCCCAGCCTGTCGCGACGCTGCCGGTTCTGCCGCAAGCGAGGCGAACCGTGCTGGCACGCAGGATGCCGGCATTCGCGCTAGCGGCGCTGATCCTGGCGATTGCTGCGGCGGCGCTTTGGCATGTATCGCGCCCGCCGGTCTTGAAACAATTTTGGGAGCCGTTCATAAACTCGCCGAATCCGGCGCTGATATGCGTGGCCGACCAAAGTCAGTATTCCACCATCCGCCTGCGCGACGCCGCCGACCCCTCGCACGAAATCACCCTGCCCGACAGCATGGTCGCGCTGATCATTGACGATGTGAGTCCACTTGTGAACGTTGCCGCCCTGCTGCGCACCTACGGAAAGACCGCCCGCGTGCTGGCTGAGTCCAACACGACCCTGACTGATTTGCGCAGAGCCCCGACGATTTTCATTGGAGCATTCGACAATAGCTGGACGCTGCGCTTGACCTCTGCCTTGCGTTTCCACTTTGCCAACGATGCCGCGATGAACAAATTATGGATTGAGGACCGCGCCAATCCCGGAGATCACCGTTGGATGATGGATCGTACGGTACAACAAACCGGAACCTACTCGGATTACGCCATCGTGGCGCGCTTCGTTGATCCCAACATTGAGCAGTTGGTGGTCGTGGGCGCAGGCATCGGTCGCGGCGGCACCGTCGCTGCCGGGGAGTTTCTGGTGGATGAGCAACGCATGGACGAAACGGTGAAGCGGGTGTCCAGTGATTGGCAACGAAAGAATATCGAAATTGTTCTCGAAACGCAGGTCATTGGAGACCGTTCCGGCCCTCCGCGCGTAAGCGCGGTGTACGTCTGGTAGTGGACAGTAGTCCGAGCGCCGCAGCGGTCCGCGACTGTTTCGATTGATTTGCTCGCTTGCAGTGTTATCGCTTTCCCCTTCCGCCGTTGTATCGCCCTCGGATCTAGGTCGCAAAAGCGGAGCTTACCACCCTGCGTTTTTGGCGTTTGACCGATGGCGCTGGCTAACCAAAAGAGCAATACGCAACGGCGCGTTCACAAGTCCGAAGCGGGTTCCGGGCTATCATCGCGCGATGAAAAGCAATCTTCGTTCTGCCGCGTCCCTCACGCTGCTGGCGTTCGCTCTGACGATTTTCGCGTCGTGCCATTCCTCCGGGCCAGGTCCTGCGTCTTCGACACTCGCTCCGACGAAAAAATGGGAATTTTCCACCGGGGCGCTGCATCCGTTACCGCGCGGCACCTTTTTCGAAGACCAATCTCCGGCCATCGGCAGCGACGGCACACTCTACGTTCCAGGCAACTCCGGGCTTTACGCCGTCCGTCCCGACGGAACCCAGAAATGGTTTTACCGTGCAACCTATCAGTCGCCCGCTTTTCCGATTCGCCTGGCCCTGGTCGATGATCATGGCGACATCTGGTGCGACGAGACGGCCGAGGTGGGCAGAATCGTTGGAGGCGCAATCGAATTGGACCCCGACGGTCAGCAGATGCCGGGCACAGTTTCGCGCGAGCGCGTCAGCCAGTTGAGCGAGGCCTACGATGGCACGGTTTTCGTAGCCATGGGCGGGGCTGCAGTTCCTGTACACATTGACGGAAAAGGAGCCGAACCAAGCACCAGCGTCGGCGGGTACTTTTTCTCATTTACGCAGGACGGCACCATGTACGCCGTGCTGAGCCATGAGTTGGTCGCCTACTCACGCGATCGCAACACTAAATGGATGCAGGTGGATGACGCGGGAGGCGAACCTGCCCTCGCCAGCGACGGAACAATTTATGTCGGTGGGAACGGAGCGTTCAGTGCGGTCAACCCGGACGGCACTGGAAAATGGTCATTTTCACTTAAGGGCCACATGATCGCGTCGCCTGCAATCGCCAGTGACGGGACACTGTATTTCGGCAGCGATGACAGCAACCTTTATGCGATGGATCCCAATGGACGGGTCAAATGGAAATTCGTCACGGGAGGAGAAATTCACTCCACGCCCGCGCTCGCCAAGAACGGGACCCTGTATCTGGGCGGAACCGACCACAATCTGTACGCGATTGGCAGCGACGGAAAACTCAAGTGGAAGTTCGTAACGGGCGGGCAAGTCTTCTCGCCGACAATCGGCGATGACGGCACAATCTATTTCCAGAATGGCGAAGGCAAGCTCTACGCAATCCAGGACCCGGAAAACAACGGCGGACTCGACGGACAATGGCCCAAGCGCGGAGCAGGCTCGCGCAACACCGCACGTGGAGTGCGCTGAATGCCACCCGGCCAGCCGGCTCGAATCAGGTCAGGTTGCATATCGCTTGCGCTGCTCGCCTGCGTTTGCGGATGCAAATCATCGGTTAGTGAACGGGGTCCCCAGATCAAGTGGCAATTCAGCGCGGACGACGGAGTCGTTTCAACTCCTGCCCTCGGCGAAGACGGAACAATTTACTTCACCACCGCTAAGTTGCTGTACGCGCTGGCGCCAGACGGAAAAATGAAATGGAACTATTTTCCCGGCGCGGAGCTAGGCAGCTCTCCCATGGTTGGGCCGGACGGAAGCATCTACATCGTCGATGCCGGCTGTGTGCTGCATGCGCTCAACCCGGACGGCTCCAAACGATGGATTGCGCAGCTCGCAGTCGCGCCGCGTTTTGCTGGTGCGCCCGCACCACCTTGCTGGCGTCCCGCGACTCCTGCCTTGGGTGCGGCCGATCTTCTATTCGTCGGCAATTTCAGCGGTTCGCTGATCGCGGTGGATGCCAATTCCGGGATGACTACAAATCAGTTCCAGGACGTTGCCGGGCCGGACAGCCCGGAAATTCCGGAGACAGGCAGTGGCGTCGAAGGCGGCGGAGCGCTCCAGTTCTTCGATTCTGGAGGCCGCCTGTCCTGGACCGTTCGCCTGTCCGACGGACAGCGTACTCTGAATTTCCGGACGGCTGCGATTACCAAGGGAGGAGTGATTGCGGTGGCGGGGTGGGACGGCAAGTTTCATGTCTATGATTTCGACGGGCGCCCCAAGTGGGAATTTGCAGGCGACTGGACGGCCAACCCCGTGATTGCCGCTGACGGGACAATCTATGTCGGAAATTTCGCCGGCGTGGTTGCGCTCGGTGGCGATGGCGCTCAAATTTGGAAGGCCGCTGTCCCCCTGGCGGGAGCGCCGGCATTGGCGGCCGACGGCACCATTTACGTTCCGTCGCAGGATGTTGGAAAGGGGAAAAACGGCAGCAATCTTTTCAGTTTGTATGCACTGAATCCACAGGGAGCGATCCAATGGAGATTGGTTGTGGATGCGCTGATCGAACATGGCCCCACCATCGCTCCTGACGGCACGGTGTACGTCGGCACCAACTCCGACGGAGCGAGCGGAGTGAAGCCGCATTCCGGCACGCTCTACGCCATCCGCCAGAGCAATGGCGGCTTGCTGCGCGGTGGCTGGCCAAAATCTTTCGGATCGCTGGCGAACGATGGGCGCGCGCCATCTGCTCCATGAAGCCAGAGCCATCGACGGGCGGCCGGCGCAAAATTGCGCTCGCAATTCTCGGTGCCCTGATGGTTGCAACGATCGTGGCCGCGCTGCTCAGCGTACGAAGGCAGAATTCGAGCGCTGCGAGTGATCACAATCCGCCAAAGACTCGTCCGGTTGCGATCAACTTGCTTCCAGCATTCGTGGATGTTAGGGAGGCGACGGGCTATCGACACCAATTCAGTATTCCGAGCGATGCAACCAACGCGCATATCGAGGGCGAGTTTACGGTTGAGCCGCGTCCCCAAGGCCAAGTGGACTTGCTAGTGGTTTCCGCGGAGGCAATGCAGCATTTGCAGAGATTTCTTTCCTTCGCCGCCACGCCAGACGATCTGAACGACGTTGGCTTGCTCTACCGCTCCGGCGACACCATCGCGGATCGATTCGATGTAAAGATGGCGCCCGGGACTTACGATTTGATATTTGATTTTGGTCCTGTCGCCATGGGGACGACGGATCATTTTGCAGGCGGCGTCGCGGGACCCTCCTACCGGCAAGTTCGTCCGCAAATCGCGCTCGATTATGAATTACCCTGCGAGAGCTGCCCATGACCAATGCGTTGACCTAGGCCTCCCGCTTTCTCGCCCGAGAGGAAATGAATTCCAGCGCAGGGTCGCGGGATTGCTGTCCGGACCTGAAGCGTCAGCAATTCACGCAAACACGATCGCTCGAACCGCCCTGGTCGTCGCTCTAGGAATCGAAGGCGTCTCGAGCTACCTGCTAACATCGCCGACCGGAAAGCGCGCCAGATCCGCGCCGTAGAATTCAGCCACGGCTTGCCGTTCGTTCGGCAGCATTTCGGCGGCAATGGTTCGCATCGGCAGATTGACGTCGTTGCTGCGAGCCCGCTGCGCGAAGTCGTTCAATTGACTCAGGACATAGTCGGAGTTTTGCGACGCCAGAGAGGGAGCCGGCCGCACGTAACCGAGCGGCCCGTGACAGGCCTGGCAAGGCGGAATCCCGCGAGTGGGATCTCCCACCGCGAGCAGACGTTGGGCGGTCTCGATGGCGCTCTGGTCGTGCAGGGCTTGCGGGAAGCTGGGGCTGAATTGCGCATCCGGGGCGTTCGGCAGCATCGCGAAGTAGGCGGCCACGTCAGATGCGTCGCGGGGCGTGAGGGCTCCGGCAATCCGCTGCATCAGGTCCGATCTCCGCTTGCCCGAGCGAAAATCCTGCAGTTGCTTCCAGAGATATTGTGCGTCGAGCCCCGCGAGATTAGGCGTGGAAGCTCGCGCACTGAAGCCTTCTACGCCGTGGCACAATTCGCATCGCCTGGATATGAATTCGCCGCGAACAGGATTACCCGTCGAAGACAGAACAATGGTGGCTTCGTTCCAGGCAACGAGCGAGGGAGCGCCGGCTGCCGGAGTGAAGCCGGTGGGCGGAGGGGCGGGCCTAATCGCACGGCGGAGTAAAGGGAGTCCGAGCAGCTCCGAGAGGATCACGACAGCGGTGCAAAGCAGCACAACGCCGCGAATTCCGAGCGAGGTTTTAGGGCTGTCCACAGGCGGCTCCGCGACCGGAATTTTGCGGTGGGAATTGATTTTCGGGGACGGCCACGAGGCGGCCCATCATCGCATGATGGCCCGGCCCGCAGAATTCATCACAGTAGAATTCATACTTGCCGGCGGCGGGCAACAGCAGATGAATCGCGGTGACAGAACCCGGAACCGTTTTCACCTCGGTGCCGGCAATCTTGAATCCGTGCGCCGAGTCCGCGCTGGTGATTCGCAGCCGGAGGGGGACTCCGGCGGGCACGGTCACGCACGCCGGCACAAAGACATATTTCTCGGCGATCATGTGAATCGTCGCCGAGCCGTCTGTGGCGCGAACCGCTCCCAGATTGCTCTCAACGAATTCACCTTGCAGATGCAGGGTTGCCTGATCCACGCGGTCGCGACGGTCCAGAATGTGCGCAGCTAGCAGGGTGCTGGAAAATCGCAGGGTTCCATAAACCAGAGAGAAGATGACCACGATGAGAGCAGCGCGAAAATTTTCTTTGCGCATACTGAAAAATCCGAGTGCCCATTCCGCCGGCACCGTTAGAAATCAATCACGAGGTGGCCACGCTCTCGCCGGACGCTGCGAGCAAGATCCGAATCCGCGCCAATGGAATGCTCCTGCGCTGCGCCGGACTGCGCGGCATCAGGCGAAGTCCAGCTCCACTTCATCGATGTAGCACCAGCCCCAGGTCTCGCCTGGCTCGATTGATTTCATGATGGGGTGCTTGGTGTGATGGAAATGCTTGGTGGCATGTTTATTCTTGGATGAATCGCAGCAGCCGACGTGGCCACATTCCAGACACAGGCGCAGGTGAACCCAGGTGTCGCCCATTTTCAAACATTCCTCGCAGCCGTTGGTATGCGGCTTGACCGGGCGAATCTGGTTGAGGTGCGTGCAAGCTGGCATTTGCGTGCCTCCGTCAAGAATTGCGTGGCTACGAGCCGCGCTTAGGACCCGGATACGGCTGCTTTCGCAATGTCCGCGCGTACCAGCGGCACGTCCACCAGATGCTCGGCGAGAAACCACACCTGCAGTTCGTTGCTGCGGATCACCTGGCTCACCAGCAGATCGTTGGTGCCGTCGTCTCCTGCTTGCGCCGCTTGCTTGGCTACCGAGCGGGCTTCCTTCAAAATAATTTCGTGGGCTTCGAGCATGCGCGAAATCTGCACCGGAGCTTCTTCGCGGCCGCGCGGCGGACGAGGAATGAAGGTGGTCTCAGCGACGTCGGGGGCCATGGCGATGCTGATGCCGCCCAGCAGTTGGATGCGCTCCGCGATAGCGTCCACCAACTCGGACTGCTCGTCGAAATGCTTGTCGAAGAGCAGATGCAGCTGGTAGAAGGTGTGTCCCGCAACCTGCCAATGATGCTTTTTGTAGAGGTCGCGCAGGGTCATGGTATCGGCGAGGATTTGATTCAGCAAATCGACGCTGGTAGCGCAAGCCTGCTGATCCAGGGCGATCGGTAACTTGGCAATCTTTCCGTAGGGCTGAATCTCCTGCGCATGCTGGTGCAGTATGGGGCGGGCGCGTTCAGAACCTTCCGCGTTTTGGCTGGCCGTCGGATTCTTGTGGTCGGTCTTGTTCTTCATGCTTCAATCTCCTTCCTTTTTGATTCGCTCGCCGCAGTCGGCTTGCTTTTCTTGCCCTGTTTGATGATTCTGATCGGCATTCGGTTCCATCGGAGATTCACCGGGAAGGGCGTGGTGACCCGGCTCTTGGGTCGCGCGAATCAGACGGTGCGGCCCTACCCCAGCGCGTTGTGCAGGAACGCCAGGGTGCGCTTCCACGCATCGGCGGCGGCTTCCGGACGATAGCCGCTGGTATTATTCGGATTCTCGAACGCGTGGCCTGCGCCCGGATAAATTTTCACGTCAATGCGGCGATTCAGACCCTTCATGGTTTTTTCAAACGCCTGAACGTCGGCGGGTGTGATGCCTTTATCATCCGCGCCGAAATTTCCCAGGACGGGCGCAAGGATCTGCTGAATGTCGTTGGGATCGGTGGGAAGCGAACCGTAATTCACCACGCAGGCGGCCAGACGCGGCTGATGGATCGCCAGTTGCAGCGAAAGTCCGCCGCCCATGCACCAACCGATCGAGGCGATGCGGCCGGGCTTGACGTCCTTGCGCGCCGCCAAATAATCGTAGGCCGCCTGCATGTCGCGGATACCGCGGTCTTGCGGCAAGCCGCGCATCAGCTCGTGGGCTTCTGAGGGGTCCGCAGCGACCTTTCCGCGGTAGAGATCAACCGCCAGCGCCACGTAACCCTGCGCGGCGAGCTTTTCCGTCTGTTCCTTTACCCAATCGTTCAAGCCCCACCATTCGTGGATGACGATTATGCCGGGGTAGGTGCCGGGCTTGTCCGGCACGGCGAGGAACCCGCTGACAGTTTCTTTGCCGCTGGGAAATTGCACCGTTTGCGTTTTCGGCGTTTGCGCGCGAACTGCCAGAGCCGCGGCAATCAAACCGAAAGCGGCCAGTGCGGAGATGAGCTTAACGGAACGGTTCATGCTGAGGTGCCTCCCATAAGAGCAAACGGCTTATTGTAAGCCTGAGCGCGGGCCCGCGCCATCTGCTATCGAGCTTGCGCCGGTCTTCGTGCAGGTCCGCGCCGTGATGATCCCGAGAGCGTGGCACGCTGCCGCGCATCGCTGCGGGCGACTATGGTGCTATGCGTTCTACCTGAACTGCGGTGCCGTACGCAAGCACTTCGGTGACGCCTTGCATCACTTCGGTGGCGTCGTAACGCATGCCGATCACGGCGTTCGCACCGTGCTGACTGGCGTGCTCCATCATTAATTCGAGGGACTCCTCGCGCGTCTTCTCGCACATTTCCTCGAAGAGCGTGATGTTGCCGCCCACCAGGGTTTCCAGCGAAGCGCCGATCGTACCCAGGATGCTGCGTGAGCGCACGGTGACGCCGCGAACCAGCCCGTAATTCCTGACCACGCGATATCCCGGCAAGTCGAATGCAGTTGTGACCATATTTGGATTCACGCTGACGCCCATGGATTCCTCTCTTCGCGGCGTTATTGCGGATCCCCGCAGGGCGGAGGATATCACAACGAAAATCGCCAAGGCGCACCGCTCGAGCGGCTAGGTATCGCGAAGGCAGCGGACCAGTTCGACCATCGCAGGGCGCTTGCCGTCGAGCAGGACGTCGACGGTGGTGAGAACCAACAGTGTAAGGCAGAGCGCAGAACGCGTAATACGACAAAGTTCACGCACGGGAAACGATAGTTAACCTATCGGCCATACTGCGTCATGGCGGCTGCGCGCCGCGCATGATAATATGAAGGTGCGTTTGTTGCTCCTAGATACCCCTTCTGGAACGGCCTGCACGGGATTCGATCAGGGATGCAAAGACCGCGCTCGTAAACCTTTTTTGGCAGTCATCCAATGACGAAGAGCATTCGTAATATCGCTATCATTGCGCACGTGGACCACGGCAAAACCACTCTGGTGGATGCCATGCTGCGGCAAAGCGGAATTTTCCGCGCCAACCAGGAACTGGTGGAGCGCGTGATGGATTCGAACGATCTGGAGCGCGAGCGCGGCATTACCATTCTCGCCAAGAACACCGAGATCGAGTATCAAGGGACGAAGATCAACATTGTGGATACGCCGGGCCACAGCGATTTTGGCGGCGAAGTGGAACGCGCTCTGCGCATGGTGGACGGGGTGCTGGTTCTGGTGGACGCCAGCGAAGGCCCGCTGCCGCAGACGCGCTATGTCCTGCAAAAGGCGCTCGCCGCGAAATTGCCGCCCATCATGGTGCTCAATAAGATTGACCGCCCGGACGCGCGCGCCGCTGAGGTGCTCGATGAAATCTACGATCTCTTTATTGACCTCGATGCCACCGAGGACCAGCTCGATTTCCCGGTGATCTATACCAATGCGAAATTAGGCGTGGCTCATTTGAAAGTGGGCGACGATTCGACGACTTTGCAGCCGCTCTTCGAGCAGATCGTCAAGTTCATTCCTCCGCCTTCGGGTGATCCCGCCGCCGCTCTGCAGATTCAGGTGACCAATCTGGATTACAGCGACTTTCTCGGACGACTCGCCATTGCGCGGGTATTCGGCGGAACTTTGCTGCGTGGCACCGAAGTGGCCATCGTTAAGCTGGATGGAAAAATTCAGCCAACGAAAATCACCAAACTCTTCACCTTTCGCGGGCTGGAACGCGACGAAGCCGAACAGGTCACGGCGGGAGACATCGTCGCGATCGCGGGCGTGGAAGGCATCCAGATCGGCGAAAGCATCACGGATTTAGCCAACCCCGTGCCTCTGGAGCCGCTCACGATTGACGAACCCACGCTGACCATGGTGTTTACGATCAATACGTCTCCCTTCGCCGGCCGCGAGGGACAGTATGTTACTTCGCGCGACCTGCGTGCGCGTCTGGAAAAGGAATTGCTGACCAACGTTTCGCTGCGCGTGGAAGACACCGGCACGACCGACGCTTTTCGCGTGCTGGGGCGCGGCGAATTGCAGCTGGCGATTCTGATCGAGACCATGCGCCGCGAGGGATACGAACTGATGGTGGGCAAGCCGGAGATCGTGGTGCGTACCGAGAACGGGCGCCGCCTCGAGCCGCTGGAGCTGCTGATCGTGGACTGCCCCGAAAATTTCATCGGCATCGTGATGGAGTTGCTGGGAAACCGCCGCGGTGAAATGAAAAAAATGGTGAACCACAATTCCGGCCGCGTGCGCATGGAATTCAGCATTCCCTCGCGCGGGCTGATCGGATTGCGCAGCCAATTGATGACCGATACGCGCGGCACCGCGCTGATTCATTCGTTGCTGGAAGGCTGGACGGAATATGCCGGCGACATGGCCATGCGCCTTACCGGCGCGCTGGTGTCCGATCGCAGCGGCGTTTCGACTGCGTACGCAATCTGGGGCATACAAGAACGCGGCGAAATGTTCGTGGGACCGGCGATTGAAGTTTACGAAGGAATGATCCTTGGCGAGAACGCGCGCGAAGACGACATGAATGTGAACGTCACCAAGGAAAAAAAGCAGACCAACATGCGCTCCTCCTCGGCCGACGAAGCCATCCGCCTGATTCCGCCGCGCGACATGACGCTGGAGAAGGCTATCGAGTTTATTGCCGACGACGAATTCGTCGAGGTCACGCCGAAATCCATTCGCCTGCGCAAGAAAGTTCTCGATGCCAAGAAGCGCCCCAAGCGTTGGCAGGAGATTCGCGCTAGCACGGAGTCGGCCTAGTTTTTTCTCTGGTTCAGCCATCGAAGATGGAAGCTGCGGCCGTTCGGGGATCGGCGGCCGCGATCGCTTCCCTGGCGCCTTATGGCTAAAACGTCCCGGGCAAGCCGGTAGCGGCGGCCCAAAGGCCCCAAATCTCCCGCTTTGGAATCAGCTGCAATCTGTCCGATAGCGGGACGAAGGATTCCCACGAGCGGGCAAATTGGGCCTGTTCCGCGCTTGTAATACCACCCTAAATAGCACAATATAAACATGTTATTTGATATGTAACACCGGAATTCGATTTGCGATGTATATATGCGAGGTTGGTATCCGTGGACATCGTTCGCCCAGAAATTAAGCACAAGAAGAAGATGCGGCGCATCGGTTACATCGTCGCGGCGGTAGTGCTAATTCCGCTCGTGACCTACGCGCTTTCGCGGCTGAAGCCGGCGGCGCCGAGTGTGGACTCTGGCACGGTGTGGACCGGCACGGTGAAACGCGGACCGATGCTTCGCGACGTCCGCGGCCTGGGAACCCTGGTGCCGGAAACCATCCGGCTGATCCCCGCGGCGACCGACGGGCAGGTGCAGCAGCGCTACCTTCTTGCGGGCACTCCCGTCAAAGCGAACACCGTGATATTTGATTTGAGCAATCCTCAGCTACAGCAAGAAACGCTGGACGCGGAGTATCAGTTGAAGGGCGCGCAAGCAGCGTACGAACAGACCAAGGCGCAGCTGCAAAACCAGCTGATGGACAAGCGCACCCTGGCCGCCAGCATTTCTTCGCAATATCGCACGGCGGAAATGGTCAGGCAGACGAAGGAAGAGCTGGGAGCGAACGGGCTGGCACCGCAGCTGGACGTGAAAACCGCGCAGGTGCAGGCGGAGGAATTGGCCAAGGAAAATGACCTGGCGCAAAAAGAAGTGGAGACCTTCGATAGCTCCATCGCCTCGCAGCTCGCCGTACAGGAAGCGACCGTAAATCAGAAACGCGCGATGTACGAGCTGAAGAAATCGCAAATGGAACAGCTGCACATCCGGCCTGGAATCGACGGCATGTTGCAGGAGCTCGACGTGGAAGTGGGGCAGAAGGTGACGATGGGCACGGTGCTGGCGCGCGTGACGCAGCCCACCCATCTGAAGGCGCAACTGAAGATTGCCGAGACCCAGGCGAAGGATATTTTGATCGGGCAGAAGGCTTCGGTGGACACGCATAACGGAATAATTCCCGGGCACGTCACGCGCTACGACCCCTCCGTGGTGAACGGAACGGTCACGGTGGACGTGGGACTCGATGGTCCGTTGCCGACCGGCGCTCGCCCGGACTTGAGCGTGGAAGGAACCGTGGAAATCGAGCGGCTGGCGGACGTGCTGTACGTCGAGCGTCCGGTGCACGGCGAAGCCAACAGCACCGTGGGGATTTTCAAGGTGGTGGACGACGGCAAGGAAGCCACGCGCGTGCAGGTGCAGCTGGGCCGTACTTCGGTGAACACGGTGGAAATCGTGAAGGGCTTGGAGATCGGCGACAAAGTAATCCTTTCCGACATGTCGGCTTGGGACAACTACGATCGCGTGCAATTGAAGTAGGGAGTGATGTCCTGCAGGGAACTTTTCTGGGCGCCAGGCTCGTACCTATAGCTTGAGAGTGAGATGCGAAGGAGCGAAGAATGACTACGACGGAACAAGGGCTGATACGTCTGGATGGCGTGACCAAGGTTTTTTACACGGATGAAGTAGAGACGCACGCGCTGAGCGGCGTCCATCTGGAAATCAAGAATGGAGAATTCCTCTCCATCGCCGGACCTTCCGGCTGCGGAAAATCCACGCTGCTTTCGATTCTGGGCCTGCTGGATTCGCCCACCGAAGGCAATTACTGGATCAACACGCAGGCGGTGGCGAATCTATCGCTTTCGGACCGCACGCGCATTCGCAACCGCGAGATCGGGTTCATCTTTCAGGCGTTCAATCTGATTGGCGATCTCACGGTGTACGAGAACGTGGAGCTGCCGCTCACCTACCGCAGCATGGCTGCGGCGGAGCGCAAGAAGCGCGTGCAGGAAGTGCTGGAGCGTGTGGGTATGGCGCACCGCATGAAGCACTACCCGTCGCAACTCTCCGGCGGTCAGCAACAGCGCGTGGCTGTGGCGCGCGCTCTGGTGGGCTCGCCGTCGATCCTGCTGGCGGACGAACCAACCGGAAACTTGGACTCCAAGAACAGCGAAGCCGTGGTGGACCTGCTTCGCCAATTGCACCGCGAAGGCGCCACGATCTGCATGGTGACGCACGACCCGCGCTATGCCAGCATCGCGGACCGCACCATTCACCTGTTCGACGGCCGCATCGTCGAAGAAACTCTGGGCTCGCGCACCGCGAGCGTCTAGACAGATTCTGAAAACCTAACGGTTGCGGCGTCCGAAAAGAGCTTTTCGGCGCAGCGGGACGTGTGTGTCTGGAGGCATGCAGAAATGGAAAGCCTGATGCAAGATCTGAAATACGCGGCGCGCGTGCTGCTCAGGAGCCCGGGCTTCGTGCTGATTGCCGTGCTGACGCTGGCTCTGGGAATCGGAGCGAACAGCGCGCTTTTTTCGGTGGTTAACGGCGTGCTTCTGCGGCCTTTGCCTTTTCCGCGGCCCAGCGAACTGGTGGTCCTGTCCGAAAAGAGCCCCAACTTCGAAAGCTCGTCCATCTCCTATCCCAATTTTCTGGACTGGCAGCGCAGCAATTCCAGTTTTGCGTCCCTGGCGGCCTATCGCAGCGATGATTTCAGCATCACGGGAAGCGGAGAAGCGGAACGCGTGCGGGTGGGAATGATTTCCGCCGGCTTCTTCGAAATTCTCGGGGTGAATCCCACTCGTGGCCGTCTGTTTACGGCAGACGACGATCGCCTCGGTACCGAGCCGGTGGCGCTGATCAGCGCGGGCCTGTGGCAGCGCAAATTCGGCTCGGCGCCGGATATCATCGGAAAGAGAATCACGATGAATGGCGGCGGCTACACGGTAATCGGCGTGGTGCCCGCGAAGTTCCAGCTGGAATCCACGAATTTTGGCAGTGACAAGGATGTGTTTGTCCCGATCGGTGGATACCAGGATCCGCTGTTCCACGAGCGAGGCGTGCATGAAGGAATGCGCGCGATCGGCCGATTGCGACCGGGTGGAACGCTGGCCGCGGCGCGGGCGGACATGGATCAGATCGCAAATCATCTTGCCTTGGCATATCCCGACGCAGACAAAGGCGCAGGCATCAGCCTGGTGCCGCTGAAGGAAGACATCGTCGGAGATGTGCAGCCGTTTTTGTGGGTATTGCTCGGGGCGGTGGGATTTGTGCTGCTCATCGCCTGCGTCAATGTAGCGAACCTGCAACTGGCTCGCGCGACGACGCGTTCGCGAGAATTTGCGATTCGCGCGGCACTGGGTGCAAGCCAGTCGCGCGTCATTCGGCAATTGCTCACGGAAAGCGTTCTGCTGGGGCTGGCCGGTGGCACGCTGGGTTTGTTGCTGGCTGCTTGGGGGACGCAGGCGGCGCTTAAAGTGTTGCCGGAAACTTTGCCGCGAGCACAGGACGTCGGAGTGGACGGACGCGTTCTGGTCTTCACCCTGATTGCTTCGCTGCTGGCGGGAGTTCTGTTTGGGTTGGCGCCTGCGCTGAAGATTTCGCGGCCAAACCTGCAGGAAACATTGAAAGAGAGCGGTCGCGGAGCCAGCGGCACACGCCACCGGGCGCAGGGCGTCTTCGTGGTGGTCGAAATGGCCATGGCACTGGTGCTGTTGATCGGCGCGGGATTGATGATCCGCAGCTTGCTGGACCTGTGGAACGTCAATCCGGGTTTCAAATCTCAGGGAGTCTTGACGTTCGCAGTGTCGCTCTCGCCTGCGCTCGGCGCGAATGCGGCGACCAGTCGAAACGCGATTCGCGAAATGGACGAAAGATTGAAGAGCATACCCGGAGTGGAAAGCGTTTCTTCGACAGGCGGTGCTTTGCCGTTGACCGGCGACAACGAGTTTCCTTTTTGGCTTGGCGGGGAACCCAAGCCGGCGAATCAGAGCGATATGAAGCAGTCTCTTTTTTATTTGGCCGAACCCGATTACTTGAGCGCGATGGGAATTCCGCTCGACCGCGGCCGCTTTTTCACCCAGGACGACAACGAGCATTCGCCGCCGGTGATGGTGATTGATGAAAGTTTCGCGCGTGCATATTTTCCAAATCAAGATCCCATCGGCAAACGGATCAACGTGGACATCCTTAACACCGGGCCGGAAATTATCGGCGTGGTGGGCCATGTGAAGCACTGGGGCCTGGATACGGATGGCGATGCGAAGCATCCGATCGTCGCGCAAGCCTACCTGCCGTTCATGCAGATCCCCGACCAATTCTGGACTGGGCCGCCGCAGTCACAGGTCGTCGTGCGCACCAAGGGCTCGCCGGCGAATATGGCGCCGGCGATTCGCGAGGCCATTGAGAAATTGAATGGTGAGAACGTGATGTACGAAACAAAATCCCTCGCTGAGATCGTCGCCGATTCGCTGGCGGCTCGGCGATTCTCCATGATTTTGCTGGGAGTTTTCGCTGCGCTGGCGCTGCTGCTATCGAGCATCGGCATTTACGGCGTGATTTCGTATGTAGTGGGCCAGCGCACACACGAAATTGGCATTCGGATGGCGCTCGGCGCACAGCGCAGCGACGTTTTGCGGCTGATGCTGGGAGAAGGAATGAAAATGGCGCTGGTGGGCGTCGCCATCGGGATCGCCGCGGCGCTGGGCTTGACGCGGCTGATGACCAGGATGCTGTTCGGCGTGAGCGCGGCGGATCCGATAACGTTTTGCGCCGTGGCGCTGGTTTTAACCAGCGTTGCGCTTACGGCCTGTTACATTCCGGCGCGGCGCGCGATGCGCGTGGATCCGATGGTGGCGCTGCGTTATGAGTGACGAGCGAGAAGCTCCAGGTTTCTTCGCACTCGTCACGGTTCATCCATCACTTCCTTAGGGGGCTGGAATGGGAACGCTGCTCCAGGATCTTCGCTACGGCATCCGCACGCTCGCAAAGAATCCCGGTTTCACGGTTGTGGCGGTGTTGACGCTGGCGCTGGGCATCGGCGCCAATACCGCCATCTTCAGCGTTGTGGATGCCGTGCTGCTCCGTCCGCTTCCGTATCCTGAATCCGATCGCCTTTTCGTGGTTTACCAAACGTTGCCGCAAGATCCTGCGCAGAATACCGGCGTTTCCTATCCAAATTATCTCGACTGGACGCAGCAGAACCAGGTGTTCGGGTCAATTGCCGCCGTTCGCGGCAACTCGCTGGCGCTGAGCGCGCAGGGCGAGCCAACTTACATCCAGACCGGTTCGGTGACGTCGAACTATTTTGACGTGTTGCGCGTAAAACCGCTGCTGGGGAGAACTCTGCGGTCCTCCGATGATGCGCTCGATGCGAGTCCGGTAGTGGTCGTGAGCGAAACGCTGTGGCGCTCGCGGTTTGGCGCTGATCCTGCGATTGTGGGAAGGACGATCACGCTGGACCAGCATCCGACGACGGTTGCAGGAATTGTCCCCGCCTACTTCCATCCTTCCGTGCCGGATGCCGCAGCGCAGCTGTGGGTTCCACTGCGGCAGGACGGCGTGTTTTCCGATATGCGCGGGCGCCGCGCGGGCCATTACCTGACAGCGCTGGGGCGACTGAAAACAGGCGTGACCGCTGCGCAAGCGCAAGGCGAAATGGCGGCGATGGAACAGCAGCTCGCCGAGCAGTACCCCAACGAAAATAAAGGATGGGGCATTCGCATCGTCTCTTTGCGAGCGGACCTGGCCGGAAATGTACGCACCGCGCTGCTGGTGCTTTTGGGCGCTGTTGGATTTGTGTTCCTGATTGCCTGCGCAAACGTCGCGAGCCTGCAACTGGCGCGCGCAGCGTCGCGGCGAAAGGAAATCGCGATCCGCGTGGCGCTGGGCGCCGGACGGCAGCGGCTGCTTCGGCAATTTCTGACCGAGTCGGTGCTGTTGAGCGTCCTTGGCGGCGCGGTGGGGCTCGTGCTCGCCTTCGAAGCGCTGCAAGGATTGCTGGCGTGGCTGCCGGCGGACCTGCCGCGAGTCTCTGAGATTCACCTGGACGCGCGCGTGCTCGCCTTTGGCTTGGCGTTGTCCGTGCTCTCCGGAGTGTTATTCGGTTTGGCTCCTGCGTGGCACGGCGCGGAATCGCGATTGGCTGAAGCGCTGGAGGGCGCGCGCGGAGCGGGAGAGGAAAGAACCAGTCACCGCGCGCGGAATGCATTCGTAGTGGCGGAGACGGCGCTGGCGATCGTGCTGCTTGTCGGAGCGGGATTGCTCCTCCGCAGCTTCGCTCGTTTGCAGCAGGTGAATGCGGGCTTCAATCCCGCGCAATTGCTTACAGCGCAGGTCGGTTTGCCGCGCGCGCAATATGCGCAGCCGGAACAATGGATTGCTTTCTACCAGCAGTCGCTCGAACGAATGAACGCGCTGCCCGGCGCGCAGGAGGCGGCCGTGGGAGTTCCTTTGCCGCTGAGCGATTCCTACATCAATTTGGCATTCCAGGTCGAAGGCCGGCCGCCGCATTCCAAAGGCGATTCGCCCACGGCGGATTTTGTGGCCATCAGCCCGAATTATTTTCACGTGATGCAAGTTCCGCTGCTGCGCGGCCGGGAATTCAGCGATGCTGATTCGGAAAGTGGACCAAAGGTGTGCGTGATCTCTTCGAGCCTGGCGCAACAATTGTTCCCCACGGAGAGCCCTCTAGGCCGACGAATCGTTATCGGCTATCCGACGGACGCATCACGCGAGATCGTCGGTATTGTGGGGGACGTAAAAGATACCGAACTTTCGGCGCGGCAAGCGGCGCAAATTTATGTGCCGTTCGTCCAGAATCCTTTCTGGGCTGCGGATATCGCGGTGCGTACGCAGGGTAATCCGAGCGCGCTAGCGGGTGCGCTGCGCGAACAGATTCGCGCGATTGATTCCGCGCTGCCTGTTGCTGAGGTGCGACCGATGTCGGAAGTTATCGGCAGCTCGATCGCGCAGCCGAGATTTCGCACGGCGCTTCTGAGCCTGTTCGGAGCTGCGGCGCTGCTGCTGGCGGCCATCGGAATTTACGGAGTGCTGGCGTACACCGTCGCGCAACAGACCCGCGAAATCGGAATTCGCATGGCTTTGGGAGCGAATCCGGCGAGAGTGTTGCGGCTGGTGCTGGCGCGCGGTTTGCGGTTGGCCGGAGCGGGCACAGTAATCGGCGTGCTGGCTGCGCTGCTGTTAACGCGCTTGCTGGGCAGCCTGCTTTTCGATGTCAGCGCAAGCGATCCCCTCACGTTCGCTGCGGTGACGGGCTTGCTGCTGGCCGTCGCGTTGCTGGCGTGCTATGTGCCGGCACGCAGAGCCATGCGCGTCGACCCCATGGTAGCGCTTAGATACGAGTGAGCAGTGATGAGTGCCAAGTGTCGAGTGACAACAGAGCGGGGCAGACGAAAGACTTCTGGATCGCGCAAGGATTGCTAGGAGTTGTGAATGGAAAACTTGCTGCAAGACATCCGCTTCGGGCTGCGAACGCTCGCGAAAAATCCGGGGTTTACCGTCGTCGCGGTCATGACGCTCGCGCTAGGCATTGGCGCGAATGCCGCGATTTTTTCGCTCACGGATCAAGTTCTGCTGCGCTTGCTTCCCGTCGAGCGCCCGCGTGAACTCGTGGTCCTGAGTTCGCCGGGCGCAGGTCACGGGCGCGTTTGGAGCGACATCGAGGGCGGGCCGTCCTTCTCCTATCCGATGTATCTGGACCTGCGCGATCGCAATGAAGTATTCGCAGGCCTGCTGGCGGGATTTCACGTCCAAGTGAACGTGGCCGGACAAGGACAGTCGCAGCTAGCTGAAGGCATGCTCGTCAGTGGAAATTATTTCCAGGTGCTGGGCGTGCGGCCCTTTCTCGGGCGAATTCTCACTTCCCAAGACGAAACGACGCCGGGCGCAAATCCTGTGACCGTACTCAGCTACGGCTACTGGACGCAGCATTTCGGCAGCGATCCGAATATCTTGAACAAACAGCTCGCCGTCAACGGGAGTTCCCTGACGGTTGTGGGCGTCGCGCGCCCCGGTTTTACGGGAGTGCAAATCGGCTTAGTTCCCGACGTTTATATCCCCATAACCATGAAAGCGCAGATGACTCCGAATTGGAATGGCCTGGCGGATCGAAACGATCACTGGCTGACGATGTTGGGACGGCTGAAGCCGGGGATGTCCCCGCATAAAGCCCAAGCAGGGCTAGCGCCTCTGTACCGCGCGATTATGCAGGAGGAAGCTCCCGCTCTGAAGCTTTCGCCGCGCGACCGGCAGGAATTCCTGAATCGCCAGCTCGTTCTCGACACCGGGTCCCATGGCCGACCGATCCTGCAACACGACACGAAACAGCCGCTGCTCGTGCTGCTGGCCATGGTCGGGCTGGTGCTCCTGATCGCGTGCGCCAATCTGGCCGGCTTGCTCGTTGCGCGCGGGGAAGGACGGCAGCGCGAAATCGCATTGCGCCTGGCGCTGGGAGCGGGCCGCATCCGGCTGGTGCGCCAGCTCATGACGGAGAGCCTGTTGCTGGCGCTGGCGGGTGGCGTGGCGGGATTGGCGCTGGCTTCCTGGACGCTCAGCGTAATCGTTAATTCGATTCCGGAAAACGATGGCGCTGCGGGGCTCACCGCTCAGCTTGATTATCGCGTGCTGTTTTTTGCGTGCGCGGTTTCACTGGTTACGGGCGTGCTGTTTGGGCTGGCACCGGCGCTACGCGCCACCCACACCGATTTGCAGAGCGTCTTGAAAGATCAGGGAGTGAACGTATCGGGCGGACGAGCCAACGTGAGAGTTCGCAAGTCGTTGCTGGTCTCGCAAATTGCGTTGACGGCAGTGTTGCTGGCCGCCGCCGGGCTGTTCGCGCATAGTTTGCTGAATCTGAAGACGCAGGACCTGGGCGTTCGTGCGGACCACGTGCTGCAATTTTCGATCTCGCCGGAATTAAACCGCTACACCCCGTCGCAGACGATCGCGCTTGCAGACCGCGTACGAAAAAGCATGCAGCCACTGCCTGGCGTGCGCTCCGTCAGCGCGTCGGAAATACCGATGCTTGCGGATAGCAATTCATCGTCCAACATCACCGTCCAGGGCTACAACGCGCAGGAAGATGAAGACATGGACGTCGCCCAAAACTGGGTGGGCCCGAACTTCCTGGCCACCATGGGAATTCCGCTGCTGAATGGGCGGGAATTCTCCGAGGCCGACACGGCCCCCTCGCCAAAAGTTGCCATCATCAACGAAGCGATGGCGCGCCGCTACTTCGCCGGACGCGATCCCATAGGACTGCACTTCGGATTCGGCGGCGGGAAGGACGTCAAGCTCGACACGGAAATCATAGGCGTCGTGAAGGACAGCAAAAACGTTGACGTGAAGAAGGCGACTCTCCCATTCGTCTTTCTGCCGTATTCGCAGAGCGAACATTTCGGAAACACCACATTTTACGTGCGCACAAATCAGAATCCCGTCGCGCTGACCGCCACGGTGCGCAACCTGATTGCAGGGTTCGACAGCAACCTGCCCGTGTACGGTGTGAAAACTTTGACGGCGCAGGTGGACGAAATCATGTTTACCGACCGACTCGTCACGATCTTCTCGCTGTGCCTCGGCTTGCTTGCGTCGCTGCTCGCGGCGGTGGGCTTGTACGGCGTGATGGCGTACGTGGTGGCGCGCCGCACGCGCGAAATCGGAATTCGCATGGCGCTCGGAGCGACACAGAAAAATGTGGCCTGGATGATCTTGCGCGAAATCATCGGGATGTTGGCCGCGGGCCTAGGCATAGGACTCATCGCCGCATACGGGATCGGCAGAGTCGTCGAATCGCTGCTGTTCGGCGTAAAGGCCAGCGATCCAGTCGTCTTCGTCAGCGCGGCGGGATTGCTCACAGCTGTCGCCCTGTTGGCCGGGTGGCTGCCGTCACGCAAAGCTGCGAACGTGGATCCCATGGTCGCGCTGCGCTACGAGTAAGGCGTGGGTGCGGCTTCACAAATATGAAAATGTCGCCTGCGCTATATGGCGGCGCCGTCACCGAAGCGGTTACCGAGGTACACGGATGGAAACGCTGTTACAAGATTTGCAATACGCCGCTCGGATGCTCGCAAAAAACCGCAGCTTCACGATCGTCGCGGTGTTGACGCTGGCACTGGGAATTGGCGCGAATACCGCGCTTTTTTCGGTGGCGAATGGCGTCCTTCTGAACCCGCTCCCTTTTCCGGCGCCTAACCAGCCGGTGGCCCTGTACGCAAAGCGGGTTAGCTTCGAACGCGCATCGATTTCTTATCCGAATTTTCTCGATTGGCAGAGGGACAACCGCAGTTTCGCTTCGATGGCAGTGTTTCGCCCGGACGATTTCAACCTCACCGGCGTCGGCGAAGCCGAACATATCCGCGGCGAGATGGTCTCCGCCGATTTCTTTTCGACGCTGGGCGTTAGGCTGGCGGAAGGCCGCTTCTTCACCGCGGACGAGGACCGCATCGGGGGCGCGCCTGTGGTGCTGATAAGCGCGGGCTTGAGAACGCGCAAATTCGGCGCGGCAGCAAACGTTCTCGGCCAGAGAATCGCGCTCAATGGCACCGACTACACGATCATTGGGGCGCTTCCGGCCGGCTTCCGCCTGCGACTGCCAGGCTTCGCGGAAAATAGTGACGCCTACATCCCGATTGGCCAGTGGACGGACGTGATTTTCCACGATCGTTCGGCTGGCCTAGGCACGAAAGCGATTGGCAGGTTAAAGCCTGGCATCACGGTCGATGAGGCCCGCGCTGAGATGGATTCCATTGGGAACCAGCTCGCGGAGGCTTATCCGGTAGCGGATAAAGACTCGGGCATCACCGTGATGTCGCTCAAGCAAAGCATGGTGGGCGAGATCAAGCCTTTTCTGTTCGTGCTGCTCGGAGCTGTTGGCTTCGTCCTGCTCATCGCCTGTGTGAACGTCGCCAATCTGGTCCTGGCCCGCTCCACGGGGCGCGCTCGGGAATTCGCGATCCGGTCCGCTCTGGGCGCAAGCGGAGGACGGGTGCTGCGGCAGCTTCTGACCGAAAGCACGCTCATCGCGCTGGCTGGTGGCGCGTTGGGATCGTTGCTGGCGCTGTGGGGAACGCAGGGGATTCTTAATCTGGTTTCGGACACGCTTCCCCGTGCGCAAGAGGTGCGGGTTGACGGCCGCGTGCTTTTCTTCACGCTCGGGATTTCGCTGCTATCGGGAATTCTCTTCGGACTCGCGCCAGCACTCAGAGCTGCGCGGCTCGATGTGCAATCCACATTGAAAGAGGGTGGCCGCGGTGCAAGTGGCTCGCGCCACCGCGCGCAAGGTATTTTCGTCATCGCGGAAATGGCCATGGCGCTGGTCCTGCTGGTCGGCGCAGGGCTGATGCTGCGAAGCTTATCGCAGCTCTGGAGCGTCAACCCCGGATTCGACCCTCATCATGTCTTGATGTTTTATGTGGCTCTTCCGCCTTCGATGGACTCGGCAACGCCGGCCGCGACGCGGGCGTCGCTTCTGCAGCTTCGTGACCGGCTGGGCTCGATTCCGGGAGTACAGTCGGCCTCACTGCTGCGCGGCTCGCTGCCCATGTGGGACGATTCCGAGGATCCACTCTGGATTGCAGGCCGTCCGAAACCGCTGAGCGATAACGACAAGTACTGGTCCATCTGGTCCGAAGTGGAGCCCGATTACCTGAAGGTGATGGGAATCCCGCTGGTGCGCGGGCGTTTTTTCACTCCAGCTGACACCGAGAGTTCGCCGCGCGTAGCGGTGATTGATGAAGATTTCGCCGGGAAATTTTTCCCCGGCGAAGATCCCGTCGGGAAAGTCTTTGTCGACGATTATGTCGGCCCGGCCACAATTGTGGGCGTGGTAGGCCATGTGAGGCAATGGGGCCTGGACGATAAACTCGCGATGCATGCAGAGTTTTATCTTCCCTTCCGGCAGATTCCAGATCAATACATGTCGCGCGCAAGTCGCAGCACGACGCTGGTGCTGCGTACGACGGTTACGCCGCTCTCCCTCACCGATGACATCCGCCACCAGATCCAGCAAATGAACAGCGAAGAGGTGATGTTCAGTCCGAAATCGATGGACGATATCGTCTACAACCGGTCAATCCTGGCGCAGCGCTTCTCGATGATTCTGTTAGGCGCGTTCGCGGCGGTAGCGCTGCTGCTCGCGAGCGTGGGAATTTACGGCGTGGTCTCCTACCTGGTGGTCCAGCGGACGCACGAGATCGGGATTCGCATGGCGCTCGGCGCGCAGCAGAGCCACGTGATGAGTTGGGTGCTCGGCGCAGGGGCGCGCCTGGCGCTCGTCGGAGTGGGAATCGGAATCGCAGCCGCGCTGGCGCTGACGCGTCTTATGACGAGTCTGCTTTATGGCGTAAGTGCCACCGATCCTGCAACCTTTCTCGGCGTAGCGTTTCTGTTGACGCTCGTTGCGCTCGCCGCCTGTTACATCCCGGCGCGCCGCGCGATGCGTGTGGACCCGATGGTGGCATTGCGGCACGAGTGAGAGCGCCAGGTGGAACTTACGCGGACGGAATGACGTACCTGTTGGAGAGGTGCAAGCATGGGAACCCTGACGCAGGACGTGAAATATGCCGTTCGGATGCTGGCAAAGAATCCAGGCTTCGCATCGATCGCAATTCTGACGCTGGCTCTGGGCATCGGGGCGAATACCGCGCTTTTTTCCGTCGTGAATGGCGTCCTGCTGAATCCCTTGCCCTTCGCCAATCCCAGCCAGCTGGCTGCGATCCACTGGAAGACGCCTCAGTTCGATCAAGCCTCGATTACCTATCCTAATTTCCTCGATTGGCAAAGGGACAATCGGACTTTCGAAGCGATGGCCGCCTATCGCGAAATGGATTTCAGCCTGACCGGATACGGCGATCCGCAGCGTTTGCACGGGCAGCAGATTTCCGCGGAGTTTTTCCCGCTGCTGGGGATCCAGCCCATTCTCGGCCGGATGTTTCGTCGCGAGGAAGATCAAGTAGGCGCAGCTCCCGTCGCGCTGATCGGCGATGGCTTTTGGAGGAGCAAGTTCGCATCTTCACCGGACGTCGTCGGCAAAAGCCTCACACTGAATGACACTGCGTACACAGTGATAGGCGTAATCTCCGGACGCACGCCGATGTTCGACCCCACCGTGATGGATGTTTACGTTCCGATCGGGCAATGGGCGGATCCCACTTTCCGCGACCGCAAGATCGGCATGGGAACGCAGGGCGTGGGAAGACTGAAGGCCGGCGTAACTTTCCAGCAGGCGGGCACGGATATGGATTCGATTGCACGCAATCTTGGGGCGACCTATCCCGACGCTGACAAGGGCACCTCCATCGCTCTCGGCCCGCTGAAGAAGGATATTGTTGGCGACGTCCAACCGGCGCTCGTTATCCTTTTGGGTGCGGTGGGCTTTGTACTGTTGATCGCCTGCGCCAACGTGGCCAACTTGCTGCTGGCGCGCTCGGCAGGCCGCGCTCGCGAATTTGCCATCCGCGCCGCCATGGGCGCGAGCCAGTTTCGCGTGATCCGCCAACTGCTGACGGAAAGCGTGCTGTTGGGCGTCACGGGCGGAGCGCTCGGCCTGCTCCTGGCGAAATGGGGAACCAGCGCCGTACTGGCGGCTTTGCCCGCTGCACTACCACGCGCCGACAATATTCATCTCGATGCCGGGGTGCTGCTGTTCACGCTTGGCATTTCGGTTTTTGCCGGAGCGATATTCGGACTCGCTCCCGCACTGCGCACGGCGCGTCCGGATGTCGCGGGAATGCTCAAGGAAGGCGGACGAGGTTCGAGCGGCACGCGGCA